>Ga0209409_1003260_pt1 | contig 10835 bp, 5 predicted proteins | sample AD_JPNMR1_MetaG_FD_184424 | JGI IMG/M metagenome (GOLD analysis project Ga0209409, IMG submission 184424) | Active sludge microbial communities of municipal wastewater-treating anaerobic digesters from Japan - AD_JPNMR1_MetaG (SPAdes) (version 2) | ecosystem: Engineered > Bioreactor > Anaerobic >...
CCCCATAAAATATGATACGATCTTTGCCCTTTCCAAGTTCCCCTTATTTGCTTTATCATATTTTTCTTTATTTTACAAATAAGGAAAACTTTTTATCTGGACTACCAGACTTTTATCATACCATCTCCTTACAAAAAAATATTTCTATATATTAATCACAAAATTTTTAAGAAAATCCTTTACAAAATTTAAGAAAAAAATTAAAAATTTTTGCCTAAAAATAAAATCACACCCGTATAAGAGGGATATTATTGTTGCTTTTAAAAAAAATTATTTATTATACTAAATCTGGTGTAAGATCCTTATTAAGATCGGTAAAAAATAGTTTTTCATACTAAAAATATTTTTATTCTTATTATTCAGATATCCCCTTTTATTAACGAAGAATATTCTCAATTATTGAAATAGATATCCCCTTTTTGCAAGTGGGATATCCCCCTTAAAACTACGACATATGTCTTATATGTTGTTATAAAAAAAATTATAGTTATATTATACAAATCTCTCTTTTTAAAAAGATGGATATTATTCGTCACTTGCCTTAAAATTATATATTGGTTTCATAATAAAATCAATACTAATTGTATCAGAAATATATTTTAAAATCTCCTCTTTTGGTTTGTATGCCATTGGGGATTCATCAATTGTATCTTTCTCAATACAACTCGACCAGATTCCTTTCATGGTTTCTTTAAATTCTGAAAGTGAAAGTTGTTTTTTAGCCATACTTCTTGAAAGAATTCGACCAGCACCATGAGGGGCAGAGATATTCCATTCTTGATTACCTTTTCCTGTTCCAATAATAGTGCCATCCCTCATGTTAAGCGGTATAATTAATCTTTCATCTTTATGAGCAGAGATTGCCCCTTTTCTTATTATTTTATCATTAAAATTTATATAATTATGAATGGATCTTATTACTTCTATCCCATCAAAAAAGTTTTCTGTCATAATCGTCTCTTTTGATTTTTTAAAATATTTCAAAAGAATAAACGCCATAACTTTTCTATTAAGAGATGCGTATTCCTGTGCTAATCTCATATCTTCAAGATAAGACTTTCCATCCTTTTCAAAAGTAAAAAGATATTCGAGTCCCTTTGCAATTCCTTTGATTTTATGCTTTTCTATATAATCCTTTGCTTTATGTTGATAAAATTCTGCTATTTTTTTGCCAAAATTTCTACTACCACTATGAATAACAAGATATTTGTTATTTTTATTATCAACATCTATTTCTATAAAATGATTACCACCACCTAATGTTCCAATTGACTTGATAACTCTCTCATACTCTATTTCATATTTTCCTTTATAATCTGATTTTAAATTATTTACTGTTTTATTGAGTCTTTCATTAAAATCTTTATTATCCAATATTATTGGAGGTTTTGTCTTTCTTATATCAAATCCACATGGGATATTCTCACGTAAATATCTATCAAAATCCTCAAAATCGATCTCAATCTCGCCTAGTTTATATGCTTCTATTCCACAACCAATGTCAACCCCTATCATATTTGGAATTACAAAATCCTTTAATGGCATTGTAAATCCTATGACAGTTCCGGCCCCTTTATGACAATCCGGCATAATTACTATTTTTGAATTTTTAAATATCTCTTGATTTAAAAAGGTATAGATCTGTGAAATTGTCTCCTGATCTATATTATCAGTCATTACACTGGCTTTTGTATATTTACCAGAAAATTCAAGCAAATTTTATCCCTCTTTTATGATTTTATTTAAAAATTCAAAAGATTTTCCACTTTTAGTAGCTGTCTTACCTATTTCATACCCTTCTTTGATACTTTCTGCTATGCCGTAAACATATAAAGCTGCCCCACAGTTCAATAAAGCAAGGTCTGTTTTAGGACCATCTTCGCCTTTTAAAATACTCAATGTTATGTTCTTATTAACTTCTGCATCTCCACCAACAAGATCTTCATGTTTTGCATAACTTAGCCCTATATCTTCTGGATTAAAAATATATGATTTGAGCCAGCCATCTTTTATCTCAGTAATCTTTGTTGGACATGATAAAGAAATTTCATCAAGACCATTAAAGGCACTGACAACCATGGCCCTTTTTATGCCAAGTATTATTAATGCCTCTGCAATTTTTTCTGTCATATCTTTATCAAATACACCAATTATCTGATGAGTCGCATACGCTGGATTTGAAAGTGGCCCTATTACATTAAAAACAGTTCTAAAACCGAGAGCGGCTCTTGAAGGAGCGGCAAATCTCATTGCTGCATGAAATTTTCTTGCATATAAAAAGGTAAAGCCAGTCTTATAATAGAGTTGGATTGCCTTTTCTACACTCATCTCTATATTTAAGCCAAGCCTTTCCAATAGATCTGCACTACCAGATTTTGAAGTTACAGCCCTATTACCATGTTTTACAACTTTTGCTCCACAGGACGCAGCAATTAGAGCCACTGTTGTTGATACATTGAATGTCTTTGAATTTGTTGCACCACCTGTGCCACAGGTATCAAGTCTTTTTTCATTCTCCTTTGGTTTTGGAAAAGAGATTGCCTTTTTTCTAAGAATTGAAGCAAATCCAGCTAGTTCCTCAGATGTAAATCCTTTTATCTGTAAGGAGGTAAGAAGGGAGCCTATTTGTGATTCATGCATATTGCCTTCTGTAAGTTCATCCATTATATCATATGCTTCTGTAAATGTTAGATTTTCTTTTTTTAGAAGTTTTGCAAGACACTCTTTTACAGGCACATTCTCTCTTCTATAATGGAGAAAATTAAGAATCATCTTTTCTCCCTCTTTTGTACCAATCGATTCTGGATGAAATTGAACGCCAACAAGATGATACTCTTTATGTTCTACTGCCATTACCTCGCCATCCTCACATTTTGCTGAGATGGTAAAACATTCTGGTATATCTTTTTCTTTGGCTGCTAAAGAGTGATACCTTGTTACTTTTGTGTCGGGGCTTATGTTTCTAAATATACCCTTACCATTGTGAATAAGTCTTTCAACCTTTCCATGGACAATTCTTGCAGCATTTACAATAGGAACACCAAAACTTGCTAAAATTGCCTGATGCCCAAGACATACTCCTAAAATAGGATATTTGCCTTTAAGTTTTTCGACAACTTCTATGCAGATACCAGCCTCCTGTGGCGTCCCAGGACCAGGGGATAAAACTATATATGAAGGATTGAGTTTCTCTATCTCTTTAATTGTAATTTTATCTGATCTTACAACCTTTATAGGATAATTGTATTTTAAAAATATCTGAAAGAGATTGTATGTAAATGAATCATAATTATCAAGTATAAGAACCATTTTTTCCTCCTAAGTTAAAAATCTTTAAAACCGAGTGCAATCATGAGTGCCCTCATTTTATTGTTTGTCTCGTCAAATTCCTTTTCTGGAACAGAATCATAAACAATTCCAGCTCCAGCCTGAAGCCACATTGTTTTACCTTTGCATATAACACTTCTTATTATTATACAGCTATCAAAATTTCCATTTATATCAAAATAACCAACAAGCCCAGCATAAGGACCTCGCGCATAATCTTCTATCTTATCAAGAGTCTTTATAGCCTGAATCTTTGGTGCTCCAGAGACTGTACCAGCAGGAAATGTTGCTTTAATAACATCCTCTACCTTCTTCTCTGGATCTAATATCCCTTCAACCTCACTAACAAGGTGCATAACATTTGAATATTTTTCAACAACCATCTCTTCTTTAACTTTCACACTTCCACCAATGCTAACTCTACCAACATCATTTCTACCAAGATCAACAAGCATAAGATGTTCAGCAAGCTCTTTCTCATCATTTTTTAACTCATTCTCTAAAGCCTTATCCTCTGCCATTGTCTTTCCTCTTGGACGTGTGCCTGCTATTGGTCTAACAGTAATTTTATTATTATTTACTTTCACCATCACTTCAGGAGATGCCCCAAAGAGTTGAAACTTATTAAAATCAAAATAAAACATATATGGTGATGGATTATGCATCCTTAAATTTCTATAAGCCTCAATTGGTTTTAAATTTGTTTCAATTTCTATTCTTCTCGAAATAACACATTGCAAGAGATTACCTTTATAGATTTCCTCTTTTAAGAATTTAACTTTTTCAATAAAAGATTCTCTATCGTTTGGCGATTTTATAATTGATTTTTTCTGAATATATCTGAAATAATCACTCTCTTTTGTGGCTATCTCTTTTATCTCTTTCTCTATGTTATCAAGTTCTTTTTTTAGATCTATCTCTTCTATTTCTCCTCTATAAAAAGCAGAGATAAGAAGTGCCTGATCGTGAAGATGATCATATATTAAAAAATTTCTGCCAAAGATAAAAGCAGAATCATACAACCCTCTATCATCGTTAAGTCTAAATTTGATATCTTCTATTTCCTCAAAAAAATTATAACCAAGATAGCCGATTCCTCCAAGTGGGATAGGGAATTCATAAAGATTCTCATTTTTAGGTGCTCTCTCTCTGAATTCCTTTATTATATCAAGAAATCCTTTTTTGCCAGCTTTTATTAGATATTTTTTCCCATCTGGATTTATTAAATAGTATCTATTATCTTTCTTGTATATAGTAAATGCCTCTTTTAGTAAGATAATAGAATATTTACCTTTACCAGTTTCTGCATAAGCAGTCTCAAGAAGGACCTTGCCTTTCATGTCTTCTAAAATTTTTATAGGGGTAAGTCTATCGGCTGGTATTATTCTTGTCTCTATTCTTGCTTCTGATTGAATATTTTTACTTAAATCAAACATATATTAATCCTTAAAATTTTATGCATAATTTATATTCTATTACTATAATAAAATTTATCTATTTATTCTAAAAATCACTTTTAAAAATAGTGTATAATATTTAAAAGAAAAGCCGCTAACATAAAAAGATAGCGGCAATATATATAAATGGCTGGCTTTAAACCAACCAGAACATAGAGTGAAGGTGTTTTACTGAAAATAACATATTAAACCTCCACAATAAAAATATACTTCTTAAAATACCCGGAAGGGGATTTGAACCCCTATAGGATTTCTCCCACCAGAACCTGAATCTGGCGTGTCTACCAATTTCACCATCCGGGCAAAATTTTTACTTAAAAAAACTGGAAACATCCATAATAGAAACAACTATTGCAAGTGTTATTAAAATAGCAAATCCTATTAAATTTATTCTTTGCAATACTTTTATGCTCAATCTTTTTTTTCTTATAATTTCATATATATTTAAAACTATATGTCCTCCATCAACTGCTGGAATTGGCAGAAGATTGAAAAATGCTAAAGCAAGAGAGATATATGAGACAATTGTAAAAAAATTTCTTATTCCTTCAATAAGACTCTCCTTAAAACCACTTATAGTAACAGTGCCTATTATGTTGGCTATTTTTATAGGACCACCGATCTGTCTTTCAATATTTTTTTTTGGTTTAAATATAAAAGAATATAACCCTATTGCTGATATGGCAATTGCCTCATTACTTGCTACAAAACCATCTTTTAATGCTGCAAAGATATTTTTCCCTTTTATAGGTACTTCTGGATAATGAAAATCAAGCCTTAATTCATCTTTTGATATGTAATTATTAATTTTACTAAAATCTATCTCTTTTTGAATTATCTTGTCCCCTCTTTTTATATGAATTATTCCAATTTTATTTGAGGCAAAATATTGATTAAGATATTTATCCACTACAATATCTGTGATATCTTCAAAATCATTATCAAGCCCAATTATAATGTCATTCTCTCTAAGATCTAAATAGCGTATAAGTTTATTTGTTTCAGAATATTTAATAACAGGAATTTGATAATAATATACACCAAGAATTGCCTTTAATTGATATGGATCCCATTCTGGGGTAACTTTTAACTCTATTATGTTATCATCCCTATTTACTTTTATGTTTACTGGCTTTTTACCATTAAAAAACATAAATTTTGTCAATTGATCATAGCTTTTAATCTCTTTTTTATTCATTTTTATTATAAGATCGCCAGTCTTAAGCCCATATTTTTTTGCAGGGGTCTCTTTATCATTTGTAGTATTATTGCTGAATTTAGTGTTATAATCATCGACAAGGTATATTTTAGGAGGTATTGCGATCTCTTTATGAGGAAGCATTACCAAAAATGATAAAAATAGAAGTGCTATTATATAGTTCATAAAAGGGCCTGAAAATGCTATTATTAACCTTTTATATGGTTTTGCATTATAGAATGAATCCGGATCTTCTGATACCTTTTCATAATTTTCATCGAGCTCGTCCCCTTTAAATTTGCAGAATCCACCAATAGGGAAGGCACATAATTTAAAATCAACTCCTTTGATTGTAAATTTGAATAGAGCAGGCCCCCATCCAATTGCAAAGACTTCTACTTTTATTTTGAATAAAATCGCAGCAATAAAATGTCCGAGTTCATGAAAAAATACTAAAATTCCGAATCCAATTACTGCAAAAATTACTGTTAAAATCAATTCCATTAAAAAACCTTTAGATTTAAATAATTGAAAATTAATCTACAAAAAAAATATAAAAGTGTCAAGTGATATAGATTGAATTTTTGAAAATAAAAGCCATATCTTTTATAAAATAAGGTAAAATATGTATAATAGAATAAAATTTTTTTATATGTATAAAAATAAATCACTTATTTTTACTTTTTTTCATTATTTTTATCTATATGTAATCTAAATCAATAATAAGGAGCATGCTATTTTGAAACAAATATCCAAAAATATCCTTTATCTATTTACTGAATCAACCTCAAGCCAGTTTGTCTCATCATAATACCAATTTTGTTTATTATCTTTATCATTTCCACCAGCAATATATCTAATATATAACTTTGAATTATTTTTAAATATTAATAGTGGGATCTTCCATTCCCCATCTTTTGATATAAAGCATTCAATATCCTGCGGAATATCTATTTTTTTCCATTTCTCAACTGGCGTATTATCAGGAAATGTTAAAATAGCCCATATCGTTTCTTCTGAACCCTGTATCCACCAGTTTTCTTTTGTTTCTCTGTTTTGAATATGTAAGGTATGTGTATAAGATTTTCCATCAAATGGAATTTTAAAATAATCAGAGGCAATATAAAGATAATTTCCTTTAACACATGTATAAAGATTTTTTATATCATATCCAATTCCTTCATTACTTTCATCTTCAATTAAGTTAAAATCATTAATAAAAATCTTCTTAAAATCTTCAATATTACCATCGATTAATACTTCTTTATCTGAGAAATTAGAATTTTTTACGACAATTGTCGCAGTATCATTATCCCATTTATCTTTACTGTTTGTTATATATTTTATCACTATTTTCTTTGCATCTCCAAAGATTGATAGAGGAAGTTTCCATTCCCCACTTTTATCAAAGGCAATTTCATATTTCAAATCCTTTTTAGATATTGTATCTTTTTTTTCCTGACCATCTTTATATTTCTGAAATAAATACCATCCTCTTAATGTTGGTGTTTGAAATAAATAATTTATTTTTTCTTTTCCATAGCAGGTAATAATCAAAGTTTGAGATATGTTGTCTAAATTTGATGGTATATTATAATAATCACTACCTATATAAAGATAATCATCTTTTATAAAAGAATATAGATTTTTAATGTCATATCCATCATTTGCCTGAGTATCATTTTGTGGGTCTTTTAAAGAGACAAGGTTAATACTTTGAGATAAAAAGTCATCGATATCACCATCAATAAGAATCTCATCATTGGATTTTTTAGTAGTTCCAAAGACAAGATATTGTGTAGTATCCGCATCCCAGTTATTATCATAAGCAGATATTAATTTAATTTCAATTTTATAAGAATCCTCAAATATACTCATTGGTATTTTCCATTCTGTTTCATTATTATGAAATAAGTCATATTGATATTGACTCTTTTCAATAGTTATTTTATTTTGATCCTCTTCTTTATACTTCAAGAAAATATGCCAGTCGTTTACTAAATTTAATTGAAACCAATAATCAAATTTTGTTTTGCCATAGGAACTTATTATAAGCACTATTGAAGATTTATTATATTCAACATTCTGAGAATAATATTCTGCCCCAACATAAATATAATCATCTTTAATAAAGGCATGAAGCTTTTTTATATCAATATATTTTTCTGCTTTTCCATCTTTTTCTTTATCAATAATAGTTTTAATATTTTTACCTTTTGATAAAAAGTCTTTAATATCACCATCTATTAAAATATCATCCTCATTAAATTTTTTTGATTTTATTACTATTTTTGATATATCAGATTCTATCCAGTTATTTTTTTCATCAATTTCTATAGTTTTATAATATATTTTGTAAGTTGAAGAATTATTTAAATTGGAGATAGGAATTTTATATTCTCCTCCATTATTTGTTGTAATACCAATAATCTGGCTTTTTGCTTTATATGAAACACTTTCTCCAATCCAATTATTATTTATTTTTTTTAAAATTCCATATAAACCCTGATTATTAAAATAAAAGATCAAATTATCATTAATACCTATATAAAATAATTTATTAAAAGATCTTATAGAATTAAAAAAACTAACAGCAACATATAGATAATTATCATCACAAAAAGAATAGAGATCTTTTATATCAAAACCAGTCTTTATAGTTTGATCATTTTCCCTATCAGAAAATTTTTTAATTTCTTTAGAGCCAATTTTAATAAAATCATCGATTATTCCATCAATCTTAATTTCATTTATAAACCCCGGAGATTTTTTATCAAGTGGATCGTATTTGTTTAAAATTTCAAAATAATCAGAATACCCATCATTATCAGTATCAATTTTATTTATATTTGTTCCAAAGGTATTTTCTTCTATATCACGAAGGCCGTCACCATCAGCGTCACTAAATATATCTGCCATCCCCCATCCTTTTAGATAAGGTTTATCATCAATCCATCCTGGTTTCATATGACTTAAGTCTTTCCCTGTTACCTTTTCAAAAGTCTCTATATAATTGGTATAACTTAAATCAATTTTACTTTCTTTAAGATACCTGCATACTTTCTGATAATTTTTATGTCCTATCTGCTGGTAGATTGAAGTTAAAAAAAGATTTGATTTTGTATAATCAAGAAAAAACCAATGATCATTGTTATTTTTTTTTATTATTTTATTGGTTTTACTATATACTGAAAAAGGGATATCATATTCAGGGCTATACCAGTTAAAATAATAATCATAGTTAAAAACAAGGGGATCATATTTGATATTATTCATCTTATTAAAAACAAGGTTTGAAACAAGGTTTACATTTGAATGATTTATCCAGAAGCCTTCATTATCTAATGCCTTACTATAAAAAATAGGTAACCAATGTGTTTCTTCATGAAGGGTAATATGGTCTATTGGATTTTGAATTTCTTGCATATAGACCATAATTTCATTAATTCCCGAACCAGCAAACCCACAATAAATTTCTGGCTCAATATTAAAATCAAATGCAACATCTGATACTTCTTCTATGAAATGCAGGCTTTGCTCAATTTGATCTAAAAGATCCGAGTTTTCCTCATAATATTTTCCAGTTTTATAGTATTTACTATCATCCTTTTCATACCATAAAGATATTCGATTATTTCCATTACGCAAACTGATGTCTTTTGATAGCACTTTCATTTGAATACCATTATAATCACTACCAGTTATATTTATATCTTTATAGCATACGAGTGTCTTATCATTATTTCCTGATGCATAATTATAAACAAAACCTAATGCAAAACCTCCATTAAAATTGGGATGCCTTTTATTTGTGTAAGGTTTTCCTTTAAAATCTTCTAATTTTGGATTATAAGAAGAACTCTCATTAAAATCAAATACTAATTTATCGTCAATTGTCACCTTATAATTTTCGTTTTTGCGGATTATTGTAACCTTATACCATCTGTTTTTTTCTATTTGAAAAGGGGTTTCTTTGAAATTGTGATATTCATTATTATCAAATTCAAAAATTCTTTTAATATATATTTTCCCAAAACTTGTTGTTTCTAAAAAAAATGTTGAATTAGGATGCCAGTAACCAAAATACGCTCCAGCATTAAAGATTTTTCCATCCATCCATATAAATTTATATGAAAACTCCCATTTTTCACCTTTATAAACATTAGAAACAGCTCGAATAAAAGATCTATTTGTATTTATAGTTATTTCATCATTTTTTAGAGAGATATCAGCACTATTTAGATGCCAGTTTATAATTGATTTTTCATCGGAAAATAGTAAAGAATTTACTATTAGAAACAATGTAAAAGCAAAAAATAATAATTCATTATTGTTAATACTATAAGATCTCATAAGAATTTCCTTTTTAAAAATATATATCCTTTTTTAAGATATTATAATAATCACTTTATAAGTTTATAATAATAAAAAAAAATTGTAAATAAAAAAATTAGTAGCGTAACAAATAGGGTGTGATTTTATTTTTAAGCAATTTTTTTTATTATTTTTGACACTTTTCTAAAATCGCTTAAAAAATAAATTTATTCCGGTATTCTCTGAAATTATTTCAAAGAATCCCTGTTGGAAAGAATAATAAGTAATGTTATTTTAATCATTTCAGCGATTATGAATTTTTGTCAAAATTTTTGCCTAAAAATAAAATCACACCCCAGCCTTTCTTTACTTAGGTTTTCCTGAAAAAGTATTTTTGATTAAAAGTAGATACGTAAAATAGTCTAAAATTAGACAAAAATAAGCAAAATCTAATAAAAACAAAATAAATATTGCGGATTATTTTATTCAAATTCATTGCAATGAATACCATAGATATTACTGTTGTAGTTGTATTTGAT
>Ga0209409_1003264_pt1 | contig 10822 bp, 8 predicted proteins | sample AD_JPNMR1_MetaG_FD_184424 | JGI IMG/M metagenome (GOLD analysis project Ga0209409, IMG submission 184424) | Active sludge microbial communities of municipal wastewater-treating anaerobic digesters from Japan - AD_JPNMR1_MetaG (SPAdes) (version 2) | ecosystem: Engineered > Bioreactor > Anaerobic >...
ATTCGCTCGATCTCCTCATCCGCCATCTGCTTGATGGCGGATTCCTCCGCGTCACACTCGGCCAGCTTGCGAAGCACCCAGTTAGCACTTGACTCATCAGTTACAGTAAACCTTGGCTTCTCCTCCGCTTCAAACACTTCTGTAAGCACCCACTCACGGGCTTCTGTTTCATCATGTCCTGCCTCAATCAGCAGTTGCAGGATACGCTCCTGCTCAACAGTTAATCCTTGTTGTTTCAATGCCAGATCCATAACTATCTCCTTTCGCTTGCCTTACCAAGCTCATACTCTGCTGCCAACGCCGCGATTAATGCATCAATCTTATCTTTATGCTCCGGAGTATCATCAACTCCAAGCAGTGCAACCGCTAACTTGCGTCGTCTCTCTGCGTGAGTCATTAGTCGTATACCTCCACCCAACCACAGTTTGGGCATCTACGGCCAGGGCCGATCTCCTCTGACCCACAAGGACAGACATCATACTCTGCGGCAGGATGGAATGTATTACATCCTGCACACATAGAGCCTTCAGTCCAGCATTCAACATTAGTGGAATCTCCACACTCTGAGCACTTGTGTGCATCATGGATGTCGGTTGCACCACACTCCGGGCAAGCCTCGTAGTAGTAAGGCGACATGTTGTGCACACACGGAGCAACAGGCTCATCGAATGAATGGCCATTGTCGCAGATATACATGGTTACTCACCTCCCCTTTGCATCTCTGCATACTCAATCGCAGCCGATTCCCGGACGCTATCCCCGGTATCGACCGGCTCAGTGAACCCGATTATCAATGCTGCCAGTACAGCGATAACAACGACAATACCGAAGAATACCAGCCAGCCACGGTCTAACGGAGCCGATAACCGACTGCCGGACAACGGGGATAATCCACACTTAATTGGCTTCATCACTGCACCCCCTCATAATCTGCGCGTATCTCTCAACGAACGCTTTCAGGTCGAATATAGCCCGGTCGATCTGCCTGTCAGTGAGATTAGTAGTTGTCTCCAATATCTCTTTGATGTGCTGCTCTACCGGCTTGCGTAAAAACTCAATCTCTCTGCGTTCAATCCGGTTGAATGTTTCATCAATCTGCTTGTCAAGTTCTTCTAATGTTGGCATAATTATCAAAACCTCCTGTGAACTCCCGACTCCATGCCGGGGAATCAAGCAGACTCGACCCGTTGAACGATTGCGTTAATCATTCGCTCGTATTCATCTTGACTAAGCTTCACCCTATCCTTTTCGATGCTTAATAGTGTGTAGCGATCAATACCTAATATCTTTGCAGCAGCATTTTGGCTGATTCTCAACCGCTTGCGCTCCACGTATAAATCACTACCTGTTAGTTCATCTTGCTTCCTCTTACGCCTCATGCTGATCACCTCTTTTTGCTTTCATTATTATGCTTTCCACGATTTACAACCTATTTATACCACGCTTAACAGCAATTGTCCATGAAATAAAGATTAATTTTCTTGCTATTTTCTGTGATAAAAACCAAGTAAAAGTAACAGCTTGCAAAACCAAATATGATGAGATAAAGTGGGTGAGGATACAGCAACAATTAAGGAGAAATAAGGCCATCATGCAATCCATGATGGCCTTAGCCTTACTTCCCAAACAACTCCCAATTGTCATTAACCGGAGTATCTGGTACACGGTAGAGGCTCGACGGCCCCTTACGCATAGCCACCTGAAACGCGCATTTGGGAAAGTCGATTATATGCTCTGCGCCATCGGGAGGTTCGCCGTCCGTAATCATGTAGACCGCGAACGGTTCACCACGGGCAGGGTAGACAGGCTGTGTGGGAGTCATACTATCCTGATGCACCGATGGTCTTTTGTCCACACCCGCCATTTGCTCACAACCTCCTTGCCTTCCCTGCTGCCGTCCGTATTCGAGTTGCCCTCGACGGTCAGGATTTTCTCCTGTCCGCCCTCCCATTTAACATCGGCAATAAATCCGATGTGGGCGTACCTCTTAAGCGTGTGGTCGTACTTGACGAATACCGAGTTGGGCAGTGGGCCTGTCCTGATCGAGCCTTCCGGCCTCTTTTTCGCCCAATTGACCACTGACTGCACATATGCCTGCTTGGGCCAAATGGTTTTAACCCCTAACTCCTGCGCGGCCTGGTGTATCTTGTAGGATACAAACGCTGAACACCACGGCGCAGGGAACAGAATTCCTACGAATTTCAGGTAGACCGATACCCATTTGCCCCAGTTCGGCTTGGTGTCCTCTCTGACCCCGATACTGCGTTTGGCGCACTCGATAGCGCGTTCAGCCAATTCTTTGTTTTCAATAGCCAATGGCTAGACTCCTTGTGACTTTGTTGCAGCATCCTCATAAGCGATAGCGCCAATGAGTGTCATACAGATGGCAGTCCATGCGGCTATTGTTTCTTGTGGCACGTTATATACCTCACTTGCAACTACACCAATAAGCCCAAAGACTGCAACCCAAAACTTACGACTGCGAACCAGTAGTAACAGTGTTTTCATAGTAGCCTCCCTATTTCAATTTCTCTATGATAGATACAGCCAGCGAATATACTCCTCCACCAGCCAGAAACGAACCAAGCAGGATAAACGCCACTTGCCACTTACGGTTGTTAGCATCGTTTCTCTGCTGCTTTAAATCCTCTATGTCCCTTGTGTTGATAACTACCTGCATTTGCAGTTTAGGTAGACATTTAACGGCCTCGTGTATGGCGTCCAACCTAGCCATCACCTTGCCAATCTCCCAGTCGCCATTACCCATGCACGTCTCCTTATGGCCCTGCGTTTCGCATCTGGCCACGAATGTAGTTGTCGATACTCGACGGGCTTATGCTTCGATCTGGTTTTGGCGGAGCCTCCCGTCCCTTCTGCTTCTCTTTGATGAGTTTTTGCATCAAAGCCTTCTGCTCATCTGTCAACTCAATACCGCGTGCCTCAGCACTTCTCAGCATGTTCTCGATACCACCGTGAAGTCTTACTACTGCCAGTGCAGCACGCTCCATCTCTTTTTTATCGCCCTTCTCAAGAGCCTTGAAGAACTTGCCGTAATACTTGCCCCTTGTCTCGGCAAGTGCCTGCGTCATAATCTTCTTTGAGTCCAGCCCGTTACGCTCGGCAGCGTCCAGAATATCCGCAACCAGCGCGTCTAGCTTCTTAGTGAAGTCCGGTTGTTTGCGGATTGTCGGCCACATGCTATCTTCAGCGTAGCTTTCGAGAGCCTTAGTAATTGCTACATTTGCCTTCCAGTTGGTCATACCTTTGGTCATAGGCGCTGTGAAGGCGAAGTTGTTACCCCTAAGAGAGAACGGTATAAACTTGATGCCTATCGCCTTGGCGCGTTCGGGTATGCTGGGTATGAAGTCCACGCCTGCAAACGGCAAGTCGAACCCGTCACCCTGCGAACCGGTTAGCTGTTCATACACCATCTGCACTAAAAATGATGACTTCACGCGCAACGTCTTAGGCCAGTTGACAACCCATCCAACAACCTCTCTGGCCTGCTTGCCGAAGTGTGTATAATACCGACCTTCAGGCTCCGGCTTGCCTAGCGCCTTAGCCATAGCACGCACAAATGGAGTAACGTCGATGTCCCACCTGTGACCGACCTCATTCTCCCAAGGCCACTGCTTGTCGCCCTTGTTGGGATCTCCAAACGCATGGTAAATCCCCTGCTGAAGTGCTATCGTATCCAATACAAGCGTTATTGCCATATTGCGCCAGTAGCGTATCTGCATAGCACGGCGCACAGGATTCTTTGATAGCGTCTTTGCTGCTATATTGAGGTTGGATAATGTCCAGTCCGGGGCAAGCATTCCACCGTGGATAACCTGAAGTACCTTCGGAGTCAGTGCCATCTTGCCGTGGTGAGAACCGATGCTTACGCCGAACTTGGTTGCCCACTCCTGCCCTCCGTAAGCATCGTTCAGGTAGTTGGCAACGTCCGTCTTTATCTTCTCAATTGGCACGTCGGGATACTTTTTAGCCATCCATTCAACCTGATCGTAGTAGGTGTAGATCTTCAGCCCGGAGTGGTAATCATCCCACAGCTTTCTATCTGCGAAGTCGTTGAACCTGCGGAGCCTGTTGGTGAACGTCCTTAATACCGGTATCCTTCGCGTCTTGGCCTCAATAGCCATCAAACCTTTTTGAATTCTGCCGATTGGCACATCGGATACACCGGTTGTTATCTGGAGTCCATGCATAATCGGGTCAGCCAGCAGTTCAGGGTCACGCATAATCTCCATGCCTATCTTGTGAGGCTGCTTAAAGAACAAGCGCTTGCCTGTTATCGGATGCTTGTCGCCAAGTAGCAATAATCCTTTACGGACACCAAGAGTTGCCCTTGCGCTTTCAGTCAACGCCCAAGCGTGAAAGCCGCTAAATGAGAGTGCGGACTTCTTCGCTACAGCGTTTATCATCTCAATACCGCGAGCGAACTTGCCGGAGAACGGGCTTTCAAGCACCATCTTGACTGCCGGGGCAATGTCCGGGTGAACCGCTACGCCACCATAATGCAGTATCAACTTGCCATCTGCCGTCTTTCGCCCGTAGACTCGCTGAATGGCCGGATGGTCTATAATCTCCCAACCTGCCGGGGCTTTACTTGCAGGTACAACCGCATTCTCTCCAAGCTCTGTTTTAAGTCCCATTATCTCGCGAACGAATCGCCTGTTAGTGGCTACACGCCAGTTAAGCTCGTTCCACATCTTGTGCAGTATGGCAACGTTCTGAGTAACGGGTGTCAGCCCAGCCTCTACAGCCTCTTTCAGCGTTGGAAACTTACGCATCTTAGCGTTCGGACTGTTTTTCAGCCATCTTTGGGTAAATGCTTTTAACTGCTGTGGCTTGTTGATGTAGAAGTGCGGCAGGTAGTCCTCGATAGCCTTGATGTATTCTTCGTCACCAATTTCTTTCAGGTATTCGTTGATTGCCTGCCGCGAACGCTCCTGTGCTGCCTTGTACTCAGCCATAACCCGTCTTTGCTTGGGCGACAACCGCTTCTTCACGGCTTCGGCTGTGTCGCCTTTGACTTTGATATTGCCGATATTCTCAACGGCTGCACCAATATCTTCAAGCTCTCGCTCAGATAGTTGCTCCTGCCATCTTCTAGCCCGTTGGTTCGCTCTTGCAATCTCAGCCGTCCGTGTACGCGTGTAGAGTGTGGCTGCTTCTTCAGCCTCAATCATAAGCTGAGACTTCGGAGTGCCGCGAGTGAGAACACGCCCGGACTCGGAGGCAAGCCTGGACTCAACCGGAGTAGTAGCCTCCGGTGCGCTTGCCTTCGTGGTAGCACCCTTGCCGGTTACAATGCCTACGTCAATCTTTGGTGCTGTTTCTACCCTGAGCGGCATTAATAAAGCGACTGGTTTTTTACCCTTGTAGAACACGATGACCCCATGCACATCTGCGCTACCGCGTATAGAATCGTATTCTACAGCATCACGGACTAGACGCAACTTGTGAGCATTAACAACTCTATAAGCTCCATCCTCACCTATCAAATACGCTACATCATTCGCGTAACCATAATCGGTCAGCTTCACAGTAGCTTCTTTATGGGCTTTATCGAATGATGACTTCATCTTGTCTTGAGCATAGTTGCGACTATTGATAGCCTGCTTTTGCATCCATGGCCTTGTGCGTACACCCGGCGCAGATGTATCAATAAGCATAATATTATCCGTAACAAATCGCCCCGGCTGTGCTTCGTTGCCATCCCAGTAAGTCGGCCTCGGCCTCAACTTACTGGTTGGTTGTAGTGACTTTGAGCGTTCTGCTATCTCAGCCGATTCTTGCTCCTCTATTCGTTGCCTTTCGGCCATCCTGTTCTTGTGAGCCTCTTTTGCACCTGCAAGGGCTTCATCTATCTTTGCAATAGAGTCCCTTGACGCATTTTCAATCTCTGCTTCTATAGCCCGTGTGTGCTTTCCGTGAAGCTCGCCATACTTCTCCCTAATTTCAGCCAGTGCAGCTTCACCGTAAGTCTTCACCTCATATCGCCAACCCAAGCGCTCAACTGTTTTTGCTAGTGTGTCCTCTGGCTTGGCGAATCGCAAGGCATTGGCTACATCAGTTATCATTTTATCTGCGTACGGTTTATCGGCAATACCTTGCTTCTTCATCTCTGCGCGGATTATAGGTTCAAACTGTGCTATTTCTGCATCTGAGAAGTAAAATCCATCGTCTTTACCAGATGCCATGCGCTGCAACTCCAATTTCGCAGATAGTACTTGTGCTGCATCACCAGATTCTATAATATCCTCTAGTTCAGCTTCACGCCGTTTTAATGCAGCCTGCCTTGTTGGTTCATTATTCAGTTTTATTTCTTGCTCCAGCTTTTTTATCTGCTTATCAAGTGACTCACGCTTCTTAGAACTAATAGAAGTGCGTTCTCTCTGGCCTACCAACTCATAAAGCTTTGTGTATCTTGCGGATTCAGCTTCTTCAAGTGCTTTATATTCTGCATCTATAGCTTCTCGTTCTGGCGTACCCTTAGCAGGTGTCTTGCGTTTATACGTCTCCTTGGCAGGAGTAGCTTTGCCCGTAACATTTGGCGTTACTTTTGCGCTTGCCTTCGTGGGTGTAGCAGGTTTTGCAGTCTCCGGTGCGCTTGCCTTCGTGGGTGTAGCAGGTTTTGCAGGCTCCGGTGCGCTTGCCTTCGGTGTTGGCGTAGCATCTTTCGCTATCTCTCCCTTTATCTCTGCCTCAACTTCTTTTATCGACCGTGCTAATTCATTACGCTTTTGTATGAGAGGGTGATCATCCGCTAATGGCTTTGTCACATATCTATCTTTGGCCGGGTCGTATAATACTGTCGACTCTATGTTTATTTCACGCTCAACGCTTCTTAATTCTCTCTCTAATGCGTTTTTGCGACTCTCTAATGCTTTTTTGCGAACAACAGCTGCGCCTCTGGTTTCTGCTATTGTGCCAACCGGTGCTTTATCAGTCCATCTTTTAGACTTGAGCAAACCAGGTGCTATACTAGAAGGTATATAATCGCCGTATTCGTAATCTGATCCACTTTTGTTTTTAGCGTAATATGTTTTACCATGCCCTCGTATCTCTAGCTCACTAATTGCATCAGATATTATCGCCTCAATATTTTCAGGGTATACACTAGGGTTAGCCTTTACCATATCTAAGTGTTGGCGAAATGCTTCAGCAGCAGCCCAAGGATGTCCATATAATTGCATGGCTTCATCTGCGGCTTTGATAACCATCTCTTGGTGTGTCGGTTTAGATTTTTTGGATGTAGGCTGGGATGTACGCTTCACTTTTATTTTTGGCATACCGGGCAATGGCTTACCACTTACAAATGTATGTAGATAATTAGCCTGTTCCGGATTGCTCACGGTAAATTGCCCATCGCCAGGCACTTTAATTGTTGTTGGTTTGGGTTCTTCTTGTAATTTAGGTAGTATACTCTCCAATTCTTTCGCGAGATATTCTTCTTGTGTCTTTGTCAGCCCTGTATTAGACCTAGGCTTCTCTGCTTTGCCCGTAACATTTGGCGTTACTTTTGCGCTTGCCTTCGTGGGTGTAGCAGGTTTTGCAGTCTCCGGTGCGCTTGCCTTCGGAGTCTCAACCGGCTTGGCCTCTGGTTGTGTTACAGGCACGGTTTCGGGTGCGGTTGGTCTCGTTTCGGGTGCATACTTAGCGGCAAGGTCGGGATAGTCGGCTAGTACTTCAGGTGGTACACGCTTGCCTTCACGGAGGGCTCGTTCTACACTTGCTTTGTGATACAGGTCTCCGTATCGCTCGCGCAGTTTATTTTGACTACGCATCAAACCTTCATTATACACGTCTGCAAGATATTGCTTTATTTGTCCAATATTACCCTTGCCGGTCGACGGCACTTGTGGGCTCATCATCCATTGATCGCCAACCTGAGAAGAAACATGCATTTTGCCCTTGTAACGATGCAATACATATTCAGAGCCATCAGGCATAATGAACACTTCGTATCCAATACCACCCGGCAACCTGCCTCGCACAAATTTTATATCTTTAGTGGTTATTTTTACTTCTGGTGGGTATGGCTTGTTAAATTCTTTATGCCAATCATCACGGGTTATCTCCCACGGCTCTTTCGCCTTCGGAGCCTCAACTGGCTTGACCTCTGGTTGTGTTACAGGCACGGTTTCGGGTGCAGGCTTGGTAGATGCTTGCGGAGTGTCCATAACAGATATTTCAAGGATTTTGTCTATTTCTGCATAACAAGCATCCCTCATTTTTGCTATATCTGCTTCTACCTGCTCTGTAGGGATGCCGTTTCTCCTCGCATAGTCCCTCATTTGGTTAAATCTATGCTCATTATAAGCATCGCTCAGTTCACGCCCGAACCGCCTTACATCCTCTATCGACTTGAATCTTATCTTGTGCGGATTTATTTCTGCCCCATGAGTTGGGCCAGTTGATAGGTCACGGCATTCAAATACTGTCACAACATAACTGCCATCATCTAACACGCTAATAGAACTATTGTATTCACCTTGCGACCGTCCTTGCTTTCGTGCGAACTCAATAACCTGCTTCGGGGTATGCGTGCTTTCTACAACCTCATAGCCCGTTGATTCCACGGCAGGTTTTATCGGCTCGGTAACAGGTGCAGGCTTGGTAGCATGTGCAGGAGTATGCTTATCACGCATTGCCTTCTCGACTAAGGCAATATCTTCACGGATTTCATACCAGTTGGTATTGTATCGCTGAGATGGCACATTTGGATCCCGTGCGTGTCGCAATTCATTTTCGATAAATACGTTATCCTTTTGCTTCAGATGTTCATGCAACTGGCGAAGTTCTGAAATTGTCATCTCGGATAGCGGTTTATTCGCTCTAACACTTAACAACTGCCCTGGCTGCCTTTGAGAAGGTATTGAAGGCTCATAAGGCCCAATATCACCGGTTTCGACCTTCGGAGTCTCGGTAGGCTTGGCAGGCTCAACAACGGGCTTAACCTCTGGCACACTTACCTTAGTGGTTGGCTCTTTACCAAACAACACATCTAATTGCTCAGGTGTGACTTTATAGCCAGTGCGTGGTACTTTACGAGATATACCTGTACCAATCCCCGAAGTCCATCTGTCAACGGATATTAACTCGGATTTTCCTATGCTGCCATCACGACTTATTCGCGCTGCCCTTACCGTCTTTTTGTTTACCTTATCTATCCTATACGCAAAGCCTTCACCAATATCTACAAATATATCTCCGGGCTGCATACTTGTGATTGGTACTTGCTCGGTTTCTAACAGCCTTTTTAATGACTCCTTAGCATCCACGGCAGGTTTTATCGGCTCGGTAACAGGTGCAGGCTTACCTGAAGGTTTAGCCCCAAAAGATATATTCTCTCCGCGAAGGTCAATAACTTCGCTGTGTGTCACCATATCATGAATGGGGAAGCCATCGGGTAGGTCGTATAAGTGCTTGCCTTGACGCACCATAATTATGCCGTCTATCCCCTGTTCTTTAGCCACCCTTGCTATGAGCTTATCTTGAAGCGGATAACTAGTACTACGTTTTACAACAGCTAATGCGTTATGGTACTTAGAATCAGGAAAATCCCGCCACAGGTTTTCTATTAGCTCGGCATGTCCACCAAATGAAATGTATGGATTTTCAAATTGCAGTCGTTCTACCCTTAGGGATTGTATAGGCCCAAGTTCAGTAAATTTCCCTGGCAACTTGCGGAATTCTGCATAGTCTATTACTTCACGAGCATCCAGAGCATAAAATACGCCGGTATTAGGCACTTTTGATGGTGACTCTTGCCTTATGCCGATTAACTCTATTGGCCCTTCTCCACTCTCATACAAACATGCTTCTATCGCTTTTTGATTCTTTATCGCATGCCTTGTGAAACCTCTGTACTCGTCCGCGATAATCCCGTAAGGGTCGATTACGGCACGTTTTTCTGCTTCGGCTATTGTGTCTGCAACATCTTGGATTATTTCGCGTTTGGTTGGTGTTCGCTTATCCCACCCTAATCCTTCACCTATCTTCGGTTCTGTTACCACGGCAGGTTTTATCGGCTCGGTAACAGGTGCAGGTTCTACTACGGCCTGCCCTTGCCACTTATCACGGGTATACACGCGAGTCTTGCCCTCAGCAGTCTTAACGCGCACTGTCTTAGGTGTCACGGCTGATACCGTTACTTCACCCACATCCGGCACTGTGTAGCGTGAACCAACAACAGGCTCGGACTTCGCAGGCATCGGACTTGTCCTCTCGATAGTCATACCGGGTTTCTCAGGCATCGGCCTTGGCTGATAATCAGGCATCATATGATGTACGTCCTGCCCTGCCTGTTGTATCTGAGCCTTACGAGCAGCACGCTTGGCAGGTAAGCTAATAGCCTCACCAGCAGCACCAAGCGCTGTCTTGAACCCAGCACCCATCAACGCTGCGTGCGCGGTATGCTTCGGCCTTGTCTGCAAGAACATCTGTGGGTCATTGACCAATAGGGGCAGATCTGCTACCTGCTGAAACGCTGCCATCTCAGCAGCACCGGTACCGGCTCTCATAGCAGTCCTTGCGCCGAAACCGGCAAGCCCCGGCATAGCATCTGCTGCCTTACCAGCCTTACCTATACCGGCTATGGCCTTACCAACCTTGCCTAGAACACCACCACGGGCTGCAAGTTTGCCACCGATCCTGGCAATAGCGCCAACCGGTATCATACCCGTAATACCAAGCGCAAGAGTCTCAAGTGACGATGGTTCTTGAGGTGTTATAATAGCCGTTCCCAGTAACCGGGAACGGATGGCATCCATCCGTTCCTGTTCTTCACGCGACGGCGGCACGACCCGATTCG
>Ga0209409_1003270_pt1 | contig 10806 bp, 10 predicted proteins | sample AD_JPNMR1_MetaG_FD_184424 | JGI IMG/M metagenome (GOLD analysis project Ga0209409, IMG submission 184424) | Active sludge microbial communities of municipal wastewater-treating anaerobic digesters from Japan - AD_JPNMR1_MetaG (SPAdes) (version 2) | ecosystem: Engineered > Bioreactor > Anaerobic...
AAATATAAAAAAAAAAAAAAAAAACGGGAGTCTGCACTCCCGTTTAATTACTTAACAGTAATTCTTAGAACTCAACTTTGCAAGAAAGTTCGTTGGTGAATTCACCGTCATGTTTACGGTTGTATTCAAATTTCAAACCGTTCTCCAAGTTGTAGTTGAGTCTAAATGCCCAAGGATTATAGTCACCATTTCGAACTTCATCATTTAATTCATATTCAACTCTGAAGCTTAAACCGGTCTCACCAATATCACCTTTAGCACCGATAATTTGGTACATTTCATCATCGTCGTATGGTGAATAACCTACTTGTACATAAGCTTGAAGAGTTTCGGTGAAATTGTAGTAACCGCTTAAAGCCCAACCAAGTTCGTCACCTTCAACGTTGGTATCTTGTACGGTAATGTTACCACCAAAGGTATCGGTATCATAAGCTACTTGAAGTTGATATGAACCGATATCATATTTAACATCGTCACCTTCTGCATACTCATCATGAATCCAACCTAAAGCTACGGTGAGTTCATCAGTTAATTTGTTGCTGTATTTGAAAGCAACATCACCTTTGTAGTCAGCAAGTGGTTTGGTTAATAAGTCGGTTACGCCAGGGCCAAAGTCAAAACGTCCGAATTGGAGTTCACCGAGGTCACCAGTAACTTTGATATAAATGTCGTTAGTGGTAACTCCTCTACCAATACCGAGTTCTGCAAAAGCAGTAACACTGTCACTGATGGTAGCATTGATCTTCAAGTTACCTTCCATCCAATCTGCCTTTGCATCTGAATTTTGTTCAAAATTGTAAACTGCTTTGATCTCTCCTGAGAAACTTACTTCTGCCATTGATACTGCAGCCATTGCGAAAACCAATACTGCACTTAAGGCAACTGCTAAAAGCTTTTTCATTCGAAACTTTCCTCCTCATTTTTTTGTTTTTGTTTTTGGCAAAAACACTGTCAAAGTCGGATTGTTTCTCCGCATTATCCCTTTGATATCAGCTATCTTAAGTTAGTAAACGAGGGATCCAATATTTTCCACGCAAACCTTCTTATGATAACATCAACCGCCGTTCAAATTTGGAAAACCGCTCCTCTTTTGATGGTGTTCTCCCGTTAACATTTTAAATGATCTACAGACAACCTGTCAAGGAATTTTTTTCTCTCTTTATCAATTCCTGACCATTTTAGCCATTTAACGGGCAAAACTCCGGTTTTCACCTGATATCTCAATTCATATTTTTGAGATATATAATTATTACACTTAAGTTCCCTAAAACCTTCTTTTTTTCTTATGGTAATTTTCACCTTTCAGCCTTAGAGAATTACTTGTAATAATTTTATTAAACTAATTCAATAATATTTTACGGCTTCCTCTTGGGAATTTTGCCCACTTATTATAAACCTAAACGAGGCCTATTATTTTTCTCCTTTTTTCAACGTCCTTAACATCGCAATCTGTCCGGTCCGAACAATCTCTTTAATCCCATATGACTTCAACAAAGCGATTAGAGCCTCAACTTTAGCCGTACCGCCGGTAATCTCAATTATTACCGCTCGGCTGCTGACATCGACGATCTTAGCCCGAAAAATATCGACGATCTGCATTATTTCGGAACGATTTTGAGAACTGGCATTCACCTTGATCAATGCTAACTCTCGCTCAACCGAATCCTCTGCAGGCAGATCGTTAACTTTCACAACATCAATCAATTTGTACAACTGTTTCTCGATCTGTTCTACGATTTGATCGTCTTCGGCATCGACTACAATAACTATTCGTGATAAACCGGGATCTTCGGAGCGTCCGACCGCAATGCTCTCAATATTATATCCTCTGCGACTAAAAAGTCCGGCTACCCGAACCATTACACCAGGTTGATTTACTACTAAAGCAGATATTACGTGTCGCATCAGTCGTTCACTCCAATCATCTTATTAATCGCACAACCAGCCGGAACCATCGGCAGTACATTCTCTTCACGGTCAATCTGACAGTCAATCACTACCGGTCCCGGAGTCTCCAAGGCTTCTTTCAATTTGGCAACCAGATCATCTCCGGCAGTGATCCTAAATCCTTTAGCGCCATAAGCTTCGGCAATCTTAACAAAGTCAGGATTGGTCTCTAAAATCGTCCCCGAATAACGCCGTTGGAAGAATAACTCCTGCCACTGCCGTACCATTCCTAAATAGAAATTGTTAAGAATAATTATTTTTACCGGGATATTGTAAGCCACCACTGTTCCCAGTTCCTGAATATTCATTTGGATACTCCCGTCTCCGGCAATATTGATTACCATTTTATCGGGATTACCGATCTGTGCCCCGACAGCTGCCGGAAAACCAAATCCCATTGTCCCTAATCCGCCGGAGGTTATCAATGAACGTGATCTGTTAAATTTGTAGTACTGTGCCGTCCACATCTGGTGTTGCCCAACTTCGGTACAGATAATTGCATCCCCTTTAGTGATCTCATTGAGGGCTTCAATAACCATCTGTGGTTTTAAACCGCTCTTTTCATAAGTTAACGGATAGGCTTGTTTCCACTTGGCAATCTGGACAATCCATTCGGGATGTTGTTTGGTTTCGGTTTTCTCTAATAATGTTTCTAAAACTGTTTTAACATCACCAACAATCGGAATCTCTGCTTTGACGTTTTTACCAATCTCCGCAGGGTCGATATCAATATGAATTACCGTTGCTTTTGGCGCAAAACAGTCAATCTTCCCTGTTACCCGATCGTCAAATCTTGCTCCGACAGCAATCAGTAAATCGGTCTCACAGACTGCGAAGTTTGCAGTTGCTGTTCCATGCATTCCTAGCATCCCTAAATTTAGCGGATGGGCACTTGGAAACGCTGTCATCCCCATTAATGTTGTTGTAACGGGGATCTCCATCTTTTCAGCCAATTTTTTGATCAACTCATCAGCACCTGAAGTCACTGCGCCTCCACCAACATAAAGAACCGGTCGCTTGGCTTTGTGCAATGCATCTGCCGCTTCCTTGATCTGACGAATGTTTCCAATGTAATTTGGCTTATAGCCTTGTAAAGAGATCGTTTCCGGATATTCAAACTTCGCTTTATCAACGGAAATATCCTTTGGCAAATCAATCAGCACCGGGCCAGGACGTCCCGTAGTAGCAATATGAAATGCCTCTTTAATAATTCTAGGTAATTCTTTGATACTCCGCACCAAATAATTATGCTTAGTAATCGGAATAGTAATCCCTGTGATATCTGCTTCCTGAAATGAGTCACATCCGATTAACGAAGTCGGTACCTGACCGGTAATCGCAATTAATGGTACCGAATCCATATAGGCAGTGGCAATACCTGTTACTAAGTTGGTTGCTCCTGGACCTGAAGTGGCCAGACAGACACCGGGCTTTCCGGTGCTCCGGGCATATCCATCAGCAGCATGCACCGCGCCCTGTTCATGCCGGACCAAAATATTTCTAATCTTTGAATCGTAAAGTTTATCATAAATGGGAATAACCTGACCGCCAGGGTATCCGAATATTACTTCTACCCCTTCTCGTTCAAGGCACTCTAAGAGAATCTCTGCTCCTGTGATAGTCATCTTCGCCTCCAAAATTTAATAAGTTCTGTGATAATTAATTATTAAATAACTATAATAGATACATTTTCCATTGTCAAGATGTATTTGCTGTTCTGTAAAACCCCTAAAATAAAGACTTTACGCTTTAGTCCTATCTTTAAATGCTTATTTTTAGAGTATTTATAATTTTATAATCATAATTTTATTCTAAAAATAAGGAACCTTGAGGCCAACCTCTTGGTTCCTTATCAAAATTTTTTAATTTTTTTAGATTGATATTTGAAATTTTCGTTTCGTATTAACGTTATGCACCCAATTTTTCTTTTACTTTAGGATTGCTCCGGTGTTTGCCGAAGTAACTAATCTGCTATAACGATTTAAATAACCGGTTTTAACCCGGGGTTCCGGTTGCACCCATTCACGGCGTCTGGCCTCAAGTTCCGCATCGCTAACCAATAAATCCACCCTGCGATTTGGAATATCAATTTTAATTTGATCCCCTTCTTTAACCAAAGCAATTGGCCCGCCTTCCATCGCCTCTGGAGAAATATGACCAATCGACGCTCCCCTTGAAGCACCGGAAAATCTACCGTCGGTCAATAAGGCGACCTCTTTATCCAGCCCCATTCCGGCAATCGCAGAGGTTGGGCCAAGCATCTCCCGCATACCAGGCCCACCTTTTGGCCCCTCATAGCGAATTATGACAACATCGCCAGCCACAATCTTGCCACCCAGAATCGCTTTGATTGCATCCTCTTCGGAATCAAAAACCCGGGCCGGGCCCTGATGTTGTTTCATCTCTTCAGCCACAGCCGACTGTTTGACAACACAACCATCCGGAGCTAAGTTACCCCACAAGATGGCTAATCCACCCTCTTGGTGATATGGATTATCAATCGATCTAATTACATCCGGCCGTAAAACCGTTGCTGCGCCAATATTCTCCGCAACCGTCTTCCCGGTTACTGTTAGTTGATCAGTATAAATTAAACCTTTCTTAGCTAACTCATTCATAACTGCAGGGATTCCTCCGGCTTCATCCAGGTCTTGAATATGATGAATTCCTCCCGGCCGTAAATAGGCTAAATGAGGAGTTTTTTCGCTGATTTTATTGACCCAATTCAGATCCAAAGTTATACCTACTTCATGAGCAATTGCCGGCAGATGCAACACGGTATTAGTTGATCCGCCGATGGCCATATCAACCGTAAACGTATTGGCAAATGCTTTTTCAGTCATGATATCCCTTGGTTTAATGTCTTGCTTTATTAATTCCATAACTCGCATTCCCGCTGCTTTTGCCAGTCTAATCCTTCGCGAATCTACAGCAGGAATAGTACCGTTACCGGGTAAACCCATACCCAGTACTTCCACCATACAGTTCATGGTATTCGCGGTAAACATTCCTGAGCATGAACCACACCCAGGGCAAGCTGTTTCTTCTAACTCCTTCAACTCGGCTTCGGTCATCTTCCCTGAAGATACTGCTCCTACTCCTTCAAATACCGAATTTAAATCAGCCCGTTCCCCTTTAAACTTACCGGCCAGCATCGGCCCGCCACTAATAACAATACTCGGCAGATTAATTCTCCCGGCCGCCATCAGCATCCCCGGGACGATCTTATCACAGTTTGGAATAAAGACGGCACCATCAAACGCATGAGCTAAAATCATACTCTCAGCCGAATCTGCAATCAGTTCCCGGCTTGCCAGCGAATATTTCATCCCTTCATGTCCCATCGCAATTCCGTCGCAAACCCCAATGGCTCCAAACTCGATTGGTGTACCGCCGGCGATCCGCACTCCAGTTTTTACTGCCTCAACAATTGTATCCAGATGGATATGCCCCGGTATAATTTCATTAGCCGGATTTACGATCGCCACTAGAGGCCTGGACAATTCCTCATCGGTATATCCCATTGCCTTAAACAAGGAACGGTGTGGCGACCGTTCAAACCCTTTTAATACTTGATCACTCCTCAAAGCTCCCATAAATTCGCCTCCGTTATCAACTATCTTATAGTTTTGTCATACATAATTTTATTAATAATATAATGAAAAATATAGCATGTCAACCACCAGAAAATCATGACCACCCGTAAAACGGGTGGTTTGCACATGCCCTATAAGGGCGTGCTACTAGCCAAGTCTCAAGACTTTTTGAATAAAAGCCTACCAACCGCATTTGTTTTACAAACTACCCCTCAAAGGGGTTATTTTTTCTTGCTTGCTTTTACTGGCTCACCCGTAAACGGGTCATATAATTCTTTCAAACTTAATTGATCCGACATTATATCTTCTTGCAATTGATTCCTTATGTATCTCTCTATCGCCTCTTTATTTCGTCCTACCGTATCTACATAATATCCTCGACACCAGAATTGTCGATTCCCATACTTGTATTTCAAATTAGCATGCCGATCAAATATTTGTAATGAACTTTTTCCTTTTAAATATCCCACAAATTGCGCTACACTTAATTTTGGTGGTATACTTACTAACATGTGTATATGATCTTTACATGCATTTGCTTCTATTATTTCTACCCCTTTATACTCACAGAGTTTTCTGAGTATTATTCCTATATCTCTTTTGATTTTTCCATAAATTATTTGTCGTCTGTATTTTGGGGCAAATACTATATGGTATTTACAATTCCACGATGTATGTGATAAACTTTCTCTATCCATTTGGATCCTCCTTTGCTTTTTATGTGGTTGGTAAGCCACATTTATTTTAGCAAGGGGTTTCTTTTTTCTACTCATAGGCATAGCCTTTTTGGAACCCCCGGCTTAGCCGGGGGTTTTCGTTTATACAAAAAAAGCCCGCTCTTTTCAAGCAGGCTTTTCAGCTAATCAACTATGGCCCTTCCGTTTATGGCGTTGTTACTTTTACTGTTACAATTGAATATGGTTTACTACCAGTAGCAACAGAGGCTCCTATCGGCGTCAAAGCGCCGATCGTCGGGTTAATGGTATAGGCTGAAATATTATTTGAATCATAATTTGCGACATAGGCAAAGTATCTGGTGATTGGATTAGGTTTGGGATCGGGGATTGGATTAGGGCCTCTCCTGTTTCTTGATGAACCACCACAACCGATAACTCCTATTAATAAAACAATTAATAATAAACCTGTAATAAAAGACTGAGTGACTGAACTCCTTTTCATTGACATCTATCCTTTCGTATGTTGATATTAACAACAGTCTTTGATGACGGTCAAAAATTATAGATTATCTTTTTCAGCATAACACAGGGGGATCAATAAATCAAGCTAGAGGGCCATTTCTGGTATCAAACCGCGAACAGGGTTCCAGCTATAGCTGAGCTCGTCTTCCCGGTTCAACTGGACTGATCGGAGCCGCATTGATCCTTGGAATTTCCGGTCTGTTGACTATGATTACGTTAAACGTAAATGATTACGCTTGGCATAGGTTTTCTCCCATAAAAAAAGCCTGCTCTTTTCAAGCGGGCTTTTTTGTCGTTAATCATGTATGACCCTTACATTTACGGCGTTGTTACTTTGTTACAATTGAAAATGGTTTACTACCAGTAGCAACAGAGGCTCCTATCGGCGTCAAAGCGCCGGTCGTTGGATTAATGGTATAGGCTGAGACATCATTCGAATGATAATTCACGACATAGACGAATTTACCAGAAAGGTCGACCGTTACTGAATAAGGACCATCACCGGCGGTAAAGGGGCTATCGGCAATCTCAGTCAAAGCACCGGTCATCGGGTCAATGGCATAGGCTGAGACATCATTCGAATGATAATTCACGACATAGACGAATTTACCAGAAAGGTCGACTGTTACTGAAAGAGGCCCATCACCGGCGGTAAAGGGGCTGTCGGCAATCTTAGTCAAAGCCCCGGTCGTCGGGTTAATGGTATAGGCTGAAACATTATTTGAAACCCTATTTGCGACATAGGTAAATTTACCGAAAGGATCGACGGTTACTGAATAAGGACCATCACCGGCGGCAAAGGGACTATCAGCAATCTTAGCCAAAGCGCCTGTATCCGGGTTAATGGTATAGGCTGAGATATTATATGAAACATAATTTACGACATAGGCAAATTTACCGGAAGGATCAACTGCTATTGATACCGGGTAATTACCGGTAGCAAAGGGGCTGTCGTCAATCTCAGTTAAGGCGCCGGTCGCCGGGTTAATGGTATATACTGAAACAGTATGCGAATTAGTATTTACAACATAGGCAAATTTACCGGAAGGATCAACTGTTACCGAAACAGGCGCATCACCGGTGGCAAAGGGACTGTCAGCAATCTTAGCCAAAGCGCCTGTATCCGGGTTAATGGTATAGGCTGAAATATTATTTGAATCCAAATTTGCGACATAGGCAAAGTATCTGGTGGTTGGATTAGGTTTTGAATCCCTGCGTTTTACTATTGAACCTTTTGAACCGCCACCACAACCGACAACTCCGATTAATAAAACAATTACTAATAAACTTTTAATAACAGACTGAATGACTGAATTCCGGTTCATTGAGATTTCATTTTACATCATTTACCTAATAATCAGAATTATAGCTGCAAAAAAAGAGCCTTAGGCTCTTTTTTGGATCAATTAACTTCACTGACGGTTTCCAATAGTTCTACACTACAAGATCACCTCACCCACTATGAACCTCAAATCTGTTCCGGTTCAGATGGCTGGGAGATCTCGCCGAGTGTTTTGGCTAACTCAACATCGTACTTGGCTTGGGTGGCCAGATCGCCTAACGAGATCATTCCAACCAAACGATCATTATCAACAACGGGTAATCTTCTGATCTGATGATTGGCCATAATTTCTGCAGCCTGATTGAGACTCATCTCTGACGAAACCGTTTTAACATGCGAAGTCATCACATCACGTGCCACAGTAGTATGAGGATCTTTTCCATGAGCAATATTACGGACAACGATATCCCGATCAGTCACCAGTCCAACTACATCGTTTCCTTGACACACCGGAATAACGCCAACATCATGTTTCTGCATCAATTGTGCTACCTCAACCACACTGGTTTCCGGGCTCACATAGGCAACTTGATCGGTCATGATATCCTTAATTTTCATTAACATCATCCTTTCTTAAATTTTAAACAATCCATCTAAAAGTGTTCCCGAAAACCTCTAAAAAATTCAAAATCAAAGCTTTAAAATTAAAAAGCGGTTCGCAAAATCGTTTTGCCAACCGCTTCACAAGTCAACAACAATCACTTTCTCAAGGTTGAATAGTTTCATTTATCGAACGCAAAGTTAACTCCTGTGTTGAATCATCATTGCCAACAATAGTATTAGCAATATTCGCCGCATGATTGGCTATCTGTTCCAGACTTTGAATCAAGTCCAGATGAATAGCAGTAGTATTTCTGGTTTCGTGGACACCAGAGCATAAACGACGCATATGGGAATTTCTCAACGTCCGTCCCATCAAATATAAGATCTGTCGCTCACCCAAACAACTATGGGCAAAGACCTCATCCTTCTCTTTGATTGCCAATACTGCCTTTTTGACTACCATACTAACTCCCGAATGAAATTCGGCAATCTCGTTGGCACCTTCTTCGGAAAAAGAGGCACTTTCATCCAATTTCTTTCGCGCAATGTTAATGAGATTAGCTACATTATCACCCATTAACTCTAAGTCATTAATAATCAATAATAACTGCATCACTTTCTTGGATTCAGCAGTATTCAACGTATACTGGGATAAATCGGTAAGATAATCGACGATATTCCGCGACAGCCGATCGACAGCTTCCTCCTGATGATAGTAAGCTTTAATCTCTGCTTCATCGACAACTTCAAACAGCTTTACTACCTTGGAAACCATATTCTCGACCATCATCCCCAAACGATATGTTTCTTTCTCCGCAGCTTCCAAAGCAAGTACTGGTGTCGACAACAATTGCCGTTCCAGATGAACTACTGCATCGAGCTCGACTTCGCTTCTTTTATCAGGAACCAGTTTAATTACAAATTTAGCTAAAACTGCGGTAAACGGAGCAAACAAAATCGTTAACCCAATATTAAACAGACTGTGCGCATTAGCAATCTGCCTGGCCGGATCCGAAGCAGTTAATTTAACTACGGTGATAAATAAAGGTAAGATTGGAATAAAGATAATTACCCCTAAAACTTTAAATAAAATATGAGCAACAGCCACCCGTTTACCCTCTGTTGAAGCACCTAACGAAGATAATAATGCTACTACACAGGAACCGATATTGGCACCAAAGATCAACGGAGCAGCGGATTCGATTCCAATTAACCCCTGAACTGATAATGATAAAGCCAACCCAATAGTCGCTGCGCTACTTTGAATTATCCCGGTAAACAGGGCAGAAATTATGATTCCCAGGATTGGATGAGAACTAAAAGCAATCAATCCCCGAGTAAATGTTGGATAACTCTTTAATGGTTCTACGGAAGTAGACATCAGATTCATTCCAAAAAAGATCAGACCAATACCCATGATACAGTCGCCAATATACTTCTGTTTTAACTGTTTTCCGCTAAACTTTAATAGAAATCCAATTGCTACGATTAATAAAGCATAATCCGCAATTTTCAGAGCTATTAGTTGGACTGTGATAGTAGTACCGATATCGGAACCTAAAATTATTCCCATTGTTTGAGCCAGACTGATCAATCCCGCACCGGCAAAACTGACCAATAATGCTGTTGTAGCGCCACTACTCTGCAGTAATACGGTAACAACGATTCCGGCTAATATTCCCAACAGTTTATTGGCGGTTACCTGCTGTAATGCTTTCTTCAGGGTTTGGCCTGCAATTTTTTGCAGGCCAAACCCTGTCATCTGCATTCCCTGAAGAAAGAAAGTCAGTCCGCCAAGGGTTCCGATAATAATAAAGACATTATTGTTCAATAATCTCCACCTACTGGTAATGATTTATAAACAACACCAAAACAATCGGATATCTTTTATTATCGGAAAATATCGTTTCTTTGTAAAGTGGTTAGTTTTTTATTCTACTTCAAGATATTATTTTCAAATCTGTAATCACCACTTAGTTTGCAACTTGGAGGGCTATTAGAAATTTTGGTGCAAACACTCTTATTTAGTGTTTTTGTTACATATAAAAAAAGAAGTAATATCAACTTTCGCAGGAAACAACTGATAGCTTTGCCTTGATATAATCGGGCAAAGAAGAGACAAAGTAGCCCAAAAGTTCGTTAATTGTCTCCTTTGACAAAAACAGTTTTTCCTGTAAAG
>Ga0209409_1003279_pt1 | contig 10771 bp, 6 predicted proteins | sample AD_JPNMR1_MetaG_FD_184424 | JGI IMG/M metagenome (GOLD analysis project Ga0209409, IMG submission 184424) | Active sludge microbial communities of municipal wastewater-treating anaerobic digesters from Japan - AD_JPNMR1_MetaG (SPAdes) (version 2) | ecosystem: Engineered > Bioreactor > Anaerobic >...
GCCACCAATGTATTCTGCAACTGTTATGATGACATTCAGTGTCACAACCAGAACAAATCGTCCGGTGGAACTGATTTGATGTGTGTGTGTATGAGAATGTTCGTGATGGTCTTCCATGTCTTTTCCCTAATATAGAAGTAATTACTATAGTATAGTATACAATAGTTACTGTGCAAAAATTTTTACAAGAATTATTTTTATAATATTACTCCGCCTGGATTGGATTTTTATTCACTACTGTAATACAAAATAGTCATCTTTACAGAATGTATATATACAAAAGCATATTACCGGAACTATCGCCCATAAATTATAATATATTTTAACATAAGATTAACCGATAGTATAAACAGTACATAAACTGGTATGAAGGATAGTACTATGAAAAAAATAGTTTGGATAATCTGCATTGCAAGTTTTGCATTATATACCACCTTTACACCTGCACAGCAGAAAGCGCCCCAGAACACTCAGCCGCAGAGTAAATCTATTGCCGATGGTTACGGGAATGTAAAATGGGGTAGTACCTACAATGATGTAAAACCCAATGTGTTAGGAAGAATAGCATTTACCGATGAAAAGCGAATTATTGTGTCAAAAGACGGAGAATTAGAATACCGCTACGGCTTTTTTTATCCTGAAATAAATCAGGAAGCAAACCAGCAGCCAAAATTGTTTTATGTGGTTATTCAGTTTCCATATATTTCATTGGATGATATGAAAAAGAAGATGGAAGAAAAGTACGGTCCGCCAACTGGTGAATCAATTAAGAATAATCAGGGCGCCTATATCTGGGAATCAGAATCAACATCTATTATTGTGTGGGTCGATAGTTATGAGAAAAAGCCCTTCTGCCGCAAGATAACGTACTTAAGCAAGGTAATGGCAAAAGATATCAATGCCTATCACAACCTTGTTTTCAGCAAAAAAGAGCAGGAAATACTCAAACAACTTCAACCATAAATACGGTAGTAGCTACATCTTCCAGATCATTACCGGAATCAAAGCTATACCATCATCCAGCGCAGTGAGTGCTTTTGCAAACACTGTGCCCACTTTATCAAAAGAATCAATTGAAGCAGCCATACCGCAGCCTGGTGTATCTGATGTTACTAAAAGGTCACCAGGTTTAACTGGCTTTTGGCGTGCATCCACCTTGCACAACACTGAGCCTGTTAATACTACCGGATACAGCTTTGTCTGTGCTGCTGCATTATTTAAAACAACAACCGGATTGCCTGCAACAACGCCAATAACCCCTTTATTATATGCAGTGCGTGAACGTGAAAGAACAGCGTTGCCCTGAGTGCTTACCACAAGAACATCACCAGGTGAAATAAATTCCTGTTCATCGGTTTCAAACATCTCAACAATATTGGCGTAGTAATCTTTTGTGTGAGTATCCAGCAGAATTTTGCCTTTAAAACAGGACTCACCGTTAACTAAAAGTGCCTTGCCCTCACCGGTTAAATGCAGCGTGTCATCATAGGGGGCGATAGTTCCAAAGCCATCAGCCACAAGCGACCAGTTATGCTCACTTGCAAACACACCACCTGCTCCAAACCGCGATATGCCAAGCACTCCACACCCTTTAGTCTTACCGGTATTTCCCTGGGATTGCCCGCGAACACCACACATTGGTGCATGTCCTAACACACCGTATGACTTTACCTCTGAATCAGCAGAAGGCTGAGTAATACCAGCAACACCAATAGCACTGCCTGTGTTTGCAATATTTTTACCATACAAAACTGCACTGTCGTGAGTAGGTGGTGTAATATCAACAAATTCACCTGATTTTTCCTGAGTAATTGCTATAGTTCCGGTATGACTTTCAAATGAGTGCACCAGCGGTGCATAGTCATGTGTGTGTGGTAATGGTTCACGTTTATCACTTAACCGTGGGTCATCCGACTGAACCACATGGTTTTTACGGGTTTCGCCATGTTTTGCCAGTGTTACAATTCCAGGAGTTTCCTCGGTTGCTTCTTTAAGCCTTCTATCATTGCCCTGTACCACTACACCCGGTGCATCTTCTCCATCCTCTGCTAACTCTACGATTCCTTTGCTGTGCGTGGTTGCCTCTTTTAGCCTTCTATCATTACCCTGTACCACTACACCCGATGCATCTTCACCATCCTCTGCTAACTCCACAATTCCTTTGCTGTGCGTGGTTGCCTCTTTTAGCCGCTTATCATTGCCCTGTACCACTACGCCGGCTGCATCCTCTCCATCCTCAGCTAACTCCACTATCCCTTTGCTGTGCGTGGTTGCCTCCTTTAGCCTTCTATCATTGCCCTGTACCACTACACCCGATGCATCTTCTCCATCCTCAGCTAACTCCACTATCCCTTTGCTGTGCGTGGTTGCATCTTTAAGCCTTCTATCATTGCCCTGTACCACTACACCCGGTGCATCTTCTCCATCCTCTGCCAGCTCTACAATTCCTTTGCTATGCGTGCTTGCATCTTTTAGCCTTCTATCATTGCCCTGTACCACCACGTTTGGCGCATCCTCACCGTCCTCTGCCAGTTCTACAATTCCTTTGCTGTGCGTGGTTGCCTCTTTTAGCCTTCTATCATTGCCCTGTACCACTACACCCGGTGCATCTTCACCGTCCTCTGCCAGTTCTACAATTCCTTTGCTGTGCGTGGTTGCTTCTTTTAGCCTTCTATCATTGCCCTGCACCACTACACCCGGTGCATCCTCACCGTCCTCTGCCAGCTCCACTATACCTTTGCTGTGCGTGGTTGCTTCTTTTAGCCTTCTATCATTGCCCTGTACCACCACACCTGGTGCATCTTCTCCATCCTCTGCCAGCTCTACGATTCCCTTGCTGTGCGTGGTTGCCTCCTTTAGCCTTCTATCATTGCCCTGTACCACTACGCCTGCTGCATCCTCACCATCCTCTGCCAATTCCACTATCCCTTTGCTGTGCGTGGTTGCCTCTTTTAGCCGCTTATCATTGCCCTGTACTACCACACCTGGTGCGTCTTCGCCATCTTCAGCCAGTTCAACAATTCCCTTTGAAACAATGGTAGCATCCTTCAAGCGCCTGTCATTGCCCTGTACCACACAGAATTCGTTATCCTCACCGTTTTCAGCCAAACGCACTATACCATAGTCTTTTGTTGTAGCTTTTTGTAATCTGCTGTCATCACCACGCACAACTGCATTATTTATATACTGGCCATTAGGGCATAATTTAACTATACCAAACGTTGTATCTGTTGCTTCCTTTATCCTTGAATCTGTTGATTGTACTACCGCACCCTCGGCTACTTCCCTGTCATAGGCCAGCCGGACAATACCAGGTTTCAGTTCAGTTGCGGGTGCAAGCCGTGAATCCGATGCCTGAACAACTAACCCTTCTTCGTTTGATCCATCATCAGCCAGCTGCACTATCCCTTTAAATATGGTGCTGGCATCTTGTAACCGTGGATCACTTGCCTGAACAACAGCACCTGGTGTAGTATCTCCATCAGCTGCCAGTTTTACAATGCCTGGTTGAAAAACTGTTGCATACTGCACTGCAGCATTAATATGAAAATGCCTCAAAGCTGGTAACGCCGCATGAGCAAAAATGCCCGCTATTTGTGCACAATATTTCTGTTTTTCGGTTTGCACAGTCATAATGTTAATGCGTAGATACCGGGCATTAAACTGATATCCGCCAAACATATACGACCCATTTGGTTGGGCTTTAAACCGTTTTACATCTGTAAGCGTTGTCCATATTTTTTTATCTTCAGTAATTTCTATGGAAAACTGCTCCGGGAAAAGTGCAGGGTTTTGTGGTGCAATAATACCTATATTGGTCATCGGAAATATCATCCCAAAATCCACTTCAATCCACTGACGCGATGCACTACTGGTGATCTCCGATTCCCAGTATTTCTGGTTATCAATTTCCATAAGATTGGAGGGATCATGTTCATACGAAGAACTTGAACTAGCAGTAATTGAAACAGCGCCCTGAATACCTGCCTGTATCTTTCCAATTTCAGCAAAGTATTTTGCTGCAATACGCTTTGGTTTTATTATGTACACTTTTAAATACTGAAATACTGTTATGGGCAATAATAGCCTGTATGCATCTTCATCAAGAGTAAATTTATTCTCTGCTTTGAGAACTTCCCAGTTAATACCGTCCATGCTACATTCTAACCGAAATTCTGAAGGAAATGTTGTCTTACCTGAAGGGGAAGGATAGATTTCGACAATATTAACAGCAACTATCGAACCATAATCTATAATGATAAATTCACTGACAGCATTATGGCTTTTTGCAGTACACCAGAATGATTCATCATTATGTAAAACATTGTCGGCCTCATGTGTTTCAAAACTACTTGATACGGCATGAATTTTTCCTGGATACCGAACAGGAGAAAGTATATTAATTGTATTCATTGTGTTCTCCTTAGAATATAAACTTACTATTAAAGAAATTATATATACTATATTTTTGCATTAAATATTTACATTTGCTTGATTTTTTATCAATTACAATTTAATGGGTATACAGTATTTTAATCTTTAAATTATTGCTTCTGTATACATAGATTGTAACTATCGTAATAATTGATGTAAAAAGCACAATGTGCTAACTAATTATAAAATTTCAATGAAAATTTACCACTTTTCATAATTACTATTTAAAGGTTTACATACTATGTCAACACCCATAGTTGAGGAAAAAACACCAAAAGGCTACACTTTAAAAATAAACATTGCAAAAAAACAGTATATTGCCTTCAATCCAAAAGGGGAAATTATCTATTCCGATGATAATAAAACAAAACCTTTCCATATTATGAAAACAATTGTTTTCATAGGACTTGAACCTGTCACTTCAACCAGAAATCACCCCTATCAGTTATTAAAAATTCAAAATAACGCTTTAATTATTTCCTACAATGCTGGTGAAGGTAAACGACAATACCTTTTTTTCCCCTCTGATACCCTCCTTGATATGGTACCCTGTATTACGGAATTTTTTAATGATACGGCTTCATTTGTCAGCTATGTAAAAAAGGGCAATGTCCCTGATTATATAATTGTCAATAGCACATTCAGTAACAACGATATTACATTTATATCTTCTATATCTCCTTCATCTCGTCTGGAGATAGTTAATACAACTTCTGCTGTTACTATTGATGATACCAAACGTGCCATTGACCAGATGAATAATGTTGATATTAATTTGCTCTCGCAAAATCCTGTATTTCTGGCACGAATTCATCTGCGTAATCTTGATTTAGTCCGCGTAAAACAAATTATACTTGATATGGACATTACAGAATCAGATGCACAATATATCATTGCATTTCTTTCTACAATGATTAAAAATTCAGACAAAGAAGAACTTCAGAAGCATGTTGAAAAACTCAAAGAATTGAAAAAAACATACGAATTTTATTTTCATCTGATAACACACAATGATGAAAAAATACAGGAGTTCATAACACAGGCCAGCAAAAATGACCTGATAACATTCCAGACGTTAATACAAAAGGCTAAATTGCTTTTCCCCACAAAAGAAGCCAGTTTACGATTTGTTGAATATGAAAACTTGATCTGGGAAAAACAGCAATGAAGCATTATACCAAACTACCCATTGTATTTTTACTGATAATTACAGTATATTCGTTTGTTTACGCTCAGTTACCCATTGAAGTATACTTTACCACGCCAGAAAAAGAAGAACAGACAACTGCTATCCAGAAAGCATTATTACAGAAAATACATTCTACCAAAACATCTATCTATGCTGCTCTTTTTGAAATCACTGATCCATTAATTATTGATGCTCTCTGTAAGGCTAAGAGTAATGGTATTGATGTCAGGTTAGTACTGGAATCAGACAGATTAAAAGAAAAGGTTAAAACAAAACTTGAAGAAGCCAACATACCTCTGCGACTGGATGAGCGAAAAGGATTTATGCATAATAAATTCTTTATTTTTGACAATAAAGCCGTGTGGACCGGGTCATATAACATTACTGAACGCGAGGCAAAACACAACAACAATAATGCCATATATATTGAAAATGAAGAGATAGCATCCATATACCTGGCAGAATTTAACGAAATGTTTGTACAGGCTATATTTGGCAATCGCACTGAATATACCCCTTTCCCTTTTCTATCAAATAAATATTATGTCAAAATCAATGATATAGACATTAATGTGTATTTTTCACCAGATGATGATATTGAGCGCATCATTACAAAGCGTATAGAAAAAGCAAAAAAATCCATTTTATTTTTAGCTTTTTCATTTACCAGTGATGCTATAGGTGAAGCAATTATTGCTAAACACAAGCAGGGTATTGCTGTTAAAGGTGTTTTTGAAAAACGGGATATTAAAAATGTCAACAGTGAATACATTAAATTAAAAGTTGAAGGGCTTGATGTTCTCTATGATGCTAATCCTAAAACGATGCATCATAAGGTAATCATTATTGATGATGAATGGGTTATTACTGGCTCATATAATTTTTCAAAAAATGCCAGGAAAAGAAATGATGAAAATTGCATCATGATCAGATCATCTGAAATAGCAAAATTGTATGCACAGGAATTTGAAAAAATCTACTCACAGGCTTATAGAGCCAAAACCAAAAAAAAGAAGTAATGTAAAAAAATACTTTACATATAGATAATCGTAATATTTTTTATCATTATATTAGACTATATTATCATAATACAATACTATGAAAATCAAAAGTGCACTGATTAACAGGTTTGTTGAGCTTATTGAAGAAAACCATCAGATTATTACTGAACAGTTTATGAACAATCTTTTGCGTAATCCTGATACCATAGCATTCAGGAAGTTAGACCGACAGCTCATTTATGAATCTGCAGACAACCTGTACCGTGAATTATCAAAGTGGATAGCCAGAGATTATCCCAAAGAAGAAATTGCCCGCTACTATCGAAGGATTGGGCACGAGCGCTTTGAACAGGGAATTCCTGTTTCTCAAGCATGTAAAGCATTAATTTTACAGAAACGACATCTGTGGCTTTTTGTACTGGATAAATTATATGATGACACCACTGCCTATAAGGAAGCACTGGCGTTAAACAACCGTGTGGTGCTGTATTTTGATCGTGCTACGTTTGCCATGCTTCAGGGTTATGAAGATATGCTTTACAAAAAATTATAACTCCACCTTTTGACCCTTTAAAAACCTTTTATATACAGTTGCAGATTCTTCAGGTTTTTCAATCATTGGGAGATGACCACATTCTTTAAATACTACCAGTTGCGCATTACGTATTTTTTCTTTAAAGACATACGCGCCTGATACATCCAGCACCCTATCATTTTCACCCCATAATAGTAACGTTGGTGCATGTATATTACCCAGATATTTTTCAAGCAGTGTAACATCATGAATCTGCTTAAAAATATACTGAAAATGAGTTTTCTTTGCCACTGCCTGTGTGGCAAAGTACTGTTTTGCAAACCCTGGCAGCCATATTGGCTTATAGAACACAAATTCCATGAGTCTATCATAGCTTTCCACATCTTCAACGATAAGAGGGTTGTTTCCTTTTTTCAGCTCTTTTGCCAGTTCACTTTCATTGGGGCTTTTTACACCGGCTGCTGCAAACAATCCCAATGTAATAACATCGTCAGGATAGGTAATTGCATAGTAGCCGGCAATATACCCACCCATTGAGTTCCCAACAATGTGAAACTTCTGCAATTTCAGTGTGTGTGCAAATTCGTGAACTCTTTCTACCTGTTTTGCTATTGAATAGTCACCGCCTTCTTTAAAGGAACTATCGCCAAAACCTGGAAGGTCAAGCGCCACAACTCTGTATGCATCCGTCACATACCGTGCAAAGCGCGTCCAGTGATCCATGGTGCCACCAAAACCATGAATGCAAAGAACAGTGTCACCTTTGCCACCCTCAAGGTAATGGACTGTGTGGCCATCAATCATAACTGTTTTCTCAGTTAAGCCAGCTTTAGAGCGTTCGTACCATCGGAAAAAGTTCAGTAAAGAAGAAGAACAGGAAACATAAACAAAAAGTGATGCAATAATTAATACAATACTCTTTCTTCTATGCATAGTGAACCTCCACTAACTATGAGTATAAGCACCTCTACCAACAATGATAGAGGTGCTGGTTATATTACCCTAATTTTTCCCTGCCTGTGGTGAGCTTCCCAAGCACCTCTTCAAGTTCTGCCTTTTTATTCTGTTCTTTTTCAATAATATGCGCTGGTGCTTTTTCAAGAAATGTGCTGTCGTTTAATTTTTTCATTACTTTATCAAGCTCACCCTGTATACGTGCAATTTCTTTGTCAAGGCGTGCTTTTTCCTTATCAAGATCAATTAAATCCTTAAGTGGCATATAAAGCTCACATTCCGGAAGCACCGCTGAGGCATCTGTTTTCTGCGGTGTGTAGTCAGCATTGCATTCAACTGCTTCAAGCTTTGCTAAAATTTTCAGGTTATGCTCCTGCTGTTGTATAAACTGTTCAATTTTTTTTCCGGCCTTTATAACTACATGAGCCTTTTTATCAGGTGGTACATTCATTTCACCGCGGATATTTCGGATTTTATATACTATCTCCTTAAACAATTCAGCATTATTAAACTCATGTTCAAAATTAAAACGTTCATCATACTGAGGCCATGGTGCCACCACAATGCGCCCTTCTCCGCTTGTAATATTACTCCATATCTCTTCGGTAATAAACGGCATAAACGGATGCAGCAATTTAAGGTATTCATGCAGCACAAAATACAGTACCTGTTTGGCGATAGTTCCTGTTGAAGAGTCCCCCGCATAAATACGCGGCTTTGACAGCTCAATATACCAGTCGCAGAATTCATGCCACCAGAAATCATACAACGTTTGTGCTGCATCATTGAATCGATACTCTACAAGCGCCTGTGTTGTCTTCTTCACGGTCTGATTGAATGCATGCAGTATCCACTTATCAAACATGTCCAGTGAATTGATGTCAATGGCTTCAGCCTTGAAATCATTGCCTAAATTCATCAGAATAAAACGGGTGCTATTCCATATCTTATTACAGAATGCGCTGTAGCCTTCAATACGCTTTTCAGATAGAATTATATCCCTGCCCTGCGCGGCAAATATAGCTAAGGTAAACCTGAATGCATCGGTGCCATATTTATCCATCATGATGAGGGGATCTATAACATTGCCACGGGACTTGCTCATCTTCTGACCATGCTCGTCCCTGACCAGTGCATGGATATATACATCATAAAATGGTACATCATTCATGAATTTGCAGCCCATCATGATCATGCGGGCAACCCAGAAGAAAATAATATCAAAACCGGTTACCAGTACACTGGTGGGATAAAATTTTTCCAGCGACTTTGTCTTTTGTGGCCAGCCAAAGGTAGAGAATGGCCATAATGCCGACGAAAACCATGTATCAAGTACATCGGGGTCCTGTTCCAAATTTTTTGAATTACACATACTGCACACGGTTGGGTCATCAAGCTCTACCATGATGTGACCGCAATCCTTGCAGTAAAATGCAGGTATGCGGTGTCCCCACCACAATTGCCGTGAAATACACCAGTCTTTAATGTTATACATCCATTCAAAGTATATCTTTGTCCACTGCTGGGGTACAAATCGTATTTTGCCTTCTTCAACAACTCTGATTGCTTCCTGTGCCAGAGGTTGAATCTTTACAAACCACTGTTTTGACAAATACGGTTCAATAACAGTATGACAGCGATAGCAATGGCCAACTGCATGGTTATGGTCTTCTATCTTTTCCAATAGGCCCAACGCTTTTAAATCTTCAAGAACCTTTTCACGGGCCTGATAGCGGTCAAGGCCTTTGTATACACCACCGTTTTCATTAACGATTGCATTTTTATCAAAGATATTCACTTCTTCAAGATTATGGCGCTTCCCCATTTCAAAGTCATTGGGGTCATGTGCGGGTGTTACCTTAACAAGTCCTGTACCAAAAGAAGGGTCAACAAACTCATCGGCAATAATAGGTATAGGTTTATTAACCAGCGGCAATATCACCCGTTTGCCTATTAAATGGGCATAACGACTGTCATTGGGATTTACGGCAACCGCGGTATCACCTAACATAGTTTCAGGCCGTGTTGTTGCCACGGTGATATACCCTTTACCATCTTCATAGGGATAGTGGATGTAGTATAATTTGCCTGCTACATCCTTATATTCAGTTTCAATATCTGAGAGAGCTGTTTCACACCGTGGACACCAGTTGATAATGCGATACCCCTGATAGATGAGCCCTTCCTTATATAATGTCACAAACACAGTACGTACTGCATGCGACAGGCCTTCATCTAATGTAAAGCGTTCACGCACCCAGTCAAGAGAACAACCCAAACGCTTGAGTTGCTCTTTAATCTGGCCGCCTGAATGTTCCTTCCAGTCCCACACACGTTTTACAAATTCATCACGGCCCACATCGTACTTGGATTTTCCTTCTTTTAACAGCAGCCGTTCCACAACATTCTGCGTGGCAATCCCTGCATGGTCCATACCTGGCATCCAGCATGTTGCCCTACCATTCATTCGTTGCCAGCGAATAAGGATATCCTGCAATGTATTATTTAAGGCATGCCCCATATGCAAATTGCCCGTCACATTAGGTGGTGGTATAACAATTGAATATGCCTCACGCGGGTCATTTTCATCACCATGAAAAAGCCCTTCCTTTTCCCAGATTGCATACCATTTTGATTCGGCAATTCTTGGATCGTATG
>Ga0209409_1003287_pt1 | contig 10762 bp, 9 predicted proteins | sample AD_JPNMR1_MetaG_FD_184424 | JGI IMG/M metagenome (GOLD analysis project Ga0209409, IMG submission 184424) | Active sludge microbial communities of municipal wastewater-treating anaerobic digesters from Japan - AD_JPNMR1_MetaG (SPAdes) (version 2) | ecosystem: Engineered > Bioreactor > Anaerobic >...
TGCATAACTTCTATTTGTTGAGAATTACTAGTTTTTTGTAGGTGGTTATTAATCAAAGAATTTAAATTAAAGAATACCTTTACAATTATTATTAAGCTCTAGCAATACCGCATTGGGAAATGATTTGCAATAAAACAAGCAAGCCGTGTAGGGAAGTAGGGTTTACACTGTTTGAGCAAGCTAAAGCTTGCGAGTTTGTAAACCCCAAGAGGTGATTGCGTAGTTTTATCAAATCATTTCCCCAGCGGAGACTTTTCTTTTGTTACTTTTCTTTGTGTGGCTGACAAAGAAAAGTAAATTAAGTAGAAATTTATTTAAAATCTATTATACTTATAAGAAATATAGCTATTACAGTGAATGAACCAGTAATAATTTAGTTATTAATTAAACGCCTAATTCAAAAAAATTTTTTATAATTTAGCATGTCAATACATAAAAAAATGGATATGAAAAATTCAAAATTTACATCAAGAAATACTCACAATGATCATGTGAGTAGTATTGCATTTATTACAATACTTTTTGCATTAATATTATTTAATGGGGTAAATTATAAATCCTATGCACAGACACCAGTCATTGAATGGCAAAAATGCCTCGGCGGAACAGATTTTGATTGGGAAAACTCCATCCACCAGATAAGTGATGGGGGATTTATTGTGGCTGGTTACACACAGTCCAATGACGGCGATGTGTCTGGGAATCATGGAGCTGCTGACTTTTGGGTAGTGAAACTTAACAGTTCAGGGGATATTCTCTGGCAAAAATGCCTCGGCGGAACAAGTTATGATTATGCAAACTCCATCCAGCAGACAAGTGATAGTGGATTTATTGTGGCTGGTGTAACATCTTCCAATAACGGCAATGTATCAGGGAATCATGGAGGTGATGACGCTTGGGTAGTGAAATTAACAAATGCGCCGCAGATAATAAATGAAATAGAAAATTTCAATTTAATCTCAATATACCCCAATCCATTCACAGAAAAGGCAATAATAACTTTTGATAATCCTAAAAATGAAAAATACAGATTGCTTATTACAGATGTTACAGGAAAGGTAGTAATGGAAATAAATGAAATTGATGGAAATACAGTGGAAATCGATGGAAGTAATTTGTCTGCTGGGGTTTATGTGTATGAATTGACCTGCGATCAATGCGTTTTGACAGGCAAAGAAGGGGAGAAGTTGTTCAGGGGGAGGTTTGTGGTAGAGTAAATACTAAAAGAACGTTAGAATTTGTGTGAGAAATAAAATATAACATTACTCTTAATAGTGAATTGATGACAGAGAATAACAGCGGATAAACGGTTCTGCTCTTGATAGAAATTTTACAAATTCATAAGTAAGTTCAGGCATAATAATCGTTTATTTCTATAGATATTCGTTCTTTATTGCATTTTTCAAATTGAGATTCTGGATAATATTGCCAAAAATTCTTTTGTATAGTTTATTTTTGCATTGTACAAAAAATAGTCGCTTAATGAGAAGTGCAAAGTTAGGGGTAATTTTTCTTGAGGTCATTTTAATGTCATTTGTGGTTTTCAACCTGATGATAAATTGGCTGTTCAATGGCTGACATTCGAAGGGGCTATTGCTAAGAATGAAGAAAGCATCAAGAAAAAAGTGTTTATTTATGTATTTACCGATTGGTTTGGTTGGTGTAAAAGAATGGATGCTAATACATTTTCGGAAGCTATGGTAGCCTCTTATATGAACGAACATTTCTATTGTGCAAAATTGAAGGCCGAAAGAGTTGACTCGGTAAGATAAAATGGCAAAATTTATATCAACACTAGGCCTAATACACTAAGGTCAGCTCATCAAATAGCCATCTCACTGCTGCATAGGCGTATTAATTACCCTTCTTATGTTATTTTAGATGAAAAAATCAGAAATTAACTTCTTTTACTGGATAATTAAAGCCCGAAGAATATGCCTATTCTAATTTATTTCGCTGAAAAACATTATCTTAAGATGTCATGGGAGGATTTTAAAAAGCAATATGATCGTCGAAAAAAGTAAAATCTAAATCGGGTTCATTAGTTATTATCTTTACAATATTAGACTTTTTTGGAGGTTCCTATTTCTTTCGAATGATTAGAATGATGAAAAACATCAGGTAAAGTACCAAAAATCAATCGAGTTCTTTATTCAATTGATTTGTTAAGATGGCATCAAGTTTTTTCGTAGCCTTTTCCCAACTATAATTTTCGGTGACGAAGCGATGTCCATTTAGGGATAATTTATGATAAAGCACGGGGTTTACAAGCAATTCTATAATATGATTAGCATATTCTTGGGCCGAGTTGCCTATAAGGATTTCTTCATTGGGTATAGCATGCAAGGCTTCGTTAGCCAATGAAGAAGTAATACAAGGAAGATGCATGGCCATAGCTTCGAGAAGTTTATTTTGTAAGCCTGTACCTAATCGCATAGGAGCAATAAATACTTTCGAACTGTCGTACCACGGACGTATATCATCTACCCAGCCTGTAACAATGGTATAATTATCGGATAATCTTTTGACTTTTAAATGAGGTGTTGTTCCAGCTAAGACTAAATAGGCTTGAGGAAAACGTTTTCGTACAAGAGGCATGATTTCGGTAGCCAGGAAAGTAGCTGCATCTATATTTGGCGGATAAGCCATGTTTCCTGTAAAAATTACTTCATACTTTTTGATCCTAGATTCGGACGTAAAATATTTAATATCAACACCATTTCTAATGATAAAAATCTTATTTTTCAATGGATGAGGGAAAAAATCTCTATCGGGATAGGAAATCAGTGTATGACTGTCAAACAGATCGAATACTGTTCGTTCGTATTTTACCAGCCGTTTATATTCCATATATAAGAATGGTTTGAAAAGGCTATTGGATTTTTCGTAACGTCGTTTCATTCCAATCGAAAAAGTATCCTGAAAGTCGATAGTTTTAGGTATATCTACGTGACGAGTATATTCTGCTGTTCGAATCAATTGACAGTAAATATGTTCTGGTTTCAGCTCATGGATAATAGAATTAATTTTCTTTCTTATTTTTTTGTTGTAGAAATATCCCACTTGAAGTGGCAGACCATTGAAAAAAGCTTTAATAATATTGAGAAATATCCCTAATTTATTTAATTTAAGGAAATAGACTTCTTGACAGAATTGACTGAGTTGTATTTTTGCCTGTGGATGAATCTTTTGATCGGTAAGTGCAATAAGGGTAATTTTGTGATATTTGGAGAGGCAGCGAATTTGGTGATAAGCCCTGAGTTTATCGCCCTTTTCCAAGGGATAGGGAACGCGCGAAAGTATAACTAATAATTTCATCCTTTATTCATTCTTTAATCCATGCAAAGTTACGAGTCGTAGTTTGAAACAAAAAATACATAATTCAGGATTGAGGTTGCTTATGATTAATTAGGCTATAGTAAAAATGGATGGGTTCGGTGATGAGTTTTCGTCTGTCATGTTCTTTCAACACGAGATGGCGGGCATTTCCCCCTAATCGATTCCAAATAATATGCTCAATATTGTCAGTGTGTAATACGATGTGTGCTCTCGACAGTTTTCTAATATCAGGAATATAAGGGCATAACAAAATTGTTTTTGCTGGTTTCATATTTTTAATGTATTTTACAAAAATACATTAAAAATATTTTTTAAGCTATATAAAATATTCGCAATAGATATTTAATTCCATTGTTGTCTGATAAAAAATTTTTAAGTAAAGAAGTTAAAAAACTTGGTTCTATAACGTTTATTGTGGGTTAATTATTTTACCACAAAGAGCACCAATTATAAATATAAGTTGATAAGTGATAAGTGATGTAGTTGCTAAATTGATTAGTTTAGTTGTTTAGCAAGATATTAGTTGTAAATTAGTCCACAAATTAACACAAATGAGCACCAAATTAAAAATTCACCCTGTGAGATATAGAGTAAATTATACATTAAAATTAGAATATTTAATTATCTCACGGGGTAAATCCCAAAATCCTTTAATCCCACAAATCACAGTTCAGACAATTAAGAAAGATATATTGGCTTTATTATTACTCACTCCTTTCTCCTTTCTCCTTTCTCCTTTCTCCTTTCTCCTATCTACTCACTACTATTACCATAAAAAGCTTGGCTTTAGCCATGAAAAAAGTTTAATCTTTACCCATATAAAACGTTATAGAACCAAATTAGTATTATCTAAAAAGTATTTAGTTAATTTTAGTATTTGATTATAAGAATCTATCACAATCAAATATTAATAAAACCTTCCAATCAATTATAAAAGTTCTTATTATCTTTGATAAATATTTTAAAAAAACATGCGAATCCTTATCATAGCTAATAAATTTCCTTACCCATCGCATGATGGTGGGGCATTGGCTACTGCTAGTATGATAGAAGGACTTGTAAAGGCTCAGCAAGACATCTATTTATTCACTATGACTACTCCCAGGCATCCATTTGATGAAAATAACTTACCAGATTATTTAAAAAATAAAATAGTTGCTGAAACTAGTTTCGTAGATACTGATATTCGAACTCAAGATGTTTTAATAAATTTTTTCTTTAAAAATACACCATATATAGCGGAGCGTTTTTATTCAAATGAATTTAATGAAAGATTAGTAGAAATATTAAAGACTAATGAATTTGACATCATACAACTAGAAGGATTATATTTACTACATTTAATACCTCTCATACGACAGTATTCATCGGCTAAAATTGTCTATAGAGCTCATAATATAGAGCATTATATATGGAAAAGAAAAGCAAAAAATGAAATCAATCCAATAAAAAAATTTTATTTTTTAAATTTAGCTAACCGTTTGCAACGTTATTTAAAAAAATATTTAAATACCTATGATGGTCTCCTCTCTATTTCTGAACCAGATGCCAGAATACATAAATGGCTTGGGCAGAAAAAACCAGAAATAATCTTACCTGTTGGTTTAGATTTATCTGATTACTTTACTTTTCATAACGATGTAGATGTTATAGATAAATTAGCTTTTATCGGAGTATTAGATTGGCTACCAAACCAAGAAGGATTAGAGTGGTTTCTCTCAAAAGTATGGCACAAAGTATTAAATAATCATCCAAATATAGAGCTTCATATAGCAGGTGGAAATTGTGATAATGCACTGAAATCAAAAATCTTAACATTTAAAAATGTTGTTTTTTATGGTGAGGTGCCTTCATCTAAAGAATTTTTAGCTGCGCACAGTATATTGATAGTACCACTTTTTTCGGGTAGCGGTATTAGAGTGAAAATAATAGAAGGTATGGCCATGGGTAAAGCTATTATTACAACTAGTATTGGTGCAGAGGGCATTCCCATGGAAAATAATAAACATGCTATCATAGCAGATACAATAAATGAGTTCGCTGAGGCGATTAATTTTTTAATTAACAATCCTGATATTACGCATCAAATAGGGAATAATGCACGTGAACTAGTCAAAGAACATTTTTCATTACAAAAATTAACTGATGATTTGTTGAATTTTTATAAAATATTGTAAAATATTAGTAATCAAAATATAATTTTGGATTAGTGCTATTTTATTGATTTATAATTATTTACTATATCATCTTATATTATTAATAATACATTATTTTTCTAAAAATCACAAATGTTGAAAACCAAACATTGTTTTTTTACCAAAAGTATAAATTATAATTGCTGCTCACAACAAAGAACTAGTGATATCGGACTAATTGACTTCTATCATAAATGGAGAATATCCTTTAAACAAAATAGAAATACATATTGGATCAGATAACTCTACTGATAATACTAATGCTATATTATCTGAATGGGCAGAGAAATACTCTTTTATAAAGCCATATTTTTTCACCCAAAGACAAGGCAAAATTGCTATTCTCAACCAGCTAATTCCAATAGCTACTAATGAGATTCTGATTTTGACTGACGCTAATATTATTTTTAGCCCAAAAACTATTATAGAGTTAGTGATTTACTTTAGTAATCCCAAAATAGGCTTCGTAGATAGTAGGATAATAAATATAAATGAAAGTAAGGACGGTATCACATTGCCAGAGCAAAAATATATTTCAATAGAATCAAAAATCAAAGAATATGAAGGGTGTATTTTAGGAAAAGCAATGGGATCATTTGGTCGTTGCTATGCTATGCTAAAAGATTTATTCTCACCTATACCAGAAGATAAGTTGATCATGGACGACCTTTATATTTGTTTAAATATTCTAAAGAATAATTTTTGGGGAATATATGCTCGTGATGCTGTGGTCTATGAAAAAACAACCGCAGACATGAAAATAGAGTATAATCGAAAAATACGCATAGCTGCTGGTGCTATACAAAATTTATTTATTTTTTCTTCTATATTATTGAACTTAAATGCATTAAGTTTTTGTTTTTTTTCACATAAAGTCTTACGTTGGTTTGGTTCATTTTTTTTAATTATAATTATTTTATTTTCAATCATTATAGCTACGACAGGTAATTGGTTATATATTTTACTATCTAGCATTATAGTTCTCAGTATTTTGATTACTATAATAGACAGATATATTCTGTATCCACACAATAAAATTTTAAAACTTTTCAGATTTATAACACATTTTTACCTTGCTAATTTAGCAACATTAATGGGATGGATTAGAGTTATTAAAGGTACTAAAAATAGTATCTGGACGCCACCTCCAAGAGCATAATAACAATCAAAGGATCAATAACGTTTTATATGGGTAAATTAATTAGATTAATATTTAATTGTTTAATTATTATTATTAATCCACAATTATGCACAAATTAAAGATATATGTTGATTAGTTGAGGAGTTGATTAGTTTAACAAGATATTAGATGTAATTTAATTTGCAAATGCATTTCAAAAAACTAAATCATTAGTGCTAATTTGTGTAAATCTATGGATGATATTATAGACATTGCGTTTTTTCTTTATTAATCCACAAATGAACACAAATAAAAAAAACAAGATTGATAAGTTGATAAGTTTAGAAGTTTAATAAAAATGAGCATTGAGTGATAGATTAAAGTTTTTATAAGATAATTAGTGAAAAAACTAAGCTTTACACACTCAAAACGTTATAAAACCATATTCCGCTACAAGCTCCTAAAATAAAGACAATGTAAGCCCTAATGATAATGTATGCATATTTTTAGGTACATTGCTTACAAATACTGAAGATAGATTATAATTAATACTTAAGTTAATTATTTTATAGCCTATCCTCATATATACACCATAATAATATTTTTCTAAATTATCGATGTTGTATATTTTTTGTTTAAAATCTGCGTTTATTTGCTTTAAATGATCAGTAATTTTTATTCCAAAAAATCCACCTAGTGCTAGACGAAAAGTATTTTCTCCTTTTGAGGTATATGACAGCTCTACAGGTAAATAGATATAGGGCAAAACTAATTTTTGTTTTTTATAAATTTTTTGTGGATTAAAATAAAAAATAGAATCTTGGGAAATCAAATCACTTTGAAATCTGATATTATCTATTTTCATCCCTAAACCACATGCTATAGCAAATTGACTATTGCCTAGCATAATTGGATAAATGAAATTAGCTGCAAAAGATGGTTGAAAATCATTCAAAGTCATACTATCTTTCTGAGATTTATCCATATCTAACCATAAATTTTGATAGAAGGAAACAAAGAACATTTGCGGCTTAGAGCTTAATTTTGGTTCTATAGTCAAATTAGGTTCTACAAACGTAGTATCTATTTGTGAAGATAATTTCATAACACTTGCACTGACTATAAATAATATTAATAATGTTTTTTTCATAATATATTTTTTACAAAGTTAATAGTAAAATTTATTATTAAAAATTTAGAATTTTAAATGAAGTAAAACCAGTATTATTATATATATCAATAAGATATACACCTTTATTATAATTATTCATATCTAATACATATTGCTGCATATTCGATGGTATCTGGTCAGTAAATACATCTCTGCCCTGCATATCTAATACTTTAATAGACATATCAGCATTTGAAGGATTAATAAAATTTATATATAATTTATTATCAATCATATAGTAATTAATAGGAAGAGAATAATCATTTATAGACAGAGTATTATCTACAATGAATTTAGAAATAATCGGCAAATGATCACTATTCCAATACAAAGCTTCTAAAACATTTGATGGGACAGTAGTATTAGTAGGACTATCTAACAACCCTTTATTAAAATGTTGTCCATCTTGTCCAAGTGTTGTGTAGGAGTTAGCAATATATTTAAATCCTTTAGCACCAGTTATAGTATTGATATTCCCTAAGATAAAATCGAATCTATCATCTAATCCTCCTCCGCTAAAACAATCTGAAGTAGTATGAGTAGACTGAGAATGATATGGAGAGAAATATGCATTGTTTGACCAATCACCATATTTATTAATAAAATCATAAAATCTAATATTAGCATTGGGATGATTAGTCAGTTGCTGATATGCTCCTTCTGAAGAACTATAAAGATTAAAATCACCCATAACCAAATAATTTGTGTTTTCATTAAAATTATTTAAGAAATTCATTAAGGTTTGTGCCATAGCAGTTCTTTCAGAGGCATCAGTATCTGTATTGCCAGCCTTCAAATGCATAACTATACAAGTGAGATATACAGTATCTCCATTTTGTAATGCATCATTTTCAAAATAAAAAGTGTAAATATTAATATCTCTATATGTGGTAGGCAAAGAAGCCCAAAAAGAAAGAGTCAATTTTCTACTATCATAATATAGCATATTTATTATGGAGCTTCCAGAATAGTTAGATTTAGGTGTTTTAGCATAATAATTTCTACCATTTTGATTTAATACATTATTTTTAAATCCATCAATATAAGTGTCATCTGGGGCTATCTCTACTACACCTAATATATCTGGTAAGGTATAATCAATAATTGTTTTTAAATATTCATTTTTATTACTTACATTATTATTACTTGGAGTACAATAGTATGTGTAATTGCCATAATTTAATAAATTATAAGTCATCACTTTAATAGTATCTTGACTATAAACAATATAATATAGCAGTGATAAAACTATTATTGAAATTATTTTTTTCATAATAGAAAATTAATTAAACAAAATTACAAATTCTAAAAAATGTTGAATAAACATTGATGTAATTTCTTAAGCTAATTTAGTGGTAAAAAGTCTTTATTTAAAAAAACATTTACGTCTTTTATTGTTTTTTGAACAAAATCAAAATCATGGCCATAGTTATTATAAATAGTTTTTATATAAAATTTATTTTTATTTTCTAAAACTTTAGCAAGAGTATCTGACTGAATAGCAGAAATCACATCGTCATTTTGCCCATGTAATATTAAAACAGGAATATTTAATTTATCAATATTTCTCAAAAGATTATCTTTACCTTCCCATCTTTCAGGGAATTGCTGATATGAACCAAAATACATAGTTAGAATATTATCTTCTGGTATAAGAGTTTGATCATATTCACCAGATATCAGTACTAATCTGCTAAAGATATTTTCTGTATTCTCAGCTATTGCTAGAGCACCTCTAGCTCCCATCGAATAACCTATTAAAAAATTATTATGTGAGTTATTCAAAATATGTATAGAATCTTGTAAAAATGGCAATAAAGTATCCAAAACGAATGGTAACTGAGGATACATAGCCATTGTTCCTACAGTTTCAGGATAATATTGAGAAGCATAAACACTTTTGCCCATGTCAGGAATGATAACATGATATCCCATAGATAATAATTCATCACAGAAACTGGTCTGGTCGCACCACGATAATGGTGATAGATCCCACCCATGCAATAATATCACTGTACCTCTTGTAAAAAAATTATTATTTGCTAATAAATAAACATTCAAATCATTATTGGCTCTTTTAATTTTAAAAGTCGTATCATTCCTATGATCTACATACAAGAAAGATTTACGAGGAGTTAATTTCTCGAAATTTATTTTTTCTTTTCTTTGACAACTTATAATTGTAGTCAATATTATTATTAAAATAAATAAATGATTACGTTTAAACATATTTTTTTCTTATCTATTTGCAAAATTACTCTAAAATTTTTTAATATAGAATTCTAAATACTAAAAAATATCTTTTTCAATTATTAAAATAAATGATTAATATGGTTCTATAACATTTATTGTTAATAAATTATTTTACCACAAAGGGCACCAAGATATTACACCAAGTTCACAAAGAGTAGATTATTAACCCTGACCTTTAGGTCAGGGTACGGCATAAAAAGAGCTATGGGCTTTAGCCCTGAAAAGACAAAATCCCAAAATCCTTTAATCCCAAAAATCTCAGTTCAGACAATTTACCCCGTGAGATATAAAATAAAAGATACATTCAAAGTATAATAGTAGTTATCTCACGGGGTAAATTTCTATAATTCTCTGTGTTCTTTGTGCCTTCTTTGAGAACTCTGTGGTTAATATTTATCTATCCAATTGTTTTTATTAGTCCACAAATACACACAAAATGAGAGTGATGGGAGACGGGGAGACTAGGAGACTGGGAGAAGAGGTCATAAGTGATTAGTTGATGAGTTGATTAGTTGATTAGTTTAGCAAGATATTAGTTGTCAATTAATTCTCAAATGCACTTAAAAAAAAATAAATTATCAGTGTTAATTTGTGTAAATCTGTGGATGAAATTATAGATATTGCTTGTTTTTATTAATATACATAATGTAATTTCTATTGTTATAAATAAAAAAGAGGGCTTGA
>Ga0209409_1003289_pt1 | contig 10754 bp, 8 predicted proteins | sample AD_JPNMR1_MetaG_FD_184424 | JGI IMG/M metagenome (GOLD analysis project Ga0209409, IMG submission 184424) | Active sludge microbial communities of municipal wastewater-treating anaerobic digesters from Japan - AD_JPNMR1_MetaG (SPAdes) (version 2) | ecosystem: Engineered > Bioreactor > Anaerobic >...
TACCCCCTTTTCCCCTCAACTGACTCAATCAGGGTTAGCTCCTCACCGCAAAGGTAGGAGCCTGCACCACGCCGAACCTCCAGGTCGAAATCGAATCCGCTACCCAAAATATTCTTGCCCAGAAACCCACGGCCATAGGCCTGCTCAATAGCATTCTGAACCCTTTGGATACTTAACTCATACTCACCCCTGATATAAACGAACCCCCTGTGCGCACCAATGCTGTAAGCAGCAATAACCAACCCTTCGATAAGCGTATGCGGGTCGGTTTCCATGATAATCCTATCCTTAAAGGTACCAGGCTCGCCCTCATCGGCGTTGCAAATCACATACTTTTCGCAATCGGAGCAGATTACGGCAGCAGCTTTTTCCTTTGCCCCGGTAGGGAAACCCGCACCACCACGGCCACGCAAACCGGAATCGTAAATCTCCTCATAAATTCCAAGGGGTTCACTTTTCAGGGCCTTACGCAAAGCCTGGTAGCCATCGGCTGCAATGAACTCATCGATACTTTCAGGGTTAATAAGCCCCGAATTCCGTAAGGCTATTCGGTATTCCTTGAGCATAACATTCGGTTTTATTTGGTTTGCCGGGAGTAGTGTTCCAGCAGGCTATCGATCATTCCCGGCGAAAGATTACCGTACATTTCCTGATTTACCATCATGGCCGGTGCCGCAGCGCAGTTGCCTAAGCACTCCGATGTTTCAAGGGTAAAAAGTCCATCGGCGGAGGTTTCGCCCAGCTCAACATCAAGTTTTTGTTTAAGGTAATCCAAAAGGCTACAGCTACCCATCATGTTGCAGATGGGCGAAGCACATACACGAATAACATACCTTCCGCGCGGTTTAATGCTTAACATGGAGTAGTACCCAATAACCCCATAAACCTGTGCCTTTTTGATATTCAAATGCTCTGCAACCCTTTGAACAGCCTCCTCAGGAATGAAATTTTTGGTGCTATGGTTCTGGATATCGTGCAGGATTTCCAGCAGGTAATCCTTGCGTCTAGGATATTTGCTGAGTATCTTTTCAACCTCCATACTCAAGATTTTTGCCTTAAGTTAAGCCAAAAAGAAACTACAAGCAACAGTAAGGTGCAATTTAGAATTAGACTACTTGGGAGGGAAGTGAATGAAGGGATGTAAAAATTTGGGGAATCAATTAAACGATCCCGTGTTTTTGAATGAATTGGCATGTTGTTTCTGCTTATTTCTGGCCCTGCGAAAATCGAAATTAAAAGTCATTGCCATTTAGTTAGAGAGATTTTTCATGTTGAGTCCCTATATATCGTGATAGATTCCACCGAAACATTATTAAACGATATATAAATAGATATCCTTTGCTACGCTCAGGATGACAGGTTACGTTGATAGTTGATTGTTGTTAGTTGACAGCAAATACAAACACAGATTTGTCTTAAATCAACAAAACACCAAACACTAAAAGCCAAAAACTACTGCTTACTGAATACCATAAAGGTAAACCTACTTTCCGTTGGTTTAAAAGGTAAACGAAAAAAGGGTTGCTACGCAACCCTTTCTGCTTATGTATTTATATGGTTAGAGTTTTCGTTTAACCTCAACCTCCTGGAATCCCTCAACAATATCGCCAACCTTGATGTCGTTAAAGTTCTTGATATTTAATCCACACTCAAAGCCCGATGAAACCTCACGAACATCGTCCTTGAAGCGCTTGAGCGATTCAAGTTCGCCGGTGTAGATTACAATACCATCGCGGATAAGACGAACCTTATTGCTGCGCGAGATTTTCCCTTCACGAACAATACATCCGGCCACTGTTCCAACCTTGGTAATCTTGAATGTTTCAAGTACCTCGGCCGATCCGGTAATCTCCTCCTTAATCTCAGGGGCAAGCATGCCCTCAATGGCATCCTTAATCTCGTTAATGGCATCGTAGATGATGGAGTACAGGCGTATATCAATTTCCTCCTTCTCGGCTAGCTTACGGGCACCGGCCGATGGACGAACCTGGAAGCCAATTACAATGGCGTTTGATGCTGCTGCAAGCAGGATATCCGATTCGGAAATCTGACCTACTGCCTTATGTATTACGTTAACCTGTACCTGCTCGGTTGAGAGCTTGATCAGGGAGTCGGATAGCGCTTCTATTGAACCGTCCACATCGCCCTTCACAACCAGGTTAAGCTCCCTGAAGTTTCCAATGGCAATACGGCGACCAATCTCGTCGAGGGTGATGTGCTTCTTAGTTTTCATGCTTTGCATGCGCACCAGCTGCTCGCGCTTGTTGGCAATTTCGCGTGCCTCACGGTCGGAGTCGAGAATGTTAAAGTAATCGCCAGCCTGTGGGGCGCCGTTTAAGCCAATCACCTGAACGGGAGTAGCTGGGCCTGCTTCCTGTATACGCTGACCGCGTTCATTGAACATAGCTTTTACGTGACCATAGTATATTCCGGCCAGCATGATATCGCCCTGGTGTAGGGTTCCGTTCTGAACAAGAACGGTAGCAACATACCCCCTACCCTTATCGAGAGCTGACTCAATAACGGTTCCGGAAGCACGCCTGTTAGGGTTAGCCTTCAGGTCCTTAAGCTCCGCTTCAAGCAGCACCTTTTCCAGCAGTTTATCGACATTTAAGCCTTGTTTTGCCGAAATTTCCTGGCACTGGTATTTACCTCCCCAGTCCTCAACCAGGTAGTTCATGTTTGCCAGTTCCCCTTTAATACGCTCGGGGTCGGCAGTTGGCTTATCAATCTTGTTGATGGCAAAAACAATGGGAACACCGGCAGCACTGGCGTGGTTGATTGCCTCAACGGTTTGGGGCATCACCGCATCGTCGGCGGCAACCACAATAATAGCCACGTCGGTAAGCTTTGCTCCACGGGCGCGCATGGCGGTGAATGCCTCGTGACCGGGAGTATCGAGGAATGTAATCTTACGTCCATCCTCAAGCTCAACGCTGTATGCACCAATATGCTGGGTAATACCACCAGCCTCGCCTGCAATTACGTTGGTATGTCTTATATAGTCGAGCAGCGATGTTTTACCATGGTCAACGTGACCCATTACGGTTACAATAGGTGGGCGTGGTTTCAAATCTTCAGGTTTGTCCTCTTCCTCCTCCTTGATAACCTCCTGAACATCAACGCTCACAAACTCAACCTTATAGCCAAATTCATCGGCAACCAGAGCCATGGTCTCGGCATCGAGGCGTTGGTTAATGGAAACCATCAGACCAAGGTTCATGCACACATCAATAACATCGGTTACGGGAACGTTCATCATGGCAGATAGCTCATTGGCCGAAACAAACTCTGAAACCTTGAGCACCTGCTTTTCCTGCTCCTGGCGTTCAAGCTCCTCGCGCTGACGGGCGCTAAGTATCTCTCGTTTCTCACGGCGATACTTGGAACTTTTGGTCTTCCCTTTGCTGGTTAACCTTGCAAGGGTTTCCTTAATTTGACGCTGAACCTCTTCCTCGTCAACCTCAGGTCTAATTATTTTCTTTTTATTCTTCTTTTTGAGCTTTTTGGCTTTAAGGTCGTCCTTGTTGGCTTCCCTATCAACCTTTACCTCCTGTGGTTGCTCAATGCCTACCTTATCGCCCTTTTTGATACGTTTCCGTTTCTTCTTCTTTCCTTCCTTATCGAAATCGGACGATGAGGCAACAGGTTTTTTCTTTACCTCAAAGCGGCTGAGGTCAATTTTACCCTTGATGGTTGGTCCAGAGAGTTTTTCAACCTCGGCCCTGTAAACCTCAGGCTCTGCTTCCTGCGTTCTGGCAGTAACCTCGGGTTCAGCTGGGATTTCCTTTTCAGCCTCAACGGCAGGTTTCTTAATCACCTCCTTGGTGGGTTGTGGCTTTTCGTCCTTTTGATGAGGACGATGCGCCTCCTTTGTGTGGGTTTTTCCAGCCTTTTCGATATCAATTTTGCCAACCACCTTAGGGGCTTCAACCTTAACATTGGGTTTAATAACCTCTTCCTGCTTTGGCTTAGCTTCTTTTTCCTCTTTTGGGGTCGAAGGTTGCTCCTTTACTGGCGTAGGCTTTTCCTCAGGCTTAGGCTCGGGTTTAGGCTCTTTAGGCTTTTTGCCTAAAGTATCGAGGTCAATCTTACCCTTTACCTTAAGGTCGATTTTAGGTTTTTCGACCTCAATGGTTGGGGTAACCGTTTCAATTGTGTTTGTTTTAATGATTATCTCATCGTCCGATGGCTCATCGGAGAAATCATCCTCGTCCTTTTCAATATCGTCGATAGATATTGTTTTCTTTTTATCCCTTAAAGCCTTAAGGTTTTCCTTTTGTTGCTCAGTTTTTTTCTTAAGGTCTAGCTCGCTGCCAAACTCTTTCTCAAGAATGGTGACAACATCCTGGTCAACCTTAGCGTTGGGATTGTTTTCCACATCGTAACCACGCTTGTGGAGAAACTCTACCAGTGTTCCCACGCCAACGTTAAACTCTTTTGCCAGCTTACTGAGCCTGATTTTGTTATCGCTTGTCATAAAGGCTTCTTCCCCTGATTTATTTATTACTTTGCAAAACTAAACTAATGGCAAAACTATTCAAATTCTGACTTCAAAATTCTTATGATTTCCTTAACGGTTTCCTCCTCGAGGTCAGTACGTTTTACAAGCTCATCGAATGGAATCTCAAGTACGCTCTTGGCTGTATCGCAACCAATACCTTTCAGAACATCAATTATCCACTCGTCAATCTCGTCAACAAATTCATCGATGCTAACATCTTCCTCGTCCTCAGCAGCCGATTCACAGTAAACATCAATCTCGTAACCGGTAAGCTGGCTTGCCAGCTTGATGTTGTATCCACCCTTACCAATGGCCAGCGATACTTCCGATGGTTTTAGGTAAACCTCGGCACGCTTGTTTTCCTCATCAATCTTAATGGACGTAATTTTAGCAGGACTTAGGGCGCGCTGTATAAACAGCTGGGTGTTTGTGGTGTAGTTTATTACATCGATGCTTTCGTTCCTTAGCTCACGAACAATTCCGTGTATTCGGCTACCCTTCATGCCCACGCAGGCACCAACCGGGTCGACACGCTCATCGTACGATTCAACGGCAACCTTTGCCCTTTCGCCGGGTATGCGAACAAGTTTTTTAATGGTGATTAAGCCATCGAAAATCTCGGGCACCTCAAGCTCAAATAGTCGTTCCAGAAAAGCATTGGCTGTTCGTGAAAGGATGATCTGAGGGGTGTTATTACGCATCTCTACCTTGTAAACCACGGCACGAATGCTGTCGCCTTTGCGGTAAAAGTCGGATGGAATTTGCTCGCTTTTGGGGAGTACAAGTTCATTCCCTTCGTCGTCGAGCACAAGGATTTCCTTTTTCCAAACCTGGTAAACCTCACCGGTAATTATTTCGCCAATCCTATCCTTGTACTTACTGTAAAGGTTGTTGCGCTCCAGCTCCATGATTCGCGATGTAAGGTTTTGGCGAAGCGCCAGAATGGCCCTGCGTCCAAACTCCGATAGCGAAACCTCCGAAGTAACCTCCTCGCCAACCTCGTAATCCTCGTCAATCTTGCGGGCGTCGGAAAGTGAAATCTGACGGTTTGGGTCTTCTACCGCACCATCCTCAACCACTTCGCGGTTACGGTAAATCACAAAATCGCCCTTATCAATGTTGATAATTATATCAAAGTTATCGTCGGAACCGTAAAGCTTAACCAACATGCTGCGGAAAACATCCTCAAGCACACTCATCATGGTTGGCCTGTCAATATTCTTGAGTTCCTTAAACTCCAGAAACGAATCAATTAAGTTCAGATTCTCCATTGCTTTAAATATTTTTCCCTATTATATCACTTAAACTTAAGTACTACTTTCGCGCTTTTAACTTGCTGGTAAGTCAGCTGGATGGGCTCTACCACTTCCTGTTTTTTCTTAGAACCCGGAATGTTTACCTTTTTGCTTACACCGAGTACAAATCCGGTGTTATCGGCACTGTTAAGTACACCCTTTATCTTTTCACCCGTTTTAAGCACAACATCCAGTTCCTGGCCAATATTTTTTATGTACTGGCGAGGTATTTTTAAGGGTTGGCCTAATCCTGCTGAGGTTACCTCCAGCTCAAAATCCTCCCTATCCCTGTCGAGGGGGTTTTCAATCCCCCTGCTAATACTAACACAGGAGTCAATTGAAACACCCTTGTCGCCATCTACGGTTACAATAATCTTATTATCGGCACCAACCGAAACATCGACAAGGAAAAGGTTTTCCTTTTCCAGCAAAGGGGTTACTATTTCAAGTATGGCTTCCTTACTAATCATCCTTACGCATTTTTTAAGCAAAACAGGGGACAAAGTCCCCTGCCACTTCCAGCAAAACTTTTGCAAATATAGCAATATTTTCAACAAATTGCAAATTATTTGTTTGAAAACCAGTAGCTGTCATCATAATGGTAGTTGAAAACACGCTTTTGGGTTGCTAATATTTAAAAAAATGTTGTAATTAGCTCAAATTATTTTGCTTTGAGAATTGCAGTTAACACAAGGCTTTTGCTTAAGGATAAGCTGGAAGGGATAGGCTGGTTTACCTATGAAACACTCATACGGATTACCCGGAACCACCCGGAACACCAGTTTTTTTTCATATTTGACAGGCCCTACCACAACTCGTTTATTTTTAGCAACAACATAACACCACTGGTAGTGCCACCCCCTGCACGTCATCCGTTCTTATGGTACTACTGGTTTGAGTTTAAAATTCCAAAAACACTCAAAGCCATTAATGCTGATGTTCTGGTATCGCCCGACGGCTACATTTCGTTGAAATCCGATACTCCCCAGGTAGCAGTTATACACGACATTAATTTTTACCATGCGCCCCAGGGTTTACCTTTCTTCACATCGCACTACATGAACTACTTTTTCCCACGTTTTGCCCAAAAGGCAAAGCGGGTTGTTACCGTAAGCCAATTTTCACGTACCGATATTGCCAATAATTTTAATATCGACCCAAATAAAATTGATGTAGCATACAACGGTGCAAGCAACAGTTACAAGCCTCTTTCCGAAAGTGAAATTCAGCGGGTACGGGAGAGTATCTCCGAGGGTAAACCCTACTTTCTTTTTGTGGGAGCATTTAATCCGCGCAAGAATGTTGCCCGTTTAATTGAAGCCTACGACATATTCCGCAAAAGGACTGGTTCAGCAATAAACCTCCTGCTTGTAGGTGAACCCATGTTTAAAACCAACGATATCGGCATAGCCTATAAAAACTGTAACCACAAAAACGATATCAAATTCCTTGGCAGGAAAGGCCTTGATGAACTCACTAAAATTACTGGGGCTGCACATGCTGTAATTTACCCTTCGACCTTTGAGGGCTTTGGGATTCCCTTGCTGGAGGCCATGAAATGTGGCATACCCATAGCAGCTTCAAACGTCACGGCTATTCCTGAGGTTACGGGTAATTCAGCTATTTACTTCGACCCCTATTCCGTGGATGAGATGGCTGATGCCATGCAGCGTGTAGCCTACGATACTGAACTGCGAGAAACACTTAGCGCCAACGCGCTGAACCGACAACAACAATTCAGCTGGGATAATACTGCTCAGGTATTGTACAGTAGCATCGAAAAATGTTTTTAGCAATGCTTAAGCAGTACCTAAATGTCAATGTGATTGAAGCCGGATGCGATGAAGCCGGAAGGGGATGCCTGGCAGGCCCTGTTTTTGCAGCCGCTGTTATTCTTCCACCCGACTTCAACGACCCGCTCATTAACGACTCCAAGCAGCTAAACCACAAACAGCGCATGCAGCTCCGCAAGGTTATTGAGCACTACGCATTGGATTGGGCAGTAGCAAGTGTATCGAACCAAGAGATTGACAAAATAAACATACTGAACGCAGCCATACATGCAATGCACATCGCTATTGGAAAACTTAGCAAACTGAAACCAGAACATTTGCTGATTGACGGTAACCGTTTTAAACCTTATCCCGGAATTCCCCATACATGCATTATCAAGGGCGACTCTAAATTTCTTTCCATAGCCGCAGCATCGATACTTGCAAAAACTTACCGCGATGAGTTCATGGTGAACATTAGCAAGGAGTACCCGCTTTATAACTGGGATATCAACAAGGGCTATCCTACAAAAAAGCATAGGGAGAGTATTGCCAAACATGGGACTACTCCTTACCACCGGCTAAGTTTTAGGCTATTGTAGCTATATTGTGTGAAGTTGAATTAAACTAATACCATATTTAGTTGTCCAAAAAAACAAACCTAAAAAATAAATGCCATGATTAAACGATTAACAACACTTTTACTGGGATTTTTGCTCCTGGTTAGTTCAGCCATTAAAGCCGACGAGGGGATGTGGCTTCTCCCTCTTCTGCAAAAGTATAACATCCAAGCCATGCAGCAGAAAGGCTTTAAGCTTACTGCCGACGATATCTATAACCTCAACCAGGCAAGTATAAAGGATGCTGTTATTATTTTTGGGCGCGGATGCACCGGCGAGGTGGTTTCCGACCAGGGTCTGGTTCTCACTAACCACCACTGTGGTTACGGCGCCATTCAACAGCACAGCACCCCGGAACACGATTACCTTGAGGATGGTTTCTGGGCTAAGTCGTTTGAGGAGGAAATACCTACACCCGGCTTAACAGCAACTTTCCTTATTCGTATTGAGGATGTTACCGACCAGGTTAACGCTGCCTTTAAACCTGAAATGTCCGAAGCTGATCGCGACAAGGCTGCCATGGAGATTGGCCGTAAAATTGCAAAGCAAGCAACCGATGGCACCCACTACACCGCAAGTGTACGCAGTTTCTTTGGGGGAAACCAGTATTTCCTTCTGGTTTATGAGGTATTCAACGATGTTCGACTGGTTGGAGCACCCCCATCATCAATAGGTAAGTTTGGTCACGACACCGACAACTGGATGTGGCCCCGCCACACCGGCGATTTCTCGGTATTCCGCATTTATGCCAGTAAGGATAACAAACCTGCCGACTACTCGCGCGAAAACGTTCCCTACAAACCCAAGCATTTCCTACCAATATCGCTGAAGGGGGTAAACAATGGCGATTTCACCATGATAATGGGATACCCGGGCAGCACACAACGCTACATGACCTCTGTAGAGGTTCAGGAACGTATTAATATACTCAACGCCAACAGGATATACGTTAGAGGTATTAAGCAGGAAATCTGGCTAAAGGATATGCAAGCCGACAAGGCCGTTAACATTAAGTACGCCTCAAAGTACGCCGGATCCAGCAACTACTGGAAAAACTCCATTGGCATGAACAAAGCGCTAAAGCGCCTTAAGGTTTACGATTTCAAGAAACAGCAGGAAGAGGAGTTTACCAAGTGGGTTCTTGCCTCGCCAGAACGTCAACAGAAGTATGGCGAAGCACTTAGCTTGATTAATGAGGGTGTAACAGGCCGGAAGGAGTACCTACACGCCAGCCAGTACATTAGCGAAGCACTATTCAGCGGAACTGAAATAATTGGAATGGCAGCCATGACCCGTTCATTGGTTGATGCTCTAAAGGGCAACAAAACCGAAGAGGTTACCAAAATCAGTAAGTCGCTAAAGGCTCGCTCCGAGAACTTCTACAAGAACTACAACACACCAACCGACCAAAAAACGGCCAAGGCCATGTTCCGCATTTTCATGGAAAATGTTCCGCTAACCTATCAACCCGATATCTTCAACACCATCAGAACAAAGTACAAGGGCGATGTTGACAAGTTCGTTGACCAGATGTTTGCCAAAACCATGTTTACTGATCCAGCTAAGTTCAACGCTTTCCTTGACAAGCCAAGCCTAAAGGTTCTTGAAAAAGACCCTGTGTACGTTGCAGCGGCTTCCATCTCAAACAAATACGAAGAAATTAGCAAAGTAATGGCACCATTCAACGAAAAGTTGCAACGCGGACAGCGCCTTTACATAGCTGGGGTGCTTGAAATGAACGAAGGCAAAGCCATGTACCCCGATGCCAATTTCACCATGCGCCTCACCTATGGTGAAATAAAAGACTATTACCCCATGGATGCAGTTCACTACGACTACCTAACCACCCTTGATGGAGTTATGGAGAAGGAAGATCCGGACAACTGGGAATTTGTTGTTCCTGCCAAACTCAAGGAACTATATAACTCAAAGGATTACGGCCGTTACGGGAAAGATGGTAAAATGCCAGTGGCATTTATATCAACCAATGATATCACTGGCGGTAACTCAGGAAGCCCTGTAATGAACGGCAATGGAGAACTTATTGGCATTGCTTTCGATGGAAACTGGGAAGCTATGAGCGGCGACATTGTTTTTGAAAACAAGCTGCAACGCACCATATCGGTTGATATCCGCTACGTGCTATTTGTAATTGATAAGTATGCAGGTGCAACCCGACTGATTGACGAAATGAAAATTATTGAGTAGTGTACCTAACAAACATAAAAAAAGCCGAGTATTAACTCGGCTTTTTTTATATTAAACCAGATTTGTCAATAGAAACACTAATTTCTATTTCCCTCTAACTTCCTCTAACTCCATCATATTCTGACCATTCCGACTCATTCCGACCCATTCCGATTCATTCCAATTCATTCCGACTCATTCCTCAAAATCCATGGTACCTGGGTTAAAATGAAACGTAGTATATCCTCTATTTTCTTATTTTTACCACGACTCAGTTTTTTTTCATCAATTCAATATATACTATTCGTCAAAATGTATTACCTTTAGTCGGCTAATTAGTGAAACTTTGCGTTAAATATCATAGTAATTAATTATA
>Ga0209409_1003290_pt1 | contig 10753 bp, 9 predicted proteins | sample AD_JPNMR1_MetaG_FD_184424 | JGI IMG/M metagenome (GOLD analysis project Ga0209409, IMG submission 184424) | Active sludge microbial communities of municipal wastewater-treating anaerobic digesters from Japan - AD_JPNMR1_MetaG (SPAdes) (version 2) | ecosystem: Engineered > Bioreactor > Anaerobic >...
GCAATTCATCCTGGAAACTGAAGATTTCCAGGCTTTCTTGCGAAAGAGGGGTAAAAATCTATAAAAATCAATAAGGAGAATGTATATGGAATTTGCACAAAAGATTTCGGCCGAGATTTTTAAACAAAGATACATGCTGCATGGAGAAGAAACTCCTGAGCAGGTTTTAGCAGGCAGAGACGCAAGTATTTCAAAAGGGGGAGAGTCCTCTGGACCGCTGTCTTTCTTGAAAGTCTTTAATGCAAGTGCTAAAACTATAAGAAATGGAGGTGGTCGTTGCTGTCTTCCTCTATATTATCAAGTAGTAATGGGAGACGGTCTTCCTCTATATTATCAAGTAGTAATGGGAGACGGTACTCTTAAGCCGATTACAGATATTAAAGAAGGCGATTTTGTTTTATTTGAAGAAAAACAATATAAAGTAAATGCTGTGTATCATAACGGAGTGCAAAAGCTTGTTAGAATAGAGACCAGTGCAGGTAAGTGGCACGTATCTGCATTAAATCATCGCTGGCTAGTCCGGGATAATTACGTCGAGGTTCCAGTTTGGGTAGAAGCAAAGAACCTCATGCCTGAGCTGTTTCCCAAATATTCTTTCATGTCATTAAAAACAGAACAAGACCCTGATGATGCAGGGTATGCGCTTGATCTTATAGTTAAGCTTGAATTTCTCCCAGCCGAAGATACAATTGATATTGAAGTAGATGAGGTTCATGCTTTTTATGCATATAATCCAGAAAGTGATTTAGCATCTATTAGCCGTGGACTACCCCGAAACTAAAGATTTCAGGGCTTTCTTGCGAAAGAATCTGTAACATGTAGTAGCTGCGGATACTCGAAATGCTAGAATCAAGGAGAGAGGAGAAGAAGAACTTCTCCTCTTTCTATTTTCCTTAAAAAAATTTTTAAAAACAAAGGCAAATTCTTATATTATAAAAAGTATGGTACACCTTAGATACTTATCGCTAGAAAACTTCATGAATATAGAGAGCTTAGAGCTCGAGTTTCACCATAATCAGGTTGTTGTGGTTCATGGTGATAATGGTTCTGGTAAAACAGCTATGTTAAGTGCTATAGCCCTGGCTCTCTTGGGATATCGAAAAGGAGACACATATAAGGATTTTATACGGGTAGGCCAAGAAACCTCCCATGTAGTGTTAGATGTGTTATATAGAGGAGAACCTCTTAATATAGATATTATTATAAGCAATAATAAGTATGATACCCCACTAACCCGACGAATAACCTATAAAAACTCGACGTATGTGAATTCTGAATGTACAGCTTTTCTTAAAAGCTTAGACATCGAGTACCTAGAACACGTCATGTTTTTATTTCAAAAAGATAATAGCATTGTTGATTTAAAGCCGGGAGAGCGCGCTAAATTACTTAAAAAGTTGTTTCGATTCGAATTTGAAGAACAGGTACAGGAACTAAAAAACAGATTAGCCTGTGAGCAGCAAAGACAACTTGAAGCAACTATTAGGCTCGAAGAAGCATCGAAGCTTAAATTTGAAGAGCAAGCATTACTTACACCAATAGATGTTTCAAGAGAGTTGATCGAAATACAGAGACTTGAAGCTATAATAGAAAAAGCGGCTTCTTTTGATCAAAAGGCATTGGATACTATACAGGAAAGCCTCGATAGAGAGAAAAGCAAACTTGCAAGATACAAGGCATTGCTAAAACAGCATCAAGCGGATGTTGCAGATAAAATAGCTGCTTTCGAAGCTTTCAAGAATTTAAAAGAACCTGCTATTGTTGAGATCATTTCCCCTGAAATTGCTCAAGCAATAAAAAAAGATGAAGAGAATTATAGATCTATAGTATTGCAAAGAGAGTTGCTGCAGAGCGAATTAAAGCAACTCACATCTCAATTGGAAACATCAAAAACTGGAGTTTGTTATGCGTGCGGAAATACAATTGGAGAGGAGCACGTACAGACACTAGAGCATAAAATAGCTCAAGTATCGAAGAACCTAGTTTCTATAGAAGAAAAAGAGAAGGAATTAAAAGAAATAATTATCCAGAAAACAGCTGAATACGAAGCCCGATTAACTTTTGAACAGAAAGCTCAAGAAGCCCGAAAAGCCTATGATATACAGAAAGCAACATATTCAACGTACGAAATATCTATCTCTCAAGCCACAAAACTAATAGAAGGTATTGCTGTTGAAATAGATAATTGCACTAAAGAGATCCAACGATTAGAAGCTCTTCGAGAAGAAAATAAAGAAGCGTACGTATTATTGGCTGAAGCAGATAAAGCTCAAAAATCAAAGCAGGAATTAGCTAAAAAAGTTGCCGAAGCCCAAAAGATTGAAATTGTAAATGCCGAGAGAGAGCAGAATAATATAGCAATTCGAAAGCAGGCTGCTGAGCATGAAAAGCTTTTAAAAGAGCTTTCCAACACAGTAGCTGAGGCTTCGACTAGTGTAGCTACATTAAAGAAAGCTTTAGATATTTTCGAAACAGAATTTCCTAACTTTATTATATTAAGAACATGTAGTCATGTAGAAGCCTATATTAACGAATTTATTCGCAAGATATTTCCATATATGAAGGTTAAGCTCTTGCAGAGTAGAAGCGGAGTAGACTTCTTCTACACAGTAAATGAATGCGAAGGAGCTTGGCTACCTGTAAAAATGGCTTCTGGAGCTCAATCAGCAATTCTAGCTTTAGCTTGGCGTGTAGCTATAGCTAAACTATACGGAGTATCTACTTTACTTTTAGATGAAGTTGATGCAGAAGCTACTGATGAAAACTCTAAGTATATTTATGAATTTATTTCCTCGTTAACCATGTTTGATCAAATCATTGTGATAAGCCATAGAAAAGAGGCTATCAAAACAATAGCTGACTTAGCTGACAGTGTAGTTTGCTATGAAGTAGAAAATGGAGTCTATACCCAAGTATTGGATCCTGAAGATTTAGACTAATTATTTAAAATTTAAAGTTGAAACACTTATATTAAGAATGATAATCTCTTAGCAGATTATAAATATTTAGAGCGACGTAGTTCGCAAAGGAGCTAAAGTATGAGTGATGGTATCATTTCGGATGATGTATTCGAAAACTATGCTCGAGAACAAGAAGAAGCTGCAAAAGCTGCGAATTCTAATTCAGGATTTTCCAAAGGTGTTGTATACGAGAACATCCAGTGGACTGGTCTTGAGCCTAATCGAATGAAGATTGTTCGAGCTGTCGGAGGACCTCCAGATTCTAATATTGATAAGTTTACAGCACGCACATGTCGTATTGCAAGAATCGTAGGAGATGATGGACGGCAGTTTAGATGCATTCTTCCTGAACGAGCTGATGATCCTGGACATTTGCTTTGGAGAATTATTACTCGTGTTAATGCGGTCGATTGGAAGAATGGCGAAAGGATTTTTCCTATTCAAGAGAAGCATCCTGATATCTATAACATCATAAACCATAATGGCTACGATCCAAAAGATAAGCGATTTATTTACGATCGTGGTTGGGCAGGTCGCCAAGTGCTTATTATGAATGTTATCGATCGAGAGCAGATGGACTGGCATCGCGCTAATAAGCATACTATGCTGCTTTCGAGATCGATTGGAGAAGGCAAGGATGGGACTAAGTTCCCAGAAGAAGGAGTACCTGTATACGGATTCGCTTCCTTGTTTGCAAATCTCTTTAAGTACTATAAGAGCTGGGAAAAATATGATCTCGGTATTACTCGGACGGGATTAAAAGAAGTTCCTTATAAGGTAATCAATGCTGTTAAGTATATTGAAGAGGTACCTGATTACCTGAAAAACCTTGTTGTGAGCGGTCCTCTTACCGAAGAAGAACTTTCATGGGAACGGTATGATCTGCAAAAGCTGTTTGGTGTAACTCGGTATACGAAAATTTACAACAAGCTTAAGCTTACTATTGCGCGTATCGATGCGGTTTTAGGTACTCGATACCTGAAAGAACTGGAAGATCTTGTTGCTAAAGAAAAGGAAGAGTTCGAAAAGCAACGTGAAGAGAGCGAGAGTCCTAAAGAGCATGACGCGGAAGCTCCTGAGGTAAAGACTATAGGCCGACCCTTCACATTATTCTCTTCAGCCTCAGAAGCTCAAGCTCAGCAGGCAACTCCGCCTACTGCAACCCGCGAACGCTTTCCAGTTGCTCAGAAACCATCGTTTGTTACAAGTTGGTTGTTGGGATGGGAGAAGCTTAAGCCGGTAGAGCAAGATATTATCGAAGAGGTCGTAGTCAAGAATGGTAAGTTGGTTGATATTAAGTATTCAGATCCCAATGCAACGCTTCTTGCATGCCCTGTCTGTAAGATTCCTGCTCCTGACACGTTTATGACGTGTCCTTGCTGCGGGACTTCATTCGCATAAGCGAGTTGTTCAAGTGAAGTGAACTACCGTGAAATCTTAAGATTTCACGGCTTCCTCTTTCAACGAAGTCAACTTGCTCAAATCAGAATTACTCCCGATTTGAGTAGTGGTTGTCTTCTCCGGAGGTGTACAAGTACGTTCCGTACAGGGGAATTTAAGTCTCCCGACTGTTAGTACCGTTTTTGCGGCTTTGATATCCCGATCTTCTTCTAATCCGCAGAAGTCACATCGATAGGTACGCTCGGATAGAGAAATTGGATTTATCACGCCACATCTATAACACATTTTGGTTGTTGGAAAGCTTCTGCTTATCACTCGGACGCTTTCGAGACTTTTCAGTCTCGCCTTTATTGCTCCTAACGCAGAATTTTGTACCTGCTTTCCAAACAACCCTGACTGCCATCGCTTGATCATCTCGTCTTGAATGTAGATCGTATCATACGTCTTGACAAGATGACTTACAATCTTATTTACTTTGTCTTTTTTCTGATTTGTAATCTTCTCATATTCTTTTTGGATTTTCCTACGAACCCGCTCTCGCTGTTTCGATCCTTTTGCTTTTCTACTTAAATGTCTTTGAAGTCTTTTAAGTTTCTCAGATTCTGGAATTTTAATGTTAAACTTTTCTCCATCGGAGGTAACAACACTATCCTTGATTCCAAAATCTAATCCTACATCTTTTCCGGTTTTGATTCTTTCTTGCTTTGGTAGATACGTAGTTACGTGAAGGTAGTACCCAGATGCTTTTTTAAAAAGAATTGCATTTGCAAATTCTGCATTCTCTGGGATTTGATCCAATCCAGAAACTGGAAGAGTCTTCTTTAATCCTTGAATTCTAATTCTTTCGTTTTGAATGTTCCAAGTATTTTTAAATTGAGGAAGAGGAATAGAATCGATATTTCTTACATGTTTAAGTCTGCCAACTTTAAAGCCTTTCTTTTTAAGAACAGAAAGTCCTTTAATAGAATCAATAATTCGTGAATGTAATCCCTGTTTCATTTGAGAGGAAAGATATTCCAATTTTCTCCATTCATCATTACCGTCTCTATTTTTAACAAGAACATTTTTAATTTTCAAATCTAACGAGAAGAGATCGTCTCGTTCGATAACATAATTGTAGAACCACTTAGCCTCTAAAAATATTTTTCTAAGCCATAATTTTTGAGGTATATTAAGATGGGATTCGTCGATTTTTAGAGTGTAGACTTTTACAACTTGAGACTTTCTTTTTTCTCGAGTTAGTCGGAGAGTCTCTCTAATTTTTCGCTTCTTCTCTTCAGAAGATTTGAATCCCGTTTTCATATACTAATTAGTGGCGCAACCTAAAATAGGTTGATTCGGTTGTTCGCAATTCATCCTGGAAACTAAAGATTTCCAGGCTTTCTTGCGAAAGAATAGTAACTCTTTTTAGTCGCTGTTATTTAAATAACAGCGACTTTTTTTTATATTATAGATATGAGCAGTACATTTATTCCTTGCAGATATTGCGTAAACAAGCCAGGTCCTTTTCCTGGATTTTATTATGTAGTAAAAGACAATGTTCGATACGTTGCTGAATGTAATTGTCATAAGGAATGGAATGCCTTACAGACTTTAGAGAGAAAACTTATAGAAGCTAATCTATGGCCTGATTTAGATTATGACCCCGAAAAACATTATAGAGGTCTCAAATCTGCAAAAGAAGTACGTAACTTGATTACGTACGTCGACAATTTTGAGACAAAATTTTTTAATAAGATGATATACATGACCGGACCTAACGGCACTCAAAAAACTACATTAGCTATGTGGGTGGGAAAAGAGCTTATAAAAAAAGGTAAAAGTGTCTACTATACGTTAATGGAAAATCTTACAATTTCACTATCTCCGGACTTTTCTTCGAAAGATAACGATGATGCTAGAAAAAGGTTGGTAGATAAAGCTCTTTCAGCAGACTTGTTAATTGTTGACGAATCGTTTGATAGATCTAAGATGACATTATATAAATCTGGGTATCAAATTCCTCTACTCGACAGTTTTCTTAGGAATCGATTTGATATAGAAAAGAAAGGAATCTTATTTATTAGCAATAAAGCTCCTGATACTTTAGCAGCTAATGGTTTTGGTGAAAGTCTTCATAACTTTATAGTACGTAATACTAGAGGATCTGTATTGATTTTTAAGGATGAATACATAAAAGAAGCTAACGTCATTGATGTGAAGGGGTTGTTCGAATGAAAAAAGCTGGATACGAAGCAATAGTAGCAGCCGAATATCGCCTTTTAAATGCATTAGTCAGGAATGATGCATATCGCGATGATAGCCGGATTCACGAAGATCTTTTTGTTCATGAAGTAGCAAAAAGTATTTATCAAGCTATTGACAGTTTGGATAGAGATGGTATTCCAGTAACAGAGGCTAGTCTTTTTCAAAGAGCTAATGAAATAGATTACAGTGTTACTACTTCTATCATATCTCAAATTTTCAATATTGATCCTGAAGGACCTTCCACTCTTGATGACATATTAGCGACGCTGCAAGTAGCTAAGCAGAAACAACAGTTATCCCAGCAGTTTGAACAATTATTGAAGCTAACTAGCTCTCCAGGACCGTTGAATACAGATAAAGTGCTTGACGCTTTGTATAAAGTAGACACAATTTTAAAATCAGGCTCTTCATCTTCTCTGTTAAAAGATTTTGATAGATGGTCGGAAGAATATATTGAAGATGTAAAAGAACGCTCTAAAGGGAGAAGATATTCATATGGAGATGATCTGCTAGATAAATATATTTTCAAAGGGGCTTATCCTGGAGCTATTACTACAATTGCAGCTGCAACAGGTCAAGGTAAATCTACATTTGTGCTTAATATCATCAACTCTCTTATTAACTTATATGTACCCTGTATGTACGTATCTCTTGAAATGGATGGCATCGACACGTACGATAGGTTAATCTCTCTACGTCGAGAGATTCCTTTGGAAGATTTACATAAACGCGATGAAAGTGTTCTTAGTGTAATAGATATAGTTGAAGAGGAACGGAAGCTTCTAAAAGATAATAAAAAGTTTTATTTTGTAGAGGAGCCATTCTTATCTATTGCAAAGCTGCGGTCTTTGATTAAGGAATTTAAGCAACGAGCAAAAACAGACTATGCTGTTATAGCTGTTGACCTTGCTACGCAGCTCACTGACTTTATGCATACTAGAGCTAATATTAGTGTTGCTAATGCTATAGAAGAAGCTATGAATAATCTTAATGCCATAGCAAAAGAACAGCATGTTCATATTATTGCTATTGTACAGTTTAATAGAGAAGCCGATAATATGAAGGTGCATAGTATAGAAGATTTAGATTTACTGAGGCCTTCACTTAATAATATCAAAAACAGTGCCGCAATTGGCGAAAGATCTCGTGTGGTTCTAGGTCTTTTTAGAAAGAAATATTATGCAGATAGATATTTAATAGGTGTAGAGGGAGCTGATCTTATTCCAGATATTTTGGAATGCCAGGTGTTGAAGAACAGCTCAGGTATGGTGGGCCAAGTATTAAAATATGCATTCGAAGGCCGTTACTTTAGATGTACCCCTTTACTAGAAGATGATCCTTCCGAGACGCCAGCTTCTTCGGTAGACCTAGATTTTTAAAATCCTAGCTCCCACTAATTAAATTATGGGAGCTAGTCATGGAATTACAAGAGACCATCAACACATTTAATACTTGGATAAGCCCTGTTCGCATAAATAAAGCGAATGCAGAGTACGATGAATTATCCAAAACGCAAGAAGGGCAATTAAAAATACTTAACGACGCTAAGAATGGGAGTACAGTTGCAGCTGATTACTTGTTCTATCAATATAGGCCTATTATTGCAAAAGCGTTTTGGAAGTATTTTTTAGGTCCTAATAAAAAATATCACGCGCAGCGAATAGCTGCTGAAGCTGATAAAGATTTTGCATCATTAGCGTATCATATGCTACTTGGTGCTGAAGATCCTTCTCCTTATAGGACTTTTCAACCATCGAAATTCGATTCAAAAGCAAATCTTATTAAACAATTTGGCTATTATCTTTATCGCTATCTGCAGAACGAAGCTATTAAATTGATTCGTGCGGAATCTCTGAAAGGCATGACAGGTAATGTAGCTTCTACTGATGACGTTAAAGTATCCACTTACGATAGTGATGAAGAAATTTCTACTCAAGATACTAGTATTACCGATGTCGATTTCAAAGAAACATGGCTTGCATATCTAAAAAAGCTAAAAAAAGATTATCCTAAATACTATGATGTGATAAAGCTACGAAGTCGGGGTTTAAATTTAAACCAAATAGCTTCTAGATTAGGAGTTACCGAGCAATCCGTACGTAATTATCTAAAAAGTGCGGAACAAATATATCATTCATTCACAGGAGATCGATAAGATGCAAATAACAGATTTGGGAATTGAGCAGCAAAATGTCTTATATGAAAATCCGTTAGTAGCTTCTATTGCAGCTGTAGAGCAAAGAGAAGATATTCCTTCGTATTATGTTAAAATAAATCTTTCTACTGAAGGTAAAGTAGGAGCCCCTAAAGAGTTTCACATTAAAAACTTCTCTACCAGAGATATAATGGAACTAGCTCTAACGGAAGAAAAAGATATACCCGAAAAACTATTGCACATATTGCAATCTTTAATTTATGAAAAAAATGTCGATGTATCCTCTTTTCATGAATCAGAAGTAGTTGAAACGATGGTTCGATTATATGTTACATTTTTCTCCCCTATTTTAGAGATAGATTTTCCTGTAGAGGAAAGCGATTATGAGGAACTTCGAGCTTTAGATTCAAAGGATGCTGAAAATAAAATACAAGCTTTAAAAGCGGGTAAATGGAAGCCCAAGGTAGCTATAAATATTCTAAATGATATAAACACGTATCCGATTCCTGAAGACTTTAAGCCATATGCTACTATAATTTCTAAAAAATCAAAGTTTTCTATTACGTTTGGTCTTCCTAAATATGGGGATATTATTGTTATTAAGAAGTGGCTAGCGGAGAATTATGATAATCAGGAGAAGAAGTTTGCTAAGTTAAAGAAGATGCTTGAATTATATAATTCTCTGATGGATAGATATAATGCTGGTGAAGATATAGATCTCAATAAATTGCCTGTAATTGATCCTGTTGAAGAAGATGAATTTAATAAGTTTCAACTAGCTAAGGCAGCTGCTTTAGTTGATGTTATTCGAGCTTTGCATCTCGTAAATTTTGATGGAAAAGATGTTCGAGACATGCCTCTTTCAGAGAGGATTAAGCTTGTACAAGATCCTCGAGTGGACGTAAGTGTGGCAAAAAAGATTGATATGTACTTTGATAATTTAAAGTTTGGAATTGATCCTGAAGTTCAAATGCTGAATCCGATTACCGGTAAACCTTGTAAACGGAGGTATTCCTTTCGACTCGCTGATTTACTTCAAGCCATGCAGCTATCAGAGTCTGATGAATATGATATCGTTTTTACTGACTTACACGGGAATAACTAAAACGGAGATCGATAGTTTACCATTTCATGAATTGCAGGTACTTGTGCATAAAGTGCAGGAATTAAAGAAAATGGAAGTACAGCAGCTAGTAGGAGATGAGAAAGATGGCAGTGCCTAATGGACCTGGAAGCTTATTATCTAAAGGTCAGCTAAACTTATTTAAGCAAGCTACTGAAGGGAGTATGTTATTTAGAAAAGCTGCTACCAGGGAGCCCGAAAAGCTTTTAGCTGCAGATGTACTTAAAGAGAGAAAGATTCGTAGTAAGTTAAAACCAACTGCAGCTGATGTTGCTAAGTTAGCCGGAGTAAATAGTTTAGGCTTTTTATACCTAGGTAATATACTTGAAAAGCAGTCAGCTTACAAGCTTGCTGGTAGTGGTAGCGAGGGAGATGTTGCTGCCAATCTTTTAGAAAACCTTTTCGGTAAAGACTCTCTGATATCTTCTTTATTTTCAGGTAAAGGGAAGCTAGCAGGGAAGCTAGCAGGGAAGCTAGTTAAGAAGCTAGGGCCAAAGTTAGCTCAAACCTTTGCAAAAGGAAGCGTAGGGTCTATGGCTGTTGGGATAGGTGCTCTAGCAGCAGGGCTCACGATGATGGTTGTAGATGGTATAAAGGGAGCTAAAAACGCTGAGAAATGGGGCGTAAGCCCACTTAATGCGGGGTTTTGTTCTGCTATCTCCTCACAAGAGGGGGGCGCAAAGGGAGCTTTACAAGGGGCAAAAAAGTGGGGTCTCGCTGGCGCTGGTATAGGCATGATGATAGGAGGCCCTATAGGGGCTGCCATTGGAGGCGTTGCAGGGGCTGCAGTAGGAGCTGTAGTAGGAGCTATCGGTGCAGAAAAGATGGCTAAGTTTTTTAAAAAAACTGGCGAATCTATAAATAAGT
>Ga0209409_1003303_pt1 | contig 10725 bp, 10 predicted proteins | sample AD_JPNMR1_MetaG_FD_184424 | JGI IMG/M metagenome (GOLD analysis project Ga0209409, IMG submission 184424) | Active sludge microbial communities of municipal wastewater-treating anaerobic digesters from Japan - AD_JPNMR1_MetaG (SPAdes) (version 2) | ecosystem: Engineered > Bioreactor > Anaerobic...
ATTTTTACTATAGATGATCTCATTTACAGCATCTCCTCATTCCCTTTTTCTTCATCAATTATTTTTTCCATATCGTTAGGTGTTATTTCTTTAACTTCAGATGTCTCTTCTAGTTTGGCTTCGGGTTCTTCCATTTTTTCTTCCGGTTTAGATTTATCAATTGTTTCAAATTCCGGTAGTGGTTCAATGTTTTCCTTTGGTTTCAAAACCTCATTTAATTTATTATCAGTTAATTGTTTGAATTTACTAATTATTTGTACATTATTAATTTTATTTAAATTAATAATCGCTTGCTCAATTACCTTTTTAAAACCAGTCCTACCTAATGTTTTTTGTAGCCTTTTAATTCCAGTCGGTGAAGTTAAACCGAATAATCTCTTATAATATGGAAGCAATCCGGCGGCAAATGAATTTATCATTTTTGGATATGAATCTAAAATAACCCATAAATGTTTACATACTAAATTCTGATGATTAGGATCTCTTTTATCTGGTGGACGTATTTCACCTGGGCCATATGCCGATCTAATTTTTGTTAAGTTGTAATGTGGGCCCCAAAATTGATAAGATTTACATGGACAGAATAATTTGGCCTCACCATGTGATAATAAAAGAGATATGAATTCTGTTATAGTCTTTTCATTATGACCAATCAAAAATAGTAATAATAATGGAGCTTCTAATTTTTTAAAATCAGTCAACTTTAGTAACTGATCATATCGTTCACCTGAAATCATAGATTTAGTATAAAATTTAATTGTCCCATTAAGAATAAAAGAATAATATTGAGGAGTCCCAATTGTAATAAAAGGTTTCCAATCAGCAGAATTTAAATGTAAACCTCTAGATTTACTATATTGTTGTTTAGCATAATTAATTAAATAGTCGATTTTAGCCGATAAGACTATTTTCTTTGACATTATATAACCACCTAAGATAATGTATAGATTAAATAATAAGGCATTTGACTTAATGAGTATAAAATATGTGGACAGAAATAATTAGAAATTCCATTTTTCTTAGAATATTTTTTAATATAATCTGGACAGGTGCATCTGGTATAAAATTCAGTAAATCCAAACGCCATAAAATATGCAAAAAGACTACTATAATCATGAGATAACTCTAGCAAATTCTTTTTCAAGTTAGTGCCAGGTATCTGTATTACTTTAGATTTATCAATAATAGCTGTCATATATTGCAAAGTTGTTCCAAAATTATTGTCTCTTATGCTAGTACTATATTTAAAAACACCTGATTCTTTATCTAATGAAATATTTCCGAGTGTAAATTGTGTATTTAAAATACGATCTTTAACCCATGTAAAAACTTTATTAGCTTCATCCCTTTTACTTGGATTTAATTTAGCTAAATCTTTATCTTTGTTTTTATCTAAGAATGTAACTAAAGAATATGGAAATATTCTTTTTACTGATAAGAATTCCAATGAATAACTTAATAAAGCTTCTGGATAATCTGAATATTCAATTTCGGCTATTTTTTTATTTAAATCAATATGAGTATGTTTTGTATATTTATTTGTAATATTTTGAGATTCATAAATTGCACTAACTGATTTTAATTTCCTTATTAGCTGTAACTGAGATTTTACATCATTTTCAGCATTATTATAATGAAAAATATTACCATTATATTTTTCATCTAAACGATTCATAACTAATTTAAAAAATTGATTTTCTTTTTCATGACGAAAAATAGACATAGCTTTCACCTAGAATCTTAGATTTATACACGTGGATTTAAACTCGAGTAGTTTAGGTAGTATTTCATTTTTATGTTCCTTTATGTATTTTATCATTAGATTTTCACGTTTAACAATCTCTAACACATGTTGTTTTTTAAGAATATCCGTGTTATCATCTAGTTTAATATTATATCTATGAAGCTTGGTATTAATTTTTTCCTTTAACCAGTCTCTAAACAGTTTATAAACTTGAATATTCGAATTAATATCATTTACAATGTTTGGATCAATTGTGGCGATATCCATAATATTTGTCAATATCGGAGTATATTTAGAAATTAATTTCTCTGAAATTTTTGAATTAATTAAATCAATGAAAAATTCAGCAAATATCTTTTCAAAACAAATTTTCTTTATTTTACCTGACAAGATATTATAAGAATGTGCTAGAATATTTTGTTGTAAACAGGACGTCTTTTCTGGATTTTCTAATGAATTTATAATATCATCAATTTCATCATTGATTGATTCTAGATAGAATGATTGCTCAATATTAATTGAATTAATTTCATCTAGAATATCATTTTCAACATCAGTCATCTCATAATCACTATCCGGATCATTTGATATAACCATATTAATAAACAATTCTTCTCCTAAATTTTCATAGTTATTATTTATTATATTTAAATCATTTATTCGAACAACATTATATTTTTCTTTTAGTTGTGTTGCTTTATAATAAATAGCTGATTTATGTCCAATTCCAACAAATATACTAAACATAACCTTGGAAGTATCTATTTTAGGAAGATATTTTATAATCGCCAACCACGCATTATTAACGGCCTCTTCAAATTCAGGAGTATATGGATCTATAACTTTAGACCCAATAACTTTTCTTATACTTAAATCAACAATTGGATATATTTTTTCTAATATTTCTTGTTTCTGTAATGTACAATATTTAAATATTTTGGTATTCTTACCTAAATGGAACCATGATATTAAATCATAAATTTTATATTTATCAACTAAATCTTTTAAACGATACTCATCTTCTAGTGATATTTGAATTTTATCTGGATTTTCAGCTAATATTAAGTAGTTCTTTTTATTTATAAAGGCATATGATTCATTTTCTAATTTGGTACGATATTCTTTTACAATTGTATATATTTCATATACGACATCATTTATTTTTGATGTCAAATAATCTTTTAACGTAAATATCCGATGTCTAATATCTGATCGACGCATAATTAAATCTACAAACCAATCATCCTCATTAAAATTCCAATTGAATGAAGATTTATTAACTATATCTGACATATTATAATTTTCCCACCTTTATATTAAATTTAAAATTAATTAAGGACAGAAATTAACTTATATCAAAAGAAAAATTTAACTAATTTTTTCACTTTTAGGAGAATTGTGGATGAATGATCTTAATAGTACAAAAATAATAGAAAAACTAATATATAATCGAGAGAATCCAATTGAATGGATAAAAAATAATGTAAAGATCCAACATCCAGCCCATGGGATCATTCCATTTAATTTGTATCCATTTCAAGAAAAACTTATTAAGCTATTTCTATTAAAACATTTTATAATAACACTTAAGTCTAGACAAATTGGGATGTCGACTTTAGTCCAATCAATATGTTTATGGGCCGCCTTACATTATTCAAACTATAATATATTAATATTTTCTGCTGGACAAAGAAACGCCAGCTCATTCCTTGATAAAATAAGAAAAATGTATGAATATTTACCTGAAGATGAATGGAAACTAAAACTTGTTGTTGACAATCGCCAAACCCTTATTTTTTCTAACGGTTCTAAGATTGTTGCAGTTCCAGCTACAAGAAGCTCAAGCTTAGGTGAATCAATCAACCTATTGATTATTGACGAAGCAGCGTTTATTGAAAATGTTGAATTGGTCTATCAAGCAGGTTATCCTACTATATCCAGAGCGTTTAATTCTATGAAAGGTAAACCATACGGAATAATAATTATATCAACTCCGAATGGTATATCAGGAACCGGTAAATGGTATTATGAAATGTATGAAGGTGCTTTACGAAAGGATAATAAATATATTCCAGTTAAGATACATTGGTCTGCTGTTCCGGAATATGATGAAAAATGGTATATTGATCAATGTAGTCAGCTCAACTGGAATTATCGATCAATTGCCGCTGAATTAGAATTATCTTTCGTTTCTTCTGGTAATACATACATCCCTGGTCCAATATTAGATGCAATTGAAACAATAGACCCAATTGCAAAAGATCTAGATGATCATCTATGGATATGGGAATTAGCAGATAAAGAACAATCATATGTAATGGGTGTTGATGTCGCTTATGGTGATCGTAAAGATTCAAGTACAATCCAAGTTATAAAGGCTTCTACATTAGAACAAGTTGCTGAATATGATAGTAATCTAATAAAACCGGACGATTTTGCTGATATTGTAATTAAAATTTCAAAGATGTATAATAACGCTCTAATCAATATTGAAAGAAACGCTGTAGGAAAAGTATTAATTGATAAAATTATCGACCGTACTGGTGGAATTGGTATCAATTTATATCGTGATAATAATAAAAATGAACTAAATGGCAATTTAAACAATAAAGATTTATTTAAATCAATGATTGGAACATTAGTTACCGGCTCTTCAAGAGATATAATATTAGCTAATATGTACAATATTATTCTTGATAAATATACAGAGGCTTTGAATACAATAATCTCTGAAGATGAAGAGAAAGCGTCAGCTCGAATTAAATTTGAAGCTATTATGTCCGGACGTATGAAGGACGTCGTGAAAAAACGAGGTATAATAAGATCAGAAAGGTTACATCATCAGTTACTAGGTTTTATTGTAGATGATCATGGAAAGCCTACAGGTGTAAAGGATGACTTAGTTTTTAGTTGGGCACATGCTTTATATTGTTGGACTAAAAGTAAGGCGTTCCTTTTAAGAGATATGGCTAAAATTTTAAGCAATAGTGTTGGTTTACAAGATGCCCAAAAAGCTAGGGTAGAAATTATTGAATTTATGAAAAAACGATCAAATTCAAAAATTTGGAAAAATATTTCAATTGAAGAATTACAAGAAATATTAGATGAAGAAAATATAGAGAATTCAAAAATTAAAATAGAAGGCAATAAGGAGAAAAAAGATTCTTCTATTGCTAATATTTATAAAGCGTTTTATAGATAAGGTGGAGAGGGTAAATGAAAAAAAATAAATATTATGCTTTTATTACATTTGGTCATAACGGTGTAACGATTAAAGCAGGAGATATTTTTGATGCAGATGAAGTCAAATTTAGCAAAGAAGATATTGATTTTTTAAAAAGCCAACAAAAGATTATTGCTAGACCTGAATATATTACTTCACAACCTGAATTGGTAGATGAGTTTAAATTAGAAAGGCCAATTGTTAAACCTGTTGAGAAACCAACCGAGGTTACATCAGAAGATACGGTAGATATAGTAACAGAAGATATAGTAAAGACATCTGAAGATCAACCTAAAGATAGATATGATGAAAAAGAGGTAATTGAACCTGTATCCAATCTGAATTTGATGAAAAGGGCCGATCTTATTAAATTAGCTGAAAAACTCAATATCGAAAACCCTAGCAAACTAACAAAAAATGAATTGGTAAAGAAAATCTCTGAAATTAATTCTTAAAGGGTCAGTTCTTAGAAGGGTTTGATTTTATGGGGAGTACTATTCAAATCTACGGATGTTAATATAGCAATAGAAGAGGATGACTTTAATGAATTAAAATCAAGGGTTTATAGTCAATTCGGTTGGCCAGTAGTCGCTGTTGAAATTTCAGATGATATTTTTAAATATATTCTTAAACGAACAATATTATATTTAAATACATATTCACCTAAGTTAGATTATATTACTAAATCAATAACACCGTACGTTACAGATTATATAATTCATGAATATGAACAAGTAAATGCAGTTTTAGACGTTTATGTTTCTGCAGAATATTTAATCGGTTTAGGTATGCCTATTCAATCATTCTTAGCTATTCCAATGTCATTAGCCGCTAGTAATAATACTAGTCATCTCGAGAATTATATCTCGATGTTTACGGCTTATGATATGGCGAAGAGGATATTTGGGACTCAACCATCGGCTGAACTAGTTCCACCCAATATTGTTAGATTAAATCCAGCGCCATATACTTCAACAACGTTTAAATTTGCAATAACAGTTGATCATGATGCAAATCTTAGTTCATTATCTGATTATGAAATCAACTGGATGATACGTTTTTGCCAAGCTGGAGTTGGAAAAGTTTTAGGCCAAATTCGTAGGAAATATGATGGTGTACAACTTCCAGTAGGTTCATTGAGTGGTTCTGGATCAGCGTTATATACTGAATCAGTTGAATTAGAAAAAGAGCTTCTTGAAGAATTGAAATCACGTCATAAATTTCCACAAACATTTATTACGGTTGGTTAATATGTATACCAATATTTTTTATGATTTCTTTGATGCAGATGATTATAAAAGTTTTATTCGACATGTTCTTAAGCAGTTTCGAACTAGTCAAGAATACTTAATATGGTTAAATAGTTTTAATCGAGATAAATGTGCTGCTACCGGTTTAACCAAAGATGGAGATGGGGTGCAAATTGAAGTTCATCATTTTCGAATAACTCTTTGGGAATGGGTAGAACACATTTTAGATAAATTTAATCAATACCAATTACCTGTCAATAGTTTTTATGTTTGTTTAATATTAAATGATATTCATTTTAATCGATGTGTTCCATGTGTTCCTTTGAATCACTGTATTCATAAAATGATACATGAAAATTATGATGATACGATAGCTAGGTATCCTTCAATATTAGAAAATGTCTGGCCTGGAGATATTAATAAAGCCGATCAAATTATTGAGTATCATTTAAATTTACTTAAAGAGAGAATTAATATTGAAAGGGAGTTATTAAATAATGAAAAGAAAAATGAAAATGGTATTTACTCTTAAGAGTGGAAAATCTATCGTTGTATCTATTTATGAAGATCAATGTTTTAAGATCTATAATCAATGGGTGAATTATATACCACAACCAAATGAAGTTTCAAAGGCCACAATTGATAAAAAAAAGAATAATTTGATTTCTGAGATGGTTGGAATATTATTATCTGAAATTGCGGCTATTCAGATAGTAGAAAATACACGTCAACTACAACATAACAATCAAGAAGAAGTTGATATGTAATTAATATATAATGAAGTGATCGTAAATGTCCTTTTTAAGATATTATGATGAAGCAGTAGTTAATTATTTTAGTGATATAAAAATAGAAGATGGGGATACTTTAAGGTCTCCACAAGTATTATTGGCCACACCTTCAAGACAAGGAGTCAAATTGAATGTAACTAACGATAATACGGCGGTATTACCATTAATATCAATAATTAGAACCGGTTTATCGGCAACTTCAGAAACAAATTTAGTAAAATCTCATGTTACGCGTCCATATTTATACAATATCAGTTCAAATAAAAAATATTTTGAAGGCGCAGATTTTATGCCATATAATTTCAGTTATCAAATTGATTTCTTTTCACTTGTTCAAGATATGCATAATGAAATTATCGAGCAGATATTATTTAAGGTTCACAAAAATCACTATGTAACGGTTAAAATAGATATTGCAAATCATAATATTGAAATGAATTCTTATATTCATAGTATATCATTTAGCGATTCTACTTCTTATACTCAAATCGCCGACAATGTAAGCAGAATATTTCATGGTACTTTAAATTTTAGCCTATATGGATTCTTGATTGATGTTAAAAGAAATACTCCAACGGTCTTATCTGATCAACAAAGTATTAAGATCATTGATAATAAACAAGATTCACCATTAGAATCTATCTAAATATAAAATTAAAATTAAAAGTTTAAATTTATTTAAAGAGGTGTAATAAATATGCCAATTCATGCTTCTCCTGGTGTATATTTTGAAACTATAGATTTTTCATTATATGCACCCACTTTATCTAAAACGATTCTGGGATTAGTTGGAAAAACAGCTAAAGGACCCACTAAACCAACATTTGTTTCTTCAGTTAGGCAATTTATAGATTTATTCGGTGTACCAAGATCAGGAGAATATAGTGCTTTAGCTGCCGTTAATTTTCTAGAATTTGGATCTTCTCTATGGTTTAAACGATTAGTTGGACCATCTGCAGTAAAAGCTTCTGTAGAAATTCCAAGAGCAAATGAGATAAAAGATGAATTAATTGCAAATGTTGATGATACTGGCGCTTATATTTTTAATGCAACACTAAATTCAGTTCCTGTACCTGGAACCGTAGAGATTAAGATTGTAAATCCAGATGATCCAACAAATTATATTATTATAAATGATGATAATACCGGCACAATTTCTCCATATACAAACAATGCTATAACACAATATCCAAACTTTATTGATTATGATACTGGTGAATTCAGATTTACTCTAGCAGATGGGAATCTATCCGATATAGTATCAATCCGTTATAATTATAAAGAAAATGTTGTAACAAATGAAAAAACTAAAATTGTAGATAAAGTAGCACCTGATAAAACATATTCTGGAATTTTAGCAAATATAAATATTATCAATGCCGAAACTACGTTTAATATAACTATAAATTCTAACGATCATGTATATACATTCACTACTAATGGGCCTATAGATAGTATAACTAATAGCTATAATTTAATAGGTAAAGATGAAGAAAATAATACCATAGGAAGCGGTTCTTTAGATATAACTACAGGTAAATGGATCATATTATTTGATACTACTAATGTAAACCTTAATGATACTTTTGTCGCCAATTATATGTATAGTTCATTTAAAATTAAGACCTTAGGAATTATTGGTAATCAAAATCATGATGGTGGAAAATATGGTTTATCTTACATAGGAAACCTTGGTACTGTAATAATACCTAATTCAGTTAATATATTAGTAAATAATAATGTAGTTGCAACTGATAACGGTTTAGGTAAATTTATTGGTGACGTAGCTCCTTGTACTAACAGTATAGATTATAATAATAAAAAAATCAGTTTCGGTTTAATTACTCCGCCAGCAAATGGATTTAAAATTTATGCATCTTATATGGCCAAATATTCTCATGATATTGCTATCATTAATGAATCCGGTACTGAAAGTGGTAGTGTTAGCGCTACTGTACCTATGGCTCCAATAGTTAAAGGTTCTGTTAGGGTTAAAATCAAAGATGCTGAATTAATAGATAATGGTGATGGTAAATTAATAGGTACATGTGGTAATGGAACTATTGATTACGATTTAGGTATCATAAACGTTAACTATGTAAAAACATTAGAAGTAAATGATGTAATTACTGCAACATATCTATCCAAATTGGGTGAAGCTACATCTCTATACGAAGGCAGTTCTTATAATGGAATTAAACTTATGTTTTATAAAGATTCATTTTATGGATATGGTCTCAAAGTATGGAATAGTAACCAATTAACCACTCAAAATCCAGAAGAAAACTGGAAAGATCTTAATTTTACTGATATTAATTCTGCAAAACATTTTACTAATAAAGTTATTTCAAACCTAATTGAATTAAAGTTATATGATGATACTGTTACTGCTATTCCATTACTTAATACCGTATTGACTTTATCAGGCGGAAACGATGATTTTGAGCATATTACACCTTTTACCGCAATAAAGGCTTTAGAAGAATATTCCAACAGTGAAACTTATGATATTAACCTATTAGCTTGCCCTGATTTTCCTGGAGATAAATCTGTAGCAAATGCCTTAATTCAAATATGTGAAGTTGAAAGAGGAGACTGTTTCGCCATTATAGACCCCCCTCGCAATTTAACTCCTCAACAGGTAGTTAATTGGAGTAACGGTGACGGTCAGTGGGCTAATGAAAATGCACTAAATTCTAGCTTTGCCGCTTTATATTATCCTTGGATACAAATTGCCGATCCATTCACCGAATCCTTACAGTGGGTACCTCCATCTGTTAGAATTGTTGGTGTATATGCATATAACGACTCCAGAGCTGAAGTTTGGAATGCTCCTGCAGGTTTAAATAGGGGTAGGCTATTTAAAGTACAAAAAGTTGAGAGATATTTGAATGTTAATGATAGAGATTTATTATATGCTACAGGTTCTAATGCTATTAACCCTATATGTGATTTTGTAGGAGATGGCATAGTAGTTTTCGGTCAAAAAACACTACAAAGAAAACCTACAGCGCTAGATAGAGTTAATGTTATGCGAATGGTATTATATATTACAAAGATTTTGGCCACTGCAACTAAGTATCTACTATTTGAACCAAATGATAGATTAACTTGGATTCAATATACACAATTAGTTAACCCATTGTTAAATGACATAAAACATCGTAGAGGACTATATGAATTTAAAGTTATATGTGATGAAACAACCAACACCCCCAATGACATTGATAATAATATGATGGTCGCTGAAATATGGTTAAAACCAACAAAAACTGCTGAACGATTAGTTAATAGGTATGTAATTACTTCAACCGGTGCTAGCTTCTCTGAATTAAAAACTGAGTAATATAAATTAATATAGGCGGGAGAGAGACAATCTCTCTCCCGTTACAAAAATAATCACATGAGGTGAATTATCTAATATGAGAGACCGTAATATTTATCATCCAATAAATATCAGAAGCGATTTCGTACGAAAAAACGCCTTCGAATTAATTATTAATGATCATGACCCATTAAGAATTCTTTGCAAATCTATAACAGTAGTACTACCTAAAACTAATGCCGTTCAAGTTCCATGGATTGGCGGTATTATGCAGCTAGCTGGAAGAGTAAACCAGCAATATTCTTTTACTGCTACATTTTTAGTCGGACTAGATCATCAATATGATAGTTGGCGTAATTTATATGATTGGAGAAATAAAGTATTTAATCATG
>Ga0209409_1003304_pt1 | contig 10723 bp, 10 predicted proteins | sample AD_JPNMR1_MetaG_FD_184424 | JGI IMG/M metagenome (GOLD analysis project Ga0209409, IMG submission 184424) | Active sludge microbial communities of municipal wastewater-treating anaerobic digesters from Japan - AD_JPNMR1_MetaG (SPAdes) (version 2) | ecosystem: Engineered > Bioreactor > Anaerobic...
AGACCAGTGGCTTTGGTTAAACTAACGCCTACTAATCCGGCAACTGCCAAAGCGCAAACTATTCCTACAAGAATTTTCTTTTGCATATATTTCTGTGTTTTTGATTAGAGCGGTTTATTTTTAGGTTTTGGAGCTTTTTGTCATCGCGGGATTGCTTCGTCCGCCTGAGGGCGGACTCGCAATGACACAGTGTTTAATAACCTGTCATCGCGAGCGTTAGCGTGGCGATCCCAGTGTATTGTCACGGGATTGCTTCGGCTGCTGCCTCGCAAGGACATTCTTTAATTGTCATCGCTCCAATCTAAATTTTGCCGTCTAATCAATTGTTAATTTTTCGACCTTTGGTCAATCCCGCAGAAACTCCGTCTAAGAACAATAAAGTTCTTTTCCGAGCTCCCGAAAAGAACGATACTCTTTTCAGGAATTTTTTTACTACGGGACAATGACTTGCAAAAAGGGAAAAAATTATTATCCGAATGAATCCGAATTTATTATCCGAATGATACGAATGAATATTTGTAGATTTGGATACGCATTCGTAGATTAGGATAATAAATTTACTTTTATTTTATCACAAAAGAAAATGCAATGCAATACAGTATTAATTATAATTTTATCAAGACAGAAAAGAATGTCAAGAGGGGAAAGATATTATCCGAATGAATACGAAAGTATTATCCGAATGCATCCGAATGAATATCCGAATCTACGAATGTTACGAGGACATCAGCGAATTACGAATCTGTACGAATTTACGAATCTACGAATGTGTGAATTTATTTCCTGAGTAAGTCCATCCTAGGATGGACGCATCGAAGGAATACAATAAAAAGGGTGAGACCCTTCGACTGGGCTCAGGGACTAAGACCCTTCGATAAACTCAGGGAGTAAGACCCTTCGATAAACTCAGGGAATATTTTTACTCAGGGAATATTTTTACTCAGGGAATACTGCTTTATGATTAAGGGTTGCAATATAAAGAAAATTTTGCCATCATAATAAAGTATTATCCGAATGATACGAATTACAAAACCATCAGCGAATTACGAATCCTTTACGAATGTACGAATCCCTTAACTTACCCTTAAATCCGTATTCGTATATTCGTATTGATTCGTTATTCGTAGATTATTTATGAAATTTTTAATTACTGGTGCTGAGGGGCAGTTGGGAAAAGAATTTTTGAAAGAAGCAAAAAAGAAAAAATTAAACTGCCTTGCTTTGACGCGGGAGGAGCTTGATATTACTGATTTTGAAAAAGTTCAAAAAGTAGTTGAAGGAGCAAGGCCGGATTTTTTAATTAACTGCGCTGCTTACAATGATGTTGACAGAGCCGAAGAAGATTGGAAGACAGCTTTTTTAGTTAACGGCATTGGGCCGAAAAATTTGGCAATTGCGGCGCAAGAAAATAATTGTATTTTGGTGCATTACAGCACCGATTATGTTTTTGACGGCAAAAAAAATTCTCCTTATACAATTGGAGATATGCCAGCGCCGATAAATAAATACGGCCAGAGCAAACTTTTGGGAGAAAATTTTGTGCGAGATTTTGCCGGAAAATATTTTTTAATCCGCCTGAGCGCGGTTTTTGGAAATAATCCAAAAGCAAGTTTTCCTTTAAAAATTTTGTCTTGGGCAAAAGAGAAAAAAGAATTAAAGATTGTTGATGATCAGGTTTTCTCGCCGACTTTTACAGGAGATGTTGTTAAGGGGACATTTGATTTAATTAAAAGCGGGGAGTACGGGCTTTACCATATGACAAATTCCGGATACTGCTCAAGGTATGAATGGGCAAAATATATTTTGGAAAAAATTGGCTGGCAGGGAAAAATATTGAGAGCAAAGAGCAAGGATTTTCAATCAGCGGCAAAGAGGCCAAAATTTTCGGTCCTAGACAATTTTCCTTTAAAAGAAATGGAAGGATGGAAGGAGGCAACAGAAAGGTATTTAACCATCAGCGAATTACGATAACCATCAACGAATTACGAATCTGTACGAATTTACGAATGTGAATATCAATCAACGAATTACGAATCCTACGAATTTGCGATTTATATTATTCGTAGATAAATTTGTATGCAGAAATTGAAAAGGCAAGATTTAATTTATCCAGAATTAAGTTATCAGATTATTGGTATCTTGTTTGAAGTTTATAATCAGCTTGGTTCGGGATATCATGAAAAATATTATCAAAAAGCAGTAGCTTTGCAATTGAAAAAGAATAAGATTTCTTTTAAAGAACAAGTTTACACTCCATTAACTTTTAAAGGAGAAATAATTGGTAAAAATTTTTTAGATTTTTTGATAGAAGATAAAGTTATATTAGAAATAAAAAAAGGAGATAGATTTTCAAAAAAACACATCGAACAAATTTTAAATTACTTAAAAACCACAAATCTTAACTTGGGAATTCTTGCAAATTTTGGTTCGAAAGATTTAAAATTTAAAAGAATCGTCAACATTTAGTATTCGTATATTCGTATTGATTAGTACATTCGTTGATTATTTATGAAATTACTTATTACTGGTGGTGCCGGGTTTATCGGCTCCAACTTCATTCATTATACTTTAAGCCATCACAAAAACGACAAGGTGGTGAATCTTGACAAACTTACTTATTGCGGGAATTTGGAAAATTTGCGCGATATTGAAAAAGACCCAAGACATAAATTTATTAAAGGAGACATTTGCAATGAAAAATTAGTTGAGAAAATTTTTCAGAAAGAAAAACCGGATTTTCTTTTAAACTTTGCCGCTGAAACTCATGTTGACAGGTCAATCAAAAATCCAAAAGCATTTATTAAAACTGATATTTTTGGAACGCACACCTTGCTTCAAACAGCAAAAACTTATGGAATTAAAAGATTTCTGCAAGTTTCAACAGACGAGGTTTACGGTTCAATTAAAAAAGGCAAATTTAAAGAGACAGACCCTTTAATGCCAAACAGTCCTTATTCGGCTTCAAAAGCCGGAGCAGATCTTTTGGTGCGGGCTTATTTTAAAACTTTCAATCTGCCGGTTTTGATTACCCGCTCTTCCAACAACTTTGGACCTTGCCAGTATCCGGAAAAATTAATTCCGCTTTTTATCACAAATCTTTTGCGCGGTAAAAAAGTTCCGCTTTACGGAACTGGGCTGAATATTCGCGATTGGATTTATGTCTTGGATAACTGCGCGGGAATTGATATAGTTTTAAGGAAAGGAGAAGTTGGCGAGATTTACAATATTGGCGGAGGAAATGAAAAAACAAATTTGGAGATTGCCAGAATTATTTTAAAGGAACTTGGGAAAGACGAGAGCTGGATTGAATATGTGAAAGACAGGCCGGGCCATGATTTCCGCTACGCTCTTGATACAGGGAAAATTAGAAAGCTTGGCTGGAAGCCAAAATACACTTTTGAAAAAGGAATAAAAGAAACTATTAATTGGTATAAAACGCACCAAGAATGGTGGAAAAAATTAATATAACCATCAACGAATTACGAATCCTTTACGAATGTGAAGTTAAGGGTAAATTAAGGGTAAATTAAGGGATTCGTACATTCGTAGATAAAATACTATGAAAGGAGTTATTCTTGCAGGGGGCAAGGGAACAAGATTGTTGCCTTGCACCAAAGTCACAAACAAGCACTTATTGCCGGTTTATAATAAGCCGATGATTTATTATCCGTTGAGAACATTGATCAGCGCCGGAATTAAAGACATTTTGATTGTTTCCGGAAAAGGCCATGCCGGAGATTTTTTGGAGCTTTTAAGTGATGGTCATGAATTTGGCGCCCGCCTCTCTTATGCGGTTCAAGAAGAAGCTGGCGGGATTGCCCAAGCTCTTGGTCTTGCAGAAGATTTTTCAGACAGAAAAAAGATTGTTGTTATTTTGGGAGACAATATTTTTGAAGATGATATCAAACCCTATGTTGAAAGTTTTCAAAAGCAAAAAAAGGGAGCGAAACTTTTTTTGAAAGAAGTTCCGGATCCTGAAAGATTTGGAGTGCCGGAGATAAAAAACGGAAAAATTGTGAAAGTTGAAGAAAAACCAAAAAAGCCAAAAAGCAATTTAGCGGTCACTGGACTTTATATGTACGACGGTCAGGTGTTTGATGTGATTAAAAAATTAAAACCATCTCAAAGAGGGGAGCTTGAAATTACCGATGTCAATAATTTTTACATAAAGCAGGGGACAGCAACTTTTGAAATTTTAAAAGGATTTTGGAGCGATGCCGGGCAGTTTGAATCACTGTTTCGAGCAGCGCAGTTTGTGAGAGAAAGAAAACTGTGATCAACGAATTTACGAACACGGATTTAAGGGTGATATTTAAGGGTGATTAAGGGTAGCCCTTCGACTGCGCTCAGGGACTAAGACCCTTCGATGCGGGTTTTGCCCTTACTCAGGGAATATTTATTTTTACACCCTGAGCTTGTCGAAGGGTTTAAATATTTTTTATGTCTCCAAAAATTTCAATAATAATTCCTACCTATAACAGCGAAAAATTTATCAAGAGAACTCTCCAAAGCGTTCTTAACCAAACCTACAAAGATTTTGAACTTATTATTGTAGATGATGGCTCTACTGACAACACCAAAGAAATAGTTGAGGAATTTCAAAAAAAAGATCCAAGAATTAAATATATTTGGGAGGAAAATTCAGGCGCTCCGGCAAGACCGAAAAATAGGGGCATTAAAGAATCAAAAGGAGAATATATTGCTTTTTTAGATCATGATGACGAATGGATGCCGGAAAAATTAGAAAGGCAATTAAACCTTTTTGAAAAAGAAAAAAATTCAAAATTGGGATTTGTCAGCTCTAATGGATTGGTTTTTAATGAAAAAGAAAATAAAACTTACGAGCATAAAATTGCAAAAAGGGGAGAGGTTTTTCAAGATCTTCTGGCGAATAATTTTATTTTAAGCTGCAGCAGTATTTTGGCAAAAAAGGAAGTTTTTGAAAGTGTTGGATTTTTTGATGAAAATTTGAAATTCAGCGATGATTGGGAGATGTGGATAAGAATTGCTCAAAAGTATGAATTTGATTTTGTTGATGAAGCATTGTTTAAATATTATTGGCACGGAGAAAATGTGATGAATAAATTAAAAGGAGAAGAAAAACTTAAGGAACATAAATATATTTTAGAAAAATATAAAAATTTTTATCAAAAATATCCAAGGGCTTACAGCGTGCGCTTGCGAAATATTGGTTCAATTTATCTTTTAAATAATAATCTAAAAGAAGCTAGAAGATACTTTGCAAAAGCAATAAAAGTTGCGCCTTTTTATCTACGAAGCTGGATGAATTTTATTTTATCTTTATTTGGAAAAAATTTTTATAAAAAAATTTTATACCGCAAAAGAAAAACAGTTGATAATTTTGTGCTGGATTTATGAATTCGTTGATAATGTAAATTCGTATTTAAGGGTGATTAAGGGTGATATTTAAGGGTTGCAATTATTTTATGCCAAAAATTTCAGTTATTATTCCAACTTACAACAGAAAAGATTTACTTCCAAGGGCTCTTCAAAGCGTTCTTAACCAAACCTACAAAGATTTTGAACTTATTATTGTAGATGATGGTTCTACTGACAACACCAAAGAAATAGTTGAGGAATTTCAAAAAAAAGATCCAAGAATTTTTTATTTAAGAAATGAAAAAAATAATGGCCAGGCAGCGGCAAGAAATCTTGGGATTAAATCAGCCAAAGGAGAATACATAGCTTTTCAAGACAGCGATGATGAGTGGTTGCCAGAGAAACTCGAAAAACAAAAGAAAGTTTTTGAACGAGGCCCGGAGGATTTAGGAGTGGTTTATACTTGGTTTTTAATTCAGGACGACGAGGAAAAGAAAATCTTGGAAATCCGAAAAAATTCTTATAAGGGAGACGTTTTTTTGGCAATGTTAAATACTCCTTTTTTGGGACTTTCTACTCTTTTAATTAAAAAAGAAGTTTTTCAAAAAGTAGGATTGTTTGATGAAAGCTTGCGAGCGTGCGAAGACGCAGATTTTTTTATAAGAGCAGCAAAAGAATATAAATTTGATTTTGTAGGTGAACCATTAGTGATTTACAATATTCATAAAAAAGGCCAGACAAAAGATGATGAACGGGCAAAGGGCTTTGTAAGGGTTTTTGAAAAATATCAGTCAATTTATAAAAGCCATCCTAAAATTTTAAGCAACCAGTTTAACCACATAGGAAGTCAATTTTTTAGAACGGGAGATAAAAAAACAGCAAGAGAATATTTTATCAAAAGCATTAAAGCCTATCCCAAAAACATTTCAAGTTATTTTTATTTTTTAATTTCTTTTTTTGGCGAAGGGTTTTACGAAAAAATTGCAAGATTAAAAAGAACAATCGATATATAGTTATACTTTTATGTCTTCAACAATAAGAAAAATACTCTTTTTTTATATTATATTTGCAATATTTAATTATTGGTATGTTTTTGTTTTTAACTGGTACGCTTGGTATGAAGAAATACCTTATTGGCAAATCAGAGTTTTAAAAGATGTGCTTTGGTATTTAGTAATGTTTTTAATTTTAACTTTTTGGCTCTTAAAGCCAGTGAAAGTTGGTATTAAACATTCTCACATAATAATTTCTTTTTTAGTTCTTTACATCTTAGTTTCTTTATTTAATGGTTTTTTTAATCCTTTATTTGATGTTGGAAAAGAATTAAGAGATGTTATTCAGTATAGTTTTATTCTCTTTTTTTTCCCATTAGCTATTGAAAGTAAAAAAGATCTCCGCACTTATAGCAAATTACTAATTTATAGCGGGATTCTTGTAGCAATAATTGGATTTTATCAATTTTTTTTCAGGCCGGTAAATCCTCTTTCTTATGGAACCATTACCCGCGCCGTTTCCACTCTTGGGGGACCAAATACCCTGGCTTTCTTTTTAGATTATGCAATACTGCTTACAATTTTATTAATATTAGACGGCGTTATTAGTAAAAAATACTGGTTAGTTTTAATTTTGTTTTTTTCTTGCCTCATGCTGACGAGTTCAGTAACAGCTATATTATCTCTTTTTGCAGGTTTTTTTCTTTTACTTTTTTTAAAAAAATACACATTAAAAATCCTTTCTATTGCGTTTGTTTTGCTTCTTATTATTGTTCCTGTTTTTTATTATTTTTTCATCCATAGCAACCAAGGCGAAATATTAAGCCAAATAATAATAAGCAAGGTGGGAAGCTTTAATTTGCGAAGCGCATCTATTCAAAATCAATTTTTTGAATATTTATCTAATTTAAAACCATGGGAACTTATAATAGGTTCAACTAGGGGAGAGCTTCCCCGATATGAAAATATGTATTTTACACTTTTTCAAAATAAGGGAATTTTAGTTTTATTGCTCTTCCTGTTTATTATTGGAGCATCTCTTAAAACAGGAATTGAAATGGTTTATCGTGCAAAAGATAATTTCACAAGGGCAATAATGACAACCTCAGTAACTTATGTATTTATGTTTTCTATTGGTATGTTAAACTTGCCCTTAATTACAATCTACCCAATTAATCTTTTTTTCTGGATATCTGTTTCAATCATTCTTTCAAAAAAAATTCAAAAAATTGTTACCTTGCCTGACAATTTAAATTATGAAAAAAATTAATCTTTATATTGACGGTTTATTTTTTGAATGTTCAGGAATTGGAAGATGCTACGAGCTTTTAATAAAAGAATTGCAAAAAAGAGAAGAAGTGGGAAAAATTTATACCGCCGTAAATATTGCTAAAAAAAAGAATTTTGAAGAAAAAATAAAAAACAGTCAGAAGGTTGTTCCGACTTACGTTGATTATAAATATTTCAGCCCTCAAGAATTTTTTTCAAAAGGAAAAATTTTAAAAGATCTTGAAAACAAAGTTGATCTTTTTCATTTTCTTCAAGTTAATCTTCCTTTGTATCTGCCAAAGAAATTTACAGTGACTATTCATGACCTTGAACCCCTTCAAAGAAAAAATGCTTTTTTAAAAAGAAATGTTTTTAAAATTTATTTTAAAAGGGCGCTTAAGATGTCAAAAAAAGTTATTACAATTTCCAATACTGTCAAGGAAGAAATTTTAAAAACTCAGCCGGAAGCTCAAGAAAAAATAACAGTAATTTATCCAACTATTGATCAAAAATTTTTAGAGGCAAAAAAAGAAAATAAAAGATTGGTTAGCGATAAATATGTTCTTTATGTTGGCAATAGAAAAAAACACAAAAATTTAGGAAACCTCATAAAAGCATTTAAAATAATAAAAGAAAAATATCCAAAATTAAAATTAGTAATTGCGGGAAATAAATTTGCTGAAAAAGACGAAGTTGATTTTTTAAAAAAAGATCTTCGTTTAGAAAATGAAATTTTAGAATTTGTTTCACCAAAAGATGAAGAAATTATTAATCTTTACTTTTATGCTGAAATTTTAGTTTTGCCTTCTTTTTATGAAGGATTTGGTTTAACTCCGCTTGAAGCAATAAGCTGTGGATGCCCGGCAATCACCTCAAACATTCCAGTTTTAAAAGAAATCTTGGGGGAAAAAATTGCCTGTTTTAATCCTTCTTCTGCTGAGGATATTGCAGAAAAAATAACAGCAGTTTTGGAAAACAAAGACAAAAGAGAAGAACTGCTTTTGGCAGGAAAAGAAAGATTAAAAAACTTTGATAAAGATAAAATTATAGAGGATTATTTAAAATGCTTTAAAGAAGTAATAAACAATGAAAATTCTTCAAATAAATAAATTATATTATCCCTGGATTGGAGGAGTTGAAAAAGTTGTTCAGGAAATTTCCGAAGGTCTCAATACGCGGATTAACGCGGATAATAATTCATCTGAGTTTGCATCACCAGATCCGTATGTATCAGCGTTAAATCCGCGTTCATCTGCGTCAGTGGAGGTACTGGTTTGCCAGCCAAAAGGAAAAGGCGAAATTGAAAATATAAATGATGTTAAAATTACAAGAGCTGGAAGCATAGGAATGTTTTTTGGAATGCCGGTTTCTTTTTCTTTTCCATTTTGGCTAAGGAAAAAAGCAAAAGAAGCTGATATTTTGCATTTTCATTCGCCATTTCCTTTGGGAGAACTGGCTTATCTTTTATTTTGCCCTAAAAATAAAAAAGTAGTTGTGACTTATCACAGTGATATTTTTCGCCAGAAAATTTTTCTAAAATTTTACAAACCATTTTTGATAAAATTTTTAGCAAGAGCAGATAAAATTTTGGTAACTTCGCCAAATCTTTTAGAAGACTCGCAATTTTTAAAAAAATTTAAAGAAAAGTGTGAAGTTGTGCCACTGTTTATAGACATTGATAAGTTTAATTCTCGTAAAGCAAAAAAAGTAAACTTTGAAAACCCAGCCAATAAAAAAATAGTTTTATTCGTTGGAAGATTAGTTTATTATAAAGGCGTTGATTATCTTATCGAAGCAATGAAAGAGATTGATGCCTTGCTTTTGATTGCTGGCGATGGACCGTTGAGAGAAGAATTAGAAGCAAAAGTTAAAGAATTAAAATTGGAAAATAAAATTATTTTTCTTGGCAAACTTTCAGACGAGGAAATAAAATATTGTTATCAAATATGCAATGTTTTTGTTTTGCCATCAATAGAAAAAACCGAAGCTTTTGGCCTTGTTCAGCTTGAAGCAATGCTTTCAGGAAAGCCGGTGGTAAACACAAACTTGCCAACAGGAGTTCCTTTTGTGAGTAAAGACAAAGAAACGGGATTTACTGTTGAGCCAAAAAACTCAAAAGCGCTTGCCAAAGCAATTAATGAAATTTTAAATAACCCTCAATTAGCGGAAAAGCTTGGGAGGCAGGGGATTGAGCGAGTAAACAAGCTTTTTTCCAAAGAAAAGAACTTAGCAAAAATTTTATCAATTTATAACCAACTTTTATATCGCCACAGTTAAATAGAACGAGATCGTTTCTCGTGCCATTAGGTAAGCTAGGGAAATGAAATTTTCATTGACTTTAAAGGGTAATTTGATAAAATAAATAAAATCATGTTAGTTAAGCTAAAAAACAAAAAAAATTCTTATTCTTTTACTCTTATTGAGCTTCTTGTTGTTATTAGTATTATTGTTATCCTTTCATCGGTTATAATGGTTGCAAGCGGTTCTTTTCAGGAGCAAGCCCGCGACAATAAAAGAAAAGAAGATCTTGCAGCATATCAAAACGCTCTTCAAATATATTACAGCGAACATAAAACATATCCTTCACTCACCTCTTGTTGCGCTCCGCAGTGCCTTCAAAGTTACCTTCAAAATGAACTTTCACCTTTGCCGCAAGACCCTCTTGATCCAAACTGCAGTGGGGGAAATTATGGCTATTATTATACCTCAGAAGATGGCAAAAACTACAAACTATATGCTAAATTAGAGAAAGATTTTGAAGCAATGAAAAATGATGGAGGGGTAGATGAAGCTACCTATGAAGTTTATTCAACATTTGGGAATCAGCTGGCAGTTACTTCTTATTTTGGCGGATTAACTAGTACTGCTTTGGAGTGCAGTGTGATCTCATCTGAAACTTGCGATTCTGAAGGCGGAGTAAATGTTCTTGGATTATCAGCTGCTACCAATGCCCATGCTAATATATCTCCATTGAATCAAAAAAATTGGTTAACGAACTGGTCTTCCAGGAAAGCAATTATTGTTGACAACACTCAAAACTCAAGCACTCTTACTGATTATCAAGTTTCAGTTGATACAACTAATGCTATTTACAATGAAACAGGTCTTGTTGGTTCTTGGCA
>Ga0209409_1003306_pt1 | contig 10716 bp, 7 predicted proteins | sample AD_JPNMR1_MetaG_FD_184424 | JGI IMG/M metagenome (GOLD analysis project Ga0209409, IMG submission 184424) | Active sludge microbial communities of municipal wastewater-treating anaerobic digesters from Japan - AD_JPNMR1_MetaG (SPAdes) (version 2) | ecosystem: Engineered > Bioreactor > Anaerobic >...
TGAAAAATCTTTTGTAATTTTATTCACTTTTCTTGCCATGGCTGATTGTTTTAAAGTTTATCACTATTATAATTATTTTTTTCAGCCGTGGCTTTTTTAATTTTACAGAAACAATGTTACATAATCTCTTAAAGGAGGGGATATTTCATCAGAACTTGGGAAATACAGGGAAAGAGCGACATTATTTTCCATCAGCGATTTCTTTGACGAGCCCTATTTTGTCTCAAAATATGTGGTTTACATGCCTTTTTAATTAAAATATTGCAGGTGCTCAGAGAACATGAAAATTATTTGCCCTCTGTGATCCCCCAAAACGGAATCCGTAAACCCCCTCATGACATCCGTCTTGAAGCTGCAAAGAAAAAACCCTTAAACCTTCGAACCCGTTAAACCCGTTAACCAGCTAACCCCTATTTATTTTCTAATCTCTCTTCAATCGCCGCAAGTCGCTCCTTTAGAAATTCAAGTTCTTCCTTTTGTGATTCAATAATTTTCTGCTGCTCCTTAATGGCTTCAACAAGAAGTGCAGTTATTGCACCATACTGAACAGAATAATGGTCGTTTGTATTATCAACAACCTCAGGCAGAACATTAATTAATTCCTGTCCAATAAAGCCAATCTGTTTACCCTTCTCACGATTTTCTTTTTCCTTCCATTCAAATTCTATTCCATGCATTTTAAGCACTCTTTCAAGTGCATAAGGAATATCTGCTATACTCGTTTTAAGCCTCATATCGCTATCGTTATACCAACCGCTTGTCCCTCCGGCAGTACCATTTACAAAAAATCTCCGATTACTACTATTGTGAGTATTATTGCCGCTAATAACTAATTGTTTTTGAATAGTTCCATCAGTCACAAAATTTCCCCATATAAGGGGGGAATTAGTGTCAGAATTATCAATATAAAGTTTATTTGATCCAGTTTCATTATAACCAGCATAAGAGCCAATAAAAACATTTCCATTACCTTGATTTTTAAAACCTGCGTAAGCCCCAATTGAAACATTATAAATACCTGTTGAATTGTCTCTTAAATTATAATTCCCCAAAGCAACATTATTATTTCCTGTAGTTACTGAAAATCCTGCGCTTGTACCAATTAATACGTTATCATAACCAGTTGTATATCCTGCACCTGAATAATCTCCTATAAAAATATTTCTACTTCCTGTTCCATCTTTCGTAACATATTCATTGTAACCAGAATATTTTCCAATAAAAATATTATCAAATCCTGATTTCATTGATATACCTGCTCCTGTTCCAATTGCAGTATTATTACCTCCAGAAATATTCGTACTTCCAGCTCCTAAACCTATGAATGTATTATTATTTCCTGTATTATTAGCAAAACCTGATAAATTCCCGATGAAAGTATTAAAAGCTCCTGTGGTATTAGATTTACCTGCACTGTTACCTATAAATGTGTTATATTGCCCGTAGGATGATGCTTGAGGTGTTATATTCATAAACTCTCTCGCATATACACCCTTTGAATCATCGAAGCTTCCAATTGCAAAACCACCCTTCACACCTTTACCTGCCGAGTTATCAATAAAAAGCCTTATACTGTCAGCCGATACCGTCATCAGGTTTACTGTTTCATCTCCCGCCCCTTTAGTGGGGTCGAAGCCGCCAATGGCAAATCCGCCCTTCACTCCTTTGCCATCTGTGTCCTCAACAAGTATTTTAACACCGTTATTGTAAACAGCAAGTATCGGAACACCAATCTTATTTTTGACTTCAAAAATTGGAATGTTATCGTCCCATGTACCGGTGGGTTGTATTACCATTCGACTTGAAGGTGTTGTGGTTCCGATACCAACGTTACCACCATGGTAAACCGTAAGCGCCCCGTTACCTATGTAAACGTTCCCAGTACTAAGGTTGAGCCTGAAAGGCCTGAGTGCATTCCATGTACCATCCGGATTACCTGAATCAGTCAATAACATATAAAAATCAGAGTTGTCATTTCTAAGAATTGTGCTGTATGACGAATTTCTCAGTCTGAATGCATTGCTGCTGCGCGATGCGACTTCTCCGTTAACATCAAGTTTATATGCAGGAGTGCTTGTCCCTATACCTATATTACCATCTGCAGCAATTCGTAATCTATGACTTCCTGTAGTATGGAAATCTATTGGTGCAGATTCATTTGTAAATAATTGTAAAGGTCCCAGACCCCGGTGCCATATCCTAGAATAGGCATCCGGTCCGGTATTGTATCTGTATATCCTCAGAGAATAATCAGTATAAGTATCGTCTCCGTGAAAATCAATCCCCGAATATCTGTTTCCTGTAGATTTTTCGCTTACCTCAATCCAATTTGTATAAAGAGTACTTGATATAACCGATTGGCCGTTCACATCCAGCGCAACTGTCGGATTTGATGTTCCGATTCCTACATTACCTGAAGATCTGAAAATGTTTGTTCCGTTTGTCTGCCACTGTTCAGAACTTTTTGCCACCTGGGCATACGGCACCGACCATAACGGACTAACTCCCATATCCTTCCATCCGCCGTAATCTATTTCGGTTTTGATGTATTTCGGAGTAACACTCCAGTCAATATCTGCAAAAGTTGCGGCAGTACCTGCCTCTCTGGTACCCTGTCCCACAACAAGGGTAAGCATGCCAAAATCGTTGGTTGTTACCGATGGGTGCAACTCCTGCCAGAAGATTGTACCGCCTGTTTGTGAACTCTGTATGGTGATGCGCACTTGCATGGCAGTGTTTGTAATGGGATTGCCCGAAGCATCGCGGGCAATGGCCTGATAATTGAAACCTTGCGGAATCTGGCTCAGAGCACAGAGCACGGAGCTCAGAGCAAGAATTATCGAAAGAAAAAATTTTGTTTTCATTTTTGTTAGGTTTTATCAGATTATTGAATTTATGTTAATTATCTGCATAACTTTCTGGCTCATTTATTTGCTACCTCTTCTGCTCCCTGTGTTCACCCAAATGGAGACATTTACTGCCATACTCTTACCTCCCTGGAAAACTCCTATTTCTACAGGAAGAGCGAGGCAAACTCAAAAAAGCACTTCTATTCTTTAGGCCTGCACAGGTTTAATGTTTATATTTTTTCAGGCTGAATGGCTCAAAAAATCGTGGAGAACGAAATTTCGGGTCAAGAAGCCTGTGGTTTTACAATCATTTGACAACAAGTTACATATGCAAATTATGAAAAATAAAAATTCGAGTCAAATTTTTTTGACGAATGGAGAATAAACGTAAATGAACGGAGGATTTTTTTAGATGAATGAAAAAAGGCAGTCTAACCAGGAGGAATTGACCAGCGATGTTGGGTTGGGGGTTCAAGGGTTTAAGGTTTAAGGTTTAAGGTTTAAGGTTCAAGGTTCAAGGTTCAAGGTTCAAAGGGTTCAGGGTTTAAGGGTTTCAGGGTTTAAGGGTTTCAAGGTTTAAGGGTTTAAGGGTTTATGTTACCAATTGCGCCGGGAACGAAGGGTTCGTTCTCTATTAAACCTCCAGGTACGGCGCCTGTGTTTGTCATTGTTCCGTGGCTAAAAACATGCCGCTCCTGTCATAGGTTAAAAAATTAAATTAAACCTATAAACAATTTGATCAACAATTTATTAACGTTAAATGTGTGAGTTATTTTTACTAAAAAGTGTTGTATTTCTGAAAAAAATAATACATTTGCAGTCTCATTCAGAAAAGGTAAACTCATAAAAATCATACAATGAAAAGAACATATCAGCCATCGAGAAGAAAGAGGTTAAACACTCATGGTTTCAGAAAAAGGATGTCGACAGCCAATGGGCGGAGGGTGCTTTCAGCCAGAAGGGCCAAAGGCAGAAAGAAGCTGACTGTTTCCGACGAAAAAAGGGTTAAGTAAGAAATTAAAAAAATAACCTTATAATAAAGGGTACTGCCAGAAAAAGCAGCACCCTTTATTATTTTACCAGGATTATCCTGAATAGCCCACGATGATGGAAAAAGAAAACAGCCATAAATAATTTGTAATTTTGACCACCAATTATAATGAAAGAATTTCTGACACATATAAAAGACGAATTTCTCAGACGCACAGCAGAAAAAGTTTGTGAAGGAGAACGTCTTTCACCCGCTGAAGGCCTATTACTTTATGAAAAGGCATCTCTTTCATTGCTTGCAATGCTGTCTGACACAGTCAGAAGACGTCTTAATGGTGATATTGTCTTCTTTAACTGCAATTTTCATATTGAACCTACAAATATTTGCATCAACAATTGCCTCTTCTGTTCGTACCGCAGGAAAGCAGGCGAACCGGGTAGCTGGGAATACAGTATTGATGAGATGCTCGAAACAGTGAAAAAATTTGACAGTAAACATGTTACTGAAGTCCATATAACAGGTGGTGTCCATCCGTCAAGGGATATAATTTTTTACTGCGAACTGATAAAAAGAATTCACAATCACAGGCCCGGACTTAGCATAAAGGCTTTTTCGGCAATTGAGCTTGATTATATGTTCAGCAAGAGCGGTCTGTCAATAGAAGAAGGACTTAAGATGCTGAAGGAGTGTGGACTTTCCTCCATTCCTGGCGGCGGAGCCGAGATTTTTGATGAAAATATCCGCAACAAAATCTGTCCGGGTAAAACCTCTTCCGAAAGGTGGCTGGCTATTCATGAAACTGCCCACCGCCTTGGAATACCATCAAATGCCACCATGCTTTATGGACATATCGAAAATTATAACCACCGTATCGACCACATGGAACGCCTCCGCAACCTGCAGGACAGAACAGGTGGCTTTAACGCCTTTATCCCTCTTAAATATAAAAAGCATAACAATCCCCTCTCGTACACCGGAGAAGTAAATATTCTTGAGGATCTTAGAAACTATGCCGTGGCAAGGATTTTTCTCGATAACTTTCCTCACCTGAAAGCCTACTGGCCCATGCTTGGAAAAGAAAATGCCCGGCTCAGTCTCTCTTTCGGAGCCGACGACCTTGACGGCACCATAGAAGATACTACAAAGATATATTCAATGGCAGGGGCTGCCGAAACCAATCCTTCCATGAGTATTGAAGAAATAACCGGACTCATCCGACAGTCAGGTTACATTCCTGCTGAAAGGGATACTTTCTACAATATCATAAGAGAACTCTGACGAGCAGCATAATATGACACTGTTATGTTCCAATATAATTTTATCTTTGCCTCTGCGTTTTTCTAATGTAAACCATCTTTATGAGTCTGAAAGAGTTCCTTCTGAGTAAAATATTTTTCAAGAATCTCGGACTTGCAATTGCCATCGTACTGGGTTCAATCTTTCTTGTGCTGCTGTGGCTCAATATCTATACACGACACGGGCAGGCAAGACCTGTTCCGGATTTTTACGGCCTTACACTGGAAGAGACAGCGAAGCTGGCAAAAAAACACAAACTGCGGTTTCAGATAATGGATTCTGTTTATACAAATGCTGTCCCGAGAGGCTGTATAGCAGAGCAGAACCCGAAACCCGGATACAGGGTGAAAAAATGGAGAAGAATTATTCTGACAATCAATGCTTTCAATCCCGAGATGGTAGAAATGCCCGACCTTACCGGGCTGCCCAAAAGACAGGCACTGGCGCTACTTCAGACTACAGGACTCGAGGCCGGTAAACTCATCTACGTGCCAGACCTCTCAGTTGACGTCGTACTGAAACAACTCTACGACGGCAAGGAAATTGAGAAAGGACAACCTGTCCAGAAAGGCTCAGCAATCGATCTTGTACTCGGAAAAGGACTCAGCAATGAGAGAACTCCTGTTCCCAACCTCATCGGAATGAATTACGACCGGGCAAAAAATAGTGTGCTAAGTGCATCACTTAACATAGGAGCATATATTTTTGATAACACCGTTAAAAACAGGGATGATTCAACAAAGGCTTTCGTTTACAGGCAGAGTCCGGAATTCAACGAAGAAGCCACCCTGCAGCTTGGCTCAGTAGTTTATATATGGCTTACAACCGATTCGGCATTACTGCCTGTTGATTCCACTCTTGTCAGTATACCCGATAGTCTAATTGTAACATCTCCCGGAAACAGTAATGACCAGTAACCCCAGATGCAAAAGAATATTCTTGCATACATCGCTCTTCTGTTATTCTATGGTAACTGCATCAACGCTCAGGAAGTTGTTACCGGACTTTCACGAAACATCTATCTGCAAGCTAATAAATCCCTATCTGAATCAACTAAAAGCACCCAATCAGCCGACACACTCGAACTTCCTTTTTTTGACGATTTTTCTGACAGTTACATTTACCCTGACAGCAAAAGATGGAAAGACAAATTTGCCTTTATTAATAACACTTATTCAGTGAAGCAGATCAGCGCTGGCGTTGCAACACTCGATGCACTCGACAGCGACGGAAGACTCTACGAAACAGCATCGTCATTCGTATTTGAAGCTGATCATCTTACTTCAAAACCCATTAATCTGAACTACAATTCTGATGATAACATCTATCTGAGTTTCTTTTATGAAGCAGGCGGATTATCAGACAAACCTGAACCGGGCGACAGTCTGGTACTGCAGTTCTGGGCACCCGCTGAACAGGAATGGTTTCGCATCTGGAAGGCGCCACTAAATGAAACAAATGGTTTTAAGCCAGTTATTATCAATATTGCCGACAGCAGGTTTCTTAAAAAAGGCTTCAGATTCAGATTCATCAACCATGCTTCACTTTCATCGGCTGTCTCCGATCCGTCAATGGCAGGAAACAGTGATATCTGGAACATTGATTACATTCTTCTTGACAAAAACAGGCATCCTGCCGATACCATCCCGCCCGATGTGGCTTTCACACTGCCTGTCAGGTCTGTTCTGAAAACTTATGAAGAGATGCCCTGGAATCAGTTCAGACAGGTATTCCTTTCAGAAATGGGTCCATATATCACTATTAACTACAGAAATAACGACAGAATCGTCAGAAATGTGACACGCAGCTTCCAGATAACCGATGTATACAATAATAGTGTTGTGCACTCCTTTACTGCAGGTGCCACAAATATTGACTCAGGTGCCGTGGTAACATATAATGCGGGACTAATATATACTTTCAACTCATCCAGTACTGATTCTGCACTTTTCAGAATAAAATGCTACCTGACAACGGATGCATTCGACAGAAAGCAAAATGATACAATTGTATATTATCAGCGTTTCGGGAGATGCTTTGCATATGACGACGGCACATCTGAAGGTGGTTATGGTATAAGTGGACTGGGCTCGCGCAACGCCATGCTGGCATACAGGTTCAAATCATTTGTTCCCGATACGCTGAGAGCTGTACAGATATGCTTTAATGACAGCTATCAGAATGCCAACCAGCGAGCTTTCGACCTGATGGTATGGGATAACAACAAAGGCATTCCAGGAAATGTGATTTACACACAGGAAGATATGGTTGTTAAACAGGGTGAAAGTATTAACGGATTCTACACATACGTTCTAGATAAACCTGTTGAAATAATTGGTGATTTCTTTGTTGGATGGAGGCAAAGATCTGAAACATTCCTGAATGCGGGATTTGACCTCAATACCCCGCATAACGGGCGACAGCTCTATTACCTCAATGGAGAATGGAACGTATCGCAAATGTCTGGCAGCGTGATGATAAGGCCAGTCTTCGGACCTGAGATTAAATCATCAGATATTAACAACCCCCTGTATAACGAAATGCGGATCAAAATATGGCCCAATCCTGCTTCGGAATATATCTACATTGGTATAGGCAATCAACCGCTTGTTTCAGATATCGGCATCACCATAATAGATTTGGCCGGCAGAATAATCCTGAAGTCAAATTATTACAACTCCGACAGGCTTGATATTTCTGCACTGCCGGCGGGAATATATTTTGTCAGTGCTTCGGCAAAATCGAAGATTTTGGGTACAACCAGGCTTATTATTTCAAGGTGAGTGTCTATGAGTGAGGAGGAACTGACTGAGTATCAGGAGCTTTATGAGCATCACCGTTTCAGGGTAGATGCGGGGCAGGCACCTGTTCGAATTGATAAATACCTTGCAACAAGGATTGTAAATGCATCCCGTACAAGGATTCAGTATGCCGCCGAAGCAGGAAATATTCTTGTAAACAATTCACCGGTAAAACCCAGTTACAAGATCAAGCCGGGAGACATTATTCAGGTACTCCTTCCGACGCCACCGCGCGAGATTGAACTTATCCCTGAAGATATTCCTCTCAACATTCTTTATGAGGATGATGATGTAATTGTCATAAATAAGGAGGCAGGAATGGTTGTCCATCCGGCGTACGGCAATTACACAGGAACCCTTGTCAATGCCCTTATGTGGCATTTCAGGGATATGCCGCTTTTCAGCACCGGTGAATTACGTCCAGGACTTGTACACAGGCTTGATAAAAACACTTCGGGCATTCTTGTTGTTGCAAAGAATGAAATTGCACAGAACCGTCTTGCCAGGCAGTTTTTCGACCGTAGAACTGGCAGAATATACAATGCTCTGGTATGGGGCACGCCCGACCCGCCGGAGGGCACAATTACAGGTCATGTCGGAAGAAACCTGAAAGACAGAAAGATAATGCAAGTCTTTCCCGACGGAAGTCATGGCAAACCAGCAGTTACACACTACAGGGTGATTGAGAGTTTCGGTTACGTGTCGCATGTTGAGTGCCGGCTTGAAACCGGCCGTACCCACCAGATAAGAGTTCATTTTGCACACATAAAGCATCCTTTGTTCAACGATGCAGAGTACGGAGGCGACAAAATACTCAGGGGAACAACATTCAGCCGGTATCAGCAGTTTGTAAAAAACTGTTTCGAACTCCTGCCCCGCCAGGCTCTTCATGCCCGAACACTATCCTTCGACCACCCTTCAACAGGCAAAAGAATGACCTTCGAATCAGACCTTCCTGATGATATGAAAAAGGTAATCGAAAAATGGAGGGAGTATACTTCAGGAAAAGCAGAAAAATAATTTCACATTCATAGTCCGTTCAGAATTTAACAGCGTAGCCCAGGGATAAAATATTGGTATTCCTTAGCTTAGGATCCTTGTCGTGCTGGAAAATGTACCCTGCCTGGATATCCGATTTCTTTGTAACGTGATATTCTGCTCCTGCAGAGAGCCTGTATTTGCTTATGCGAAAACCCTCCCCGGCAAAAGCCGGTGAAAAAGATTCATAATAAATATACGGAGCCAGTGGCACTTTGGGTATATCATAATCGATCTTCATCCTTAATCTATACAAATAGGCCGCATCCAGATCCTCCAGATCCTCAATGTATGTTTTTGTACTCCTCTGAAACCTCAGCCTGGCAGAAATATTGAAATCGTTTACAGGATATTTCAGTTTTAGGTCAGCAAAAATCCTGTGACGCCAGTAAAAATTATCATCATCTTCCCTTCTGCTTGTCAGCCTGTAGCTCCCGGCAACTGAAAAACGTTTCGTCAATTTATATTCCAGTCCGCCTTCTATAAAAACCTGGCGTACCTGAGAGGAATTGTTGAAAGTTCTCAACTCACCATTGACTGTTGCATCAAGATTTTTTACAATTTTATGTGTAGTATTAAGCTCAAGCCAGATACCAAAGTCATTTTCCTGACCAGCTAAAACTCCGGAAGCTGAAATAAGAGTAAGAAAAACCGCTATTTTCCTAATCATCTTCATCATCTTCATTTCTTGAGTTATCTTTTTCCGTGACTTTCTCAGGTTCAATGGTTTCATAAAATATTTTCAGATCGCAAGTTCCCCTGAAGAAATTAATTTTTCCTATCTCTACTTTTTTGATATTTTTTATGCCCGTTCTTTCACGGAGATCATTCAGAAGCTCTTCATGCTTCTCAGGTTTTAACAGGTCTATTTTTTCGTATGTTATCAGCTTTGACGACTCATGCCGGAGCAACCAAACCTTTTCAAGGCCAAACGTTATCAGGATTATAACAATATTGCTAAAAAGAATTTCCACAAGTGTTGTATCAGATGTTGTCAGGGCATTTATAACAGAAACCCCTATAACAAGAAACAGATAAGTCATTTCCTTTATAGGAATTGTGTCTGTCCGGTAACGCAGAATGCCAAATATTGCAAATAGTCCAAGGGCAAATCCGACCTGAAGTTTAACATTTTCCAGCAGGAAGCATAGAAGAAAGACTATGTTTGCAATCAGGATGTATGTAAACAGATAGTCTTTACGTCTGGTAGCGGTATAATACAACCATCTTATCAAAATCATTATCACTGCAAGGTTCAGTGAAAACCTCAGCAGAAACTCCAGAAAACCATGAATTTCTATAAATTCAATACCTGAATTATTGACCGAATCGAGTACAGAAATATCCTGAATTTCCATATTAAATTGCTCAATATAATCAACTAATATTTCAGTAATTTCCCGGGTTAATTTTTATGATTCCAGGCTCCGGTTATTTTACTGAACACGAAGTTAAAGTAATTATTTTAAGATTTAAAAAGAAAGGTAAATTAAAAAATCAGGAATTATGTGTAGAGGATCGGTTAAATTACCAGCTACCTCCGGCACCTCCACCACCGAAGCTTCCACCACCAAAGCCGCCAAAGCCTCCGCCACCGCCAAATCCACCTCCAATACCACCTCCTCCTGAGAATCCACCCCAGCTGCCTCTGTGGGAACGGCTTCCTGAACTCATCATGCTCAGAAGAAGCCATAAAGGTAAATTGCTGCGCCTGCCTGAGAAATGTGAGTGATTTGAACGG
>Ga0209409_1003314_pt1 | contig 10705 bp, 8 predicted proteins | sample AD_JPNMR1_MetaG_FD_184424 | JGI IMG/M metagenome (GOLD analysis project Ga0209409, IMG submission 184424) | Active sludge microbial communities of municipal wastewater-treating anaerobic digesters from Japan - AD_JPNMR1_MetaG (SPAdes) (version 2) | ecosystem: Engineered > Bioreactor > Anaerobic >...
AAAAGTATAAGCTGGCTATAGATTTGGTGCCAGGAGAAGAGATTAAAGCTCAGTTAAAAGCTCAACTGGCCCTTACCCGTGAACATCTCTACACTCAGGAAAGTTTGCTGGCCAACACCAAAAAAACGAAGATAGTTTAGGGTCGCCAGAAAAATTATTTGATTCCGAGAGAAATTAACCAGGAAAAAGTGCTTAAATTTAATTGACCAGGATCTAAATAAGGAAAATAGAGACCTCAGGATCAAGCTTCTAACAGAAAAAAATTAAAGAGATAGCCAATATTAATTAAGGAAGGAGGCTGCCATCATGAGCCAAACTTTTGTTAAACACAGAGAAAATAATTTCCGGTCATGGCTTTTCATTTTTTGTTTTTGTTTGAGTTTAGCTTTCATCTTTTTTAATCCGGCGTTGGCTGGAGCTCAGACCAGCGAGACTCAGAAGACCAGGCCGCAGCTGTCTTTAGAAAAAATAATGGCCGGCCAGGAATTTTATGGCACTCCGCCTTCCAGCCCAACCTGGGCAGTTGACGGAAAGATGTTATACTTTCAGTGGAAAAAGCCAGGTGAGAAAAGTTCAGAGATCTATGCGGTAAGCCTCAAGAATCCAGTCCCGGTCAAAATCACCCGCGAACAAATACTGCTTAACCCACCCGATGGCGGACAGGTAGGTGGAGGACGCTTCCGCGGACGTGGTGGTTTCGGTTTTGGCCGCTTTGGTTCGCAATGGAGCTGGGATAAGGATCATCAGCGGTTGCTCATCACTCAAAACGGAGAAATTTTCCTCTACCGTCTGGCTGATAAAAAAATTCAACAGCTGGTAGCCGGGACAGAAAGAACGAGTGGTGCCAGCTTTACCTTTGACGAGAAAGGCGTTTATTTTTTAGTTAAAGAAAATCTTTATCTTCTGTCGTTGGCTGACGGGACTTTGAAGCAATTAACCTCTTTTACCAGAGAAAAACCGCCGGCACCCAGGACGCCGGGAGAAGTGGAAAAATGGTATGAAGATCAGCAACGCGAATTATTCAAGGAAGCCTTCAGAGTCGGCTTTGAAGGTGGCGAGCAGTTAAGGCGTGGCCAGGACTTTTTGCCCCTTTTGAGCCGGGAGACAACCAGGAAAAAGCCATTTTATCTGACTGAAAAGCAGCGGCTGCTGGCGGCCGAGCCATCACCCGATGGGAAGTATGTTCTTTTTACGCTAAGCGAGGATCTGGGAGCAAAAATGGCTATGGTTCCAGCTTACGTGACGAGATCAGGATATACAGAACTAGTCCCCTCTCACACCAAAGCCGCCGAAAACCCGACCGCTTATAAGCTGGGCATTATGAAGACCGACACGGGTGAAGTTATCTGGGTTGACTATGGTCAGGGCGAACGTCAGATAAATCCCGGCCTGTGGGTATGGTCTCCAGACGGCAAGAAATGCCTCCTTCAAGGAGAGGCGGAAGACCGCAAAGATGCCTGGCTCTGGCTTCTTGAGCCAGCTACGGGGAAAACCACGCCGGTTGAAAATATTCATGATGACGCCTGGGTTGGGCCACTGGGGTTGACTGGTATTTTCTGGTGGCCGGACAGCCGCCATGTCTCGTATATTTCCGAGAAGTCAGGTTATGCCCAGCTTTATGAACTGGCCATTGATACCCGGGAAATAAAACCCCTTACTCAGGGTAAATATGAAGTGACTCAGGCTTTTCTCTCCAGGGATGGCCAGAAAATCTACTTTGTTTCGAACGAAGTTCATCCGGGCGAAAGGCACCTTTATCAACTGGACCTTAAAACGCGGAAGAAGACACAACTTACAGCATTAACCGGGCTCAATGAATTTTATCTGTCCCCTGACGAAAAAGCGGTGGCCATCATTCATTCTTATTCCAATCTCCCGCCGGAGCTTTATCTTGAGAGCCTGCTGCCGGCTGGCCAGCCGCGCCAGATAACACTTTCGACTACCGATGAATTCAGGGCCTATCCCTGGCATGATCCGGAAATTGTCACTTTCGAGGCGCGAGATGGGGTCAGGATTTATGCCAGGCTGTTCAAACCGGATAACCCGCGTCCAGGATTGCCGGCTGTGGTCTTTATTCACGGTGCTGGTTATCTTCAGAATGCTCACCGCGGCTGGAGCACTTACGACCGTGAGTATATGTTCGACAATTTCCTGCGCGACCGTGGATATTATGTTCTCGATGTGGATTACCGCGGGAGCAGCGGCTATGGACGTGATTTTCGTACCGGCATTTATCGCCACATGGGCGGGAAAGATCTGGACGATGTGGTGGATGGAGCTAAATTCCTGATTAAGAATTACCAGGTCAATCCCGAGGCCATCGGCTGCTTTGGTGGAAGCTACGGCGGTTTTCTGACGCTTATGGCCATGTTTAAGACGGACCAGTTTAAAGCGGGTGCAGCACTGCGTCCGGTGACCGATTGGGCTCACTATCATCCAGCCTACACGGTGGATATCCTCAATCTGCCACAAAAAGATCCCGAAGCCTACAAGCAGAGTTCTCCCATATACTGGGCAGAAGGCCTCAAGGGTGCTCTGCTCATCTGCCATGGGATGATGGATACCAACGTCAATTTCCAGGATACCGTGCGCCTCGTCCAGCGCTTAATAGAGCTGGGCAAGGAAAACTGGGAAGTGGCTATTTATCCGGTCGAGAATCACTCTTTCCGGACAACATCATCCTGGCTGGACGAATATCGCCGCATTTTCAAGCTGTTTGAGACCAATCTTAAAGGAAAATAAAAAGAGCAGGCAGGAAGAAAAAATACCTCATTTAAAGTCCAGCGGAAATTAATTTAATGCTCTTTTCTTGCTGAGGATATAAATATCCGCACCTCGTCTGAGAGGCACTTTAAAATGCTTCGGCCAGTTTTTGGAAGGTTGGCTGTTTAGTTGGTCTGGATTATTCTTCCCGGCCCCCTACTGCGGACTGTCCAGCGCGTCGCGGCCAGACCTCTCTACTCCTCGATCCACCCTGGATGCTATGTATTAACCTGAATGAGCTAATTTTGGACATAAACCACAGATTTTCATAGAATCTCTGTAGTTAATAACCACAGAGATTAGGGAAAAGATTGAAGTTATGAACATCGATGATTTAAAAAGAGTTATTGTTGAGCAACGGGAAGAAATAGATGAAATATTAAGTAACGAGAAAATTATAGAGAAAGAATCTCGGGCCGCTGAGCCACTGAAATATCTGGCTTAGTCGAATTAAAATATCAGGGAGGGAGGCCATGAGGCACCGGGGTCGTCTGGTATTGATGGCATTGGTCTTATTATTCCCCTGGGACTGTTCTCGACAGCCTAAAGCTCCTAACTCACCTCTATCTTCATCAGAAATCAAGGTTTTGTCCTCAGCCAGGAAAATAGAAGACCTATTTTCGAAGACCACAGAAACCCAACTGGAATTGACTGAAAACAGCGCAATTAGTGTGTTAAATGATTTCGTCTTGGATTCAAAGGGAAATTTCATCGTGGCTGATGGGACTCACCAGAACAATATCTGGATATTCAGTTCAGACTGGCATTTTATACAAAACTTAGGCCGGCAAGGTCAGGGACCAGGGGAATATTCCACGCCAGTGAGTTTGGAAGTAAGCCCGGAAGGGGATATTCTTGTAGACGACTATCTAGGAAGTCGGCTTATCTTTTATGACCACAATTACCAATATAAAAAGCAAATAATATCTAAAGGCAAGTGGTATCACTTTGTACATGTCAACCATAAAAATGAAATATTTATGTACGAAGGAATGCCAACGCCCATGATTTACGAAGTTTTTGACACCATTAAAAAGCTCAATAATAATGGAGAAACAATCATAAGTTTTGCTCCAATTCCAGCAGAAGTTTTAAAAACGCCCATCTTTAGCCTTAAAGATGGAATGGCTATAGATAAGGATGATTTCATTTATGAAATGAACTCATTATTTTATAGAATCCGGAAATATACCTCTGACGAGCAGCTGGTCAAATCATTCGTCAATCCACATTTCCAGCAACCTGAACCAAAGGAAGGGCAGCAGGTCATTCTGAATGGCCCCTATTACTTAGAAAAAGGCTTGTTGCTTGTCCAGCTCCAAGAACATCTTGATATATTTGATACTGAAGGAAATTTTCTTGTCGGCGGAATCCCCTTATCTCTGAACATTATCTATTCTGACGGGAATTTCATTTATCTTGAAAAATGGGAACAGCCGCAGTCTGGCCAGGGGTTTCCCAATCCTGTCATTGTTTCTTATAAACTAAAACTCTAATTTTCAGGCTAATTGCCACTCGACTATTTAACCTAGTTTCTCACTCTTACTGTAACACAAGCATTTGCTTTGACATTTTTTATTTCATTTCTCTGATTATAGGAAGCACAAGTCTCAGCAAAAATAGTTGTAGTTTCATTCAGAGTAATAGTCTTATAAAAGATCTTCTTCTCGCTCTTTTCGAGAGTGAATTTTGTCCCGATTTGACCAAAATTGTCGTCATGTAATTCAACATCGAATAAATCAAATTGCCCATTATTCTTTACCACATAAGCATAAGTGATCGATTCTCCAGAATCAATAGTTCCTTTATCAGCATTTAACTCCAAGCTTAAGCCACCTTCACATTGATAACAGGGCAAGGTTTTGGCGCATTTGGACCCTGTATAAGGGGAATTACCGTTCTGATTATAGGCGAAGACTCTATAACACCAAAGCTGCCCGCATGGAAGTCCAACGTCCCAGTAAGTTGTGACGTTCGGTCCGACATAATCTACATAGTACCAATAAGGCCCTGATTGCCTCTCAATTATGAATCCATCTTCATCATTCGAGTTATCCTGCCACGTGAGTTGTACTTCCCAACAGTTACTCACCGTATTTAAATTACTTGGCGCGGCAGGTCCCGGAGGCGGAAATATGACAAGAGAGCGATAAGCGTTAAGCTTGCCGCCTGTGACTGTCTTGCCGGCAAGTGTAGAATTATGCTCGACGCCATTCATTATTGCATATTTAACTTGGCTCCAGCTTAAATCAGGACGACAGCCCCAAACTAAAGAGGCTACTCCAGCGACCAGCGGCGCTGCCATTGAAGTTCCAAATAGGTACTGGTATTGATTATAACGCTTTGTGCTATAAACATCTTCTTCACTGACATCGGGAAAATTATTACCCGATCCACCAGGAGCTCCAAGATCAACTGACATATCTCCATAATGAGAATACCAGGATAAATTATTGTCGTAATCAGTTGCGGCCACAGAGATTATGTTCTCAAGATCAAAAGAGGCAGGATAAACAGGTGCTAAGTCATTATCAAGTTCTGGATGGTCAGGCCTATAATTGCCAGCAGCAGCTATAAAGAGCTTTCCTCCTGCTGGCCAATCTCGAGCATTCTTTATAGCTTCATACAAAGACTGAAAATTTTCTATGAGATCAGGGTTGTCATGATAATATCCATAGCTATTATTTGATAGCTGGGCACCATTTCTTGTTGCATATTCTATTGCGTTTATTACGCTATTTACGGGCATATTCCCATTGGGATCAGACGCTTTAAGATTCATAAGTTTTACATTCCAGTTAACACCTGCTATCCCCTCGCTATTATTTCCGATTGCACCAATTATTCCTGCCACATGCGTGCCATGGAATAATGGGGCATATTCGTCTATCGGGTCATTATCTTGAGGATGTATTGGATCACCAGTATTGAAATCCCAGCCTCGATAATCATCGATATACCCATTGCTATCATCATCAATTCCATTTGTTTCTTTTCCACCGCCTGATTCACCTGGATTTATCCAGATGTTTGCTGCTAAATCCATGTGATTATAGTCAACTCCTGTATCAATTATAGCCACCACCATATTTGAGCTTCCCTTAAATATATTCCATGCCCACGTACATTTGATATCCGCAGATGTATTCCACCGATGAAATAGCCCCCACTGTTTATTAAAATGATAATCATTAGGATAAACGGCGAAAGGATGAAGAATCATATTCTTCTCCGCATATTTTACATTCGGGTTCTGATTCAAAATATATATAGCTTGCTCAGCACCAATTTCTTTAGGAACCCTTATATGCAAAAGGTAAGTGTCCATGAAAAACGACCTAAAAGAATAAACGTCTGATCTCCACTGTAAAGGAACTATTTCTTTCCCCAAATAATTAATTATTTTCCCCTGAATTGAATCTATGCTTTCCTTGATAAGATAATTCGGAATATCCTTCTTGAATTTCACTAAAACTTCATTTGGAACATATTCTTCTTGATAGGCATAGTCAATTTGTGCAGGAGATAAGTTAATACTCTTGAATAAAAAAAATGTGGAGAATATTAAAATAAAGATTACCAATCCCGATAAATAGATTTTTTTCATTTTTGTTTACTCCCCTTCTTTAAATCTATCTTTTGTAGCTTTTTTGGGCACCAAAGTTATTCTTTTGGCTCTCCTAAAAAAGCCTGATTCTGAAGCCCAACTTTAAGGAGAATCCACTTAAATCCAGAGCAGCTTTTCGCATATTTCTAAACTCGTCGCTAGCCGGCATTGACGAAGACGTTATAAGACATGGTTCGAACCGGTCATATTGTGAATTGTATTTCTCGCCGATATAAAGAGCTCCTTCTCCGTCTTCTACCGCTCCGGATGTGGTCCCTTTTAACTTTCTCAGCTTTGAATATCTGCCCTGAGCCTCAACTATCAACGCCAAAAAGCTGTTCAATTTATGCTCAAGACCAATTCCTCCAATTAAACCAGGTCCATGAGATTTTACTGAATAGAGGACTGGTGGGGGCATGAGTGGACTGGATTCCCAAACACTAAGATAACACTTGGAAATAGAATAAGTTAAACCCAGATTGAGAGATAGTTGAAGTTTGGGACCAGAAAGGACAAGATAACGGCTTCTTAAGGTCAAGGGCCAGACTTTAATTTGTTGTTCGATATAGTATTCCCGGTAATAGGGATAAGGTAGAACATCTTCCGTAAAGTCAAAACTGCTTTCCTTTTTTTTGGATAAAAAGTCTAATTCAGCTTCGATTGCCCATTGAGAACTTAGATCCCAACTTACAGCCAGGCCTGCTTCAGGAAAATCATGAAGCGTGTTTATCTGGCCACCCTGGTAGCTGGACGTTTCTGTCAAGAATTTATCATATGATTTTAAATAAGTATTTAAATCTCCGACATTCATAAAGCGGTACCCGACCATCAAGTTGATATTTAATTCTGGCTTGAAAGTTCTCTTTTCCTCTGAATGAGCAATTCGGTTTACAAAAAGAAGAGAACTTATTGAAACGACAATAATGATTCCCTTAGATTTTATTGATTTTTTTAATCTCAATATACCCTCCTAAGCGCAAATCACTTTACCTGTTAAGAGATAAATAATATACCACGCTTTGTCAAGCCATGTATCTGACCTAATGCAGTGAAGTATAAGATATTTTGATTCTCAGCTGAGTCTACGAATAAATCTTGAGGCCAGATTAGACAACTCTTAAAATTACGTGAATGAAGCCAATAAATTCGAGCTGTCTGTGCATTATTTAGGGGTTACGCGTGACTCTCGAGAAGCCCATCTGGACGATATAGAAATCTTTCTGTACAAAGAACAAGTCTATATGAAAACAGATTTTGACCTTGAAGGAAAGTTGAGAAATCAGATAACTAATTGACAATAATATGTATGAGAGTTATTATGATAATATCTTGAACTCACGACGGGGGGGATGACCATGGCCAGGCATTCGGGTCAAATATCAGAAGTTCAAACCAAAGACAGGCAAAATGGGTTAAAAATACTGATCGCTATCTTCATTTTACTGGCTCTCTCAACGGACTTTATTTATGGAATTTGGCTAAACGATCTGCTGCTGGCCGAAAAAGATGGGCTACTTTATTGCTATAAGGACGGGAATCCGGATCTCGATGAAAATGTCGAGGATTTCGAAATTATCATCTATAAGCTCCCGAGGAATTAGAATTCAATAATAATATTGAAAACCATTTCTAGCTTTCCTAAAATTTCTCCTTTGAGATTAAAGTAAATACACACTCAGTCTTAAGCATCATTTAATACGTCTCATATTGAAATTTCCAACAGTTTAATCAATAATAACGATATGAAAAAAAAGCCCAGTACAGATTACACGAAAGCTGAAACTAACAAAATAGCTATTAGAGAAAGCGACGAGGAATATGGGAAGAAATTGGACATTGGGATTTCCCGAACCTGTAAATGTCCGAGGAATCATTTAAACTGTATGTCCCCAAAGGAGTGGCTTAAAAGTCAGCTGGGGGTATGGCAATTTTTTTATGAATCGAGGGACATAAGAGATAAACAATTGCATCCGGCTACTTTCCCGATATCTCTTTGCAAAAAAATTATCGAATTATTTACGCATGAAGGAGAATTAGTTTTAGACCCATTTGTTGGGAGTGGAACGACTTTGATTGCTGCTGCTGACCTTAATAGGAACGCTGTCGGGTTCGATCTTCAGGAAAGTTATATTAAACTCTGTGAAAGAAGATTAACCGAACAAAAAGTGCTTTTTAATAATTCGCGACAGGTTGCTATAAAAGACGATGCGAGGAATATTGATAAATATATAGAACCAGATTCAGTCAGCTTGATATGGACCTCCCCACCCTATGCAAATTTATTAAACCGACCAAGAAAAAACAAGTCAAGAAGGTTTAGAAATAACGAGCAGTATGGCAAGATTGAACAATATTCTCAAGATCCAAAAGACCTTGGAATCTTACCTTTAGAAGAATATACAAAAGCAATGGGCGATATATTTGAATCACTTCTTCCATTGCTTCGCCCGAAACATCACTGTGTAATCAATGTAAGTGATATGTGGTGGGACAATAAAAGAATAACAATCCACATATCTATTGTGGAAGAGCTAAGAAAACGAGGGTATGAACTCAGAAACACTATCATCTGGGATAGAACTAATATTGTAAATCAAATAGGAATATTTGGCTGGCCGAGTAACTATATTACTATGGGAGTAACCTACGAATATTTGCTTGATTTTTGGAGACCTGAAGAAAAGTGAAATTAAAAACAAAACAAGAACTTATTGACGAGATAAAAAAGATAAGAGATCAAGGCTGGCATAAAAGCATAAAGATAACGATTGACAATAGAAATGACGGAGCGGTAGGAAACACTTTAGAAAGTCTTTTGGGTATAACAGAAAATAATCTTCCGATCCCAAATGCCCGGGAATGGGAATTAAAAGGCCAAAGAAAGAACTCTAGTTCACTAATTACTCTTAAGCATATAGAACCATCACCAAGAGCAGCTAAAATAGTCCCGCAGGTACTTCTGCCTTATTATGGTTGGAAACATCCCCTTGCCGGAACAAGATACCCCGAAAACGAAATGAGTTTCAGGTCAACAACAGGAGCCAATGCTTATACAAAACGTGGTTTCAAGCTGGGGGTCGATAAAGATAGCAACAAAGTTAAGTTTGTCTTTGACGCTTCAAAGTGTGACGTATCAGATCCCGAAATTCTTTCATGGCTTAGATCGGTAGAAAAGAGAGTAGGTTTAGGACCACTGAATCCAGAACCCTATTGGGGTTTCGAAGATTTAAAATATGCCATAGGAGAAAAAGTAAAGAATTGTTTTTATGTGATAGCAGACACAAAGATAGAAAACAAACATGAATATTTTAAGTATGAATCTTTATTCATTCTTTCTGGTTTTTCTTTTGAAGAGTTTATTGATTGTTTAGAAAACGGCATTATTCTCATTGATTTTGATGCCCGAACCGGCCATAACCATGGCACTAAAATCCGTATCCGCCAAAACCATTGGATTAATCTTTATGAAAATGTGGAGAAAATATTTTAATAATTTCTTCCCATCATTTATTTTCCAACAATAACTTCCACAACCTATGACAAAAAACACTGCAGCTAAATCTGAGGATATCTTTGAATTCTATATCCGAACTCTATTGTCCTTCTTCTTTAGGAACCATGCTTGGGAATTCATAGATAAAGCGGAGTAACATCTCAACAAATCTAATTAACATTTCTGCATCATTTTTGTCCATTAGTTCTATTTTGTGTGAAGCATCATTGCCCTTTTTGCGTATATGGTCAACCCAAGGCTTTCCATCTGGAGGAATAAATCCTCTATCTGCAAGAAAGTTTATATATTCTACAAAGCTAAGCCTTTCTTCTGCTCCTTTGTTAACTGCTATATACATAAGAATCTTTCGACATAGCATTACCGCTGCTGTATAGCAGTTTTCTTTTGTGCACCTCCTGGCTTCCTCATATATCCTATTTAAGTCGTCAGGAACAAATTGAACTGGCCTGCCGAATGGTGGAGAAGGATATTGATTTGCATTGGAAGATATAAAAACGGGGCCGCCACAGTTAGGACATATGTAAACCCCACCGATTTGATATCCACTTGAATCTGCAAAGAGCCTTAGTGCATAACCCTTGACAGACGATACATAAACATTGCAATAACCACAGACAAAAGAACGATTTGGCAAATCTTGTAAGTTTTTCCAGTTAGCTGCCCCCTCAGTAAAAAATCGCATTCCGACCTCCTGGACCTTATTCAAGCGATCTTATTATAAACATTGCACATTTTCATTTATATTAGCAGGATAAGGACTCTACCTTTAACTACATTTCTACATCTTAAAAGGCCATCATACTTTGCCTCGCCTCTGCTAT
>Ga0209409_1003318_pt1 | contig 10700 bp, 18 predicted proteins | sample AD_JPNMR1_MetaG_FD_184424 | JGI IMG/M metagenome (GOLD analysis project Ga0209409, IMG submission 184424) | Active sludge microbial communities of municipal wastewater-treating anaerobic digesters from Japan - AD_JPNMR1_MetaG (SPAdes) (version 2) | ecosystem: Engineered > Bioreactor > Anaerobic...
CGAACGCGCTGTTCACAGGTAAGAAAAACAATGTGGAAGACATCAGTCTCCTGCATATCTGCAGAGAGTCTGCATATCTTCCACGGTAATTGAGCTGACTAGCTCGGGATCCAGGAGCGCCCTTTCGTCCGCACTGCACAGTATGTTTCTGAGCGCCCTGGCCTCGCCACGTGTAATTCGTCCTCTTTTCCTGCGATACGGCCCGGTAACTGCTCCGGACATGACTAAAAGCCCAACTAGTCTTTCATCCAATCTTCTCTTTAACATGAACTCCAGCCTCCTCTTCTATTTGTTTGACTAAATTCTTTATGTCCTCTATGCGCCACACGACGATGTTCTTTGACAACCGTATGCCCCTTGGGAAACGACCGCTACGAACCCCGTTGTACCATGTGGTCTTGGACACCGGGATGATCTTTAGCACGTCGTCCAAGCGCAAAAATCCGAACTCAGGAATGTCCATCGCAGATCACACTCTTCAGAAATTCATCCATAACTTCTTTGCAATGCTGTACATGGCTTACGAATGCTTTCGTTTCTTCCGTATCTGGAATCCTATCTGCTAAGTCGCAGGCATACATCAAAACTTCTTCTGGTTCATCTGAGATGTTCCAGACTTGTTTGAGATGTTTCACAAATTCTTGAAGAATATCTATCGTTGGCTTCCCCCCGTTTTGGGGGGAACTATAGGGTTTACCAATTCGTCGATCGTACAATTAAAAACCTCCGCAAATTTCTTCAAGTCTTGCAAGCGCGGCTCCCTGCGGCCATTTTCGTAGTTCCAGATAGTTGTTTCAGATAATCCAACTTTTTTAGCTAAATCTCTTTGCGTCCACCCCATCTTTTCCCTAAAGCATCTCAATTGTCTAATTGTAATCACCCCCATATCATCACATTTGTTATGTTTACAGTAAGGATAATCCATATCATAACATTTGTCAAGCACAAATCCCAAAATAATACAAATTGATGCGTTCCAACATTTGTGATATTTTTTAAAAAAGGAGATATAAAATGCATATAATAGGCGAGAGACTTAAGGAAATAAGGAAAAAACTAGGTATTACACAAGGAGAGCTGGCATCTTTGATTGGCGTTTCAGAGACTACCGTTTGGAACTGGGAAAACGGGAAGCGCGAGCCGCGCAGTACCGAAATCAACAAGCTCGCCAAGGTTTTGGGCGTAAGCGTGTCCTATCTATTGGGCGAAACAGACGTAAATCACGAAAACATTAAAAAGGGCTCCTTCCAATCCGTCATTGAAGTCCCTATTTTAGATCCTGCCCTTATGGCATGTGCTGGAAAGGGAAATCACGTAGAAAATATATATGCGAAAGCAGATAAAACAATATATTTACCTACATCGGATATAGGGGTTATCTCAACGGATATGAATAAGAGACCATTTGCTGTCGTTGTTGATGGAAATTCAATGGAAAATGCCGGAATACCTGATAAAAGTGTGGTGGTAATAAATCCGGCAGAAGAGATTTATGATGGAGATATAGTATTGATAGCTTTCGGCATAATGGCACAGATCGCTATTAAGTGGATTTTTTTTAAAAGGAATGGTAGTATTGAATTGCGAGCTGCAGATCCCGCATATCCTTCGCTAATATTCACAAAAGAAGACATAGAAAATGACATGGTTAAGATCCTAGGAAAGGTGATGAGCGTCATAAATAAGCCCAAAAGGGGTATATAAAAAAGGGGGAATACGGATGAAAAATAAAGTAAAAATATTGATATTTTGCATGATTGTGCTTGTAACCTATACAGGAACATCCTACGGCTGGTTTGGGAAAAAGAATAAAATAGATTGGCCAACTGCAGAAGTTACAGAAGAGAATATTAGAGCTGCCCTTTCGCAAAAACCAACAATAGATCCACTTTGGAAAGATTCCAATTTTGCAGAAAAAATAACAAAGATAGACATTACTGATCATGCTGTTAAGCCAGGGCAGAAAATTATTGGCATATGGTACGAAATGGATGATGCATGGGATGAGACAGATCTCGTAAAAAAAGCAGGAGGAACGGCAATTATAATTAACAGTGTTCTTTTTCAAAACGATAAAGTAGAATGGGTAACTTTATTTGCGCAAGCTGAAATGACAGACCAATACGGCAACACCAACCTGGAACCTGTTATTAAAATTGGCATTACAAGGGAAATAGCAAATAAAGTGAATTGGAAGGTGTTGGCAGAAAAACATGCCAGCAGCGATCCAGGGAATATTTACAGGATCGCCGATGATTACAATATCCACTACGGCATATTAAGACACGTTAAATTGGATAAAGTTCACTTAAAATAAATAAATATTGTATGGTCAGCTGGGCAAGAGAGCAGGGGTGATCAAGGTCCCTGCTCTTTTTTAATTTCATAAAAAATCTTTAAAAAAAGTGCTTGACAAAAAGTATTTCTGCATGTATCATATAGACAGAAAGGAAGAAATGAAGAGGGACAATAATAAAGGAGGGGTTAGAAATGGAATTCAAGGAAATGAGTCTCGAAGAACTGGAAGCATTAAGGACGGCCATCTCGGAAGAGATAGCTCGGAGAAAACAAGGTAAAATGGTTCTCTATACTCACGATTGCAAGGATGCTGCGAAACATCACCTCATGAAATACAAACACTGGGCTAAGTTGGTAAAGTCAGTAGACGTTACTAAAACAAATGGCTATGCCTTTGGTGGAGAATTTCTCAAAGTAACAGATGAGCATATGGTACCTGAAGGCAGTGTGATCGTAGAGGTGTGTGGCGACGATATAGTAGCATACCGCATGACTCCCGACGGCGCCGAGGTAATCAGCAAAGCGAAGACAAATGCGATGTCTTCACTCATCCAAGAAGTTGCAAAGGCATTATAGAGACACTTGGGCGGGATTACCCCGCCCCTTAAACGAAAAGGAGGGGTCAAAATGAAGTACAAAAAAATCAAATTTGAGCGGAAAGGCTTAGAATTCACTCTCACGCTCAACAACAAGATGAGCGGTTGGATCATTGAGAGTGAGGGCCATCAGGCTGAACGCTCGTTCCCATGTGCTTGCTACAGCAAGAGGCTCGGGGGACACTTCGTGGTGATCTCAAGTTTCACGGAATTGTGGAAATTCCTCAAGGCAAAATTAAATATGACAAGCAACGACAATATCTATGTAGCTATCGACGAATCATTAGCCGAAGAAATTTGGGCCATAGAGAAAACCGCTGCCGAGGAACGTAAGCGTCTCGAGGCGGGCAAAGAGGTCAAAATGTGGACGTGGGGGGTTGGGGGGGACACCTTCCATATCTACCTATGGACGGACGACGTAGATTTGGAGCTACGCCCAGACCTACAAGAACTTGAAAAAAACCTTAATCGTGGCGGGTACGTGCTAAGTTTTATGGAAGAGGCGAAGAAAGTGTCAGAACCCGTGAAGGTGGCTGGCGGTTTTTACTCGATCGACGGCTACAAATACAAGATTTCGCATGAAGACCTCATGCGAATATATTATCAACTTCTTGGACCTGTTCTTGAGAAAAAGAAGAAGGAGCAAGAGAGGCTCCAGCAGTTGATTGCTGAGGCCATGAGGACAGGCAAACCGCAACTAGTTCGCATGTTTCCTGATGTCTGCGATGGTAGCGTTGACGATTGCGATATCGACAACGTGTACCAGTACGTGGACGGAGACGGGAACTATACCTATAAAAGGATTCATACACATTAAGGAGGGACAAAAATGACGAGATTAGAAAGGTTACAAAATGCTGGGTTTGATATTTTGTGGGATGCTAAGGACGAGGACTTTTATCTAGAAGATCGCAGCTATAACTTATATATAAGCTTTTATGAAAACAATGATGGCATGCCTCGAGTGGATATATTCTATATCCCGCATCCGCAATCTTTTAATCCAGATGAATTTGATGCCATTAATGGTGTCCCTGAATGCTCTTTATCAGAAGAGGAATTTTGGGAAAGGGCAGAAGAAGGATGGTTGCTATAATGAATTTAGGGGTGGTATTATGCCACCACTAAAGCTTTGTATATAAGGAGGCGATAAACCATGGATAAAACAAAAAAACTCAGCTTTAAAATCCCTTTAGAGACACACAGGAAGTTAAAAATTCTCGCTGCAAAAGAGGGTAAGGCAATGAGCGAAATTATCTGCAAGCTCATCGAGGATTATGTTGAAAGGGAGGGAGAATATGAATCTAAGTAAACTATTATTGATTGCAACAAACGGTGATATTAAAAAAGGAGATATCACCGGCACTTGCGTTGTTTGTGGGGCAGAGACCGAAAGCGGAATACCACTTAAAAAAATGGTCTCGGATAACTTCACCGGGTGGAATTGCCTTTTTTCGGGCAATTGCATGTGTCCCGAGTGCGCTTTTATTTTTTCAGACCAGACCTTCAGAAGACGGTCATGGCTGGCCTCGGAAAACGGGTTTAAAACGTTCAAGAATGATGAGGCCTGCTCGATCCTTTTTTCCCCTCCAGCTTCCCCATTTTTCATTCACATCGCAAAGATAGGGCAGAAGCAAACATGGTTACGCTGCATGAATAGCGTAGCCAACAATCCCAATCAATACTGGTTCTCCCACGAAAATTATGATATACCAATTCTCTTTGAGAAAAACAAGGCACAGCTTTACCTTGATATGGTATTAGCAGCACTTGACATGAAGATAACTAAAACAGAGCTCAGGACCGGCGAATTTAAACCCAAAACATGGACGATGGCATATGAAAAAGGATGCCAAGATTTTTTGCGTGGTCTTGGCAAGTTTAAAAGAGATCCATTATGGGAGGTGATAGTAGATGTCGCAAGAAGACGAGAATAGGATCGTTGAAATGCTTGCGCTCGTTTACAACGCAATTGACTGGAAGAAAATGAGGACTTCCAAGAACCCTCATGACATATTCAATCACCGAGTGAGAGCCGCAAGCAGGAGAGGAACAATATTTGAAGCCATATCAAAGCTGGCCAATTATTTCGGCCTGCAGTCGCTGCCGACAGGAGTCATACGTATCGCCCAGCAGCTCAGGCCAATTGAACAGGAAGTGCTGAACAAGCTTTACGCCGAGCACATCCCCATGTCCATGCTCGCCATCATGAGGGCAAAGGAAATGAGGAATGAAAGGCGAAAATTAAGGGATGAAAACAATAATTCAGAAGAGGTGATCAGACTTGCGCAGGTATTATGAAATTGAAGGGACGGTTACCGCACTCACGCCAATATTCCACGGCGGAGACGAAAAGACGGGTTCAACACCGGTACTGCGGACAATCATGGTTTATGTAGACAACATAGGCGAAGTGCCGATTCCCTATATATCTGGGAACGGCATCAGAGGTAAGCTGCGTAGGATGATGATGAAGGACTTCATAGACAGCGTCGATTACGAGATACAGAACGTCAAACTGCATCACGTCCTCTTTTCAGGCGGCATGCTCGAATCAACTGAGGAGACCTACGGCAGTATAGACCTTGAGCTGCGTAAGAAGGTGCGTGAGCTCATGCCTCCAGTGGCACTGTTCGGCTGTGCCATAGGCAATCAGATGATACAGGGTATTCTGACCGTCGAACACATGTGGCCAATATGCCTCGAATATAGCGCTTATTTGCCTGAGAAATACTGGTCAGACCGGAGGGCCAAGCGGCCAATACGCACCTTCACTGACCAGAGCTTCATTACTAGAAGAGATGACCTGCGTGCCGAGAGGGCGGAAGACGAACAGGCTGTCCAAATGAAGGTGGACTACGAATGTTTTGTGCCGGGGACGAAGTTTTACCACCGCTTTATCCTGCAGATTCCGGACGAACTTCAAAAGAGCTGTTTCGGGAGAATAATGGATCTGTTCGCCATGATGCCCTATATAGGGGGGCGAGGCTCTGGAGGAGACGGAAAGGTTATGTTGTCGTATGACAATATCCCCAGCGCTGATCTATATATGGAGTTTCTTGCAGAAAAGAAGGATGAAATCAGACAGCTGTTGCAGGAACTGGAGGCGAGGCTGTAATGCTTGATGAGAGGAAATACTTCCATGACCGCCTCGCAAGTGCACCGCCGATTCGATGGGGGCGTTTTGCCCCCTTCCGGATCTCATTTAAGATGGGGTCACCGGTAGCAGTCACCATGCCATGGATCAACTTTGACGGCCTTATAGCACATCTCATGTTACTTGATGCTCTCGGCGATGACTTCTTTATCACGCCAAAAAAGCTCGATCTGACCGACAGCCTGCCCAAAAACAGAAGACTGCTGCCCATCAAAAAAACCGGAGATATATATCATGCAAGCGTAAGTATGTTTATCCCCGACAGCTTGCGCGTCACGCATCTTTATAAAAGATTTGAGGACAGATGGACCAATAACCTGAAGACCAAAAAGGTGAGTATAGCATCCGGTAAATTCCGTTCTTACTTCATGGCCGAGCCATACATTCCATGTCGTGAGGTCGTATATTATGTCTTCGGAGATATGAATATCATTCAAGACCTCATAGAAAGCTATCTCTTTGGGTTGGGCAATGACTGCAGAGTAGGGTTCGGAATGGTGCGTGATGTGGTATTCGAGGAGATGGACGAGGATATGTCTCTCGTTGCCAAGGGAATTGCGATGCGTCCCATACCTGTCGATATGTGCGAAGAATATGAAGATTCTGCGTACATTGCCTATAAAGCACCGTACTGGAATCCGAGAAACGTTGCGCTCTGCGTGCCTCCCGGAGTTAAATGCAAATTGAAAAGGTTGTGATGGTAGTGGACTTGAAGAAAATACTTGCCATGTGGGCCGATACGGACGAATTCAAGGAGAAGCTGCAGGAGGCTGACGGCATCATCAAAAAGGCACTTGCATCGCACAAAAAACCTTACGTCGCCTACAGCGGGGGGAAGGACTCGAGCTGCATGCTTTACCTCGTCCTCCGCCGTTGCCCTGACGTGACGGTACTACACTGGGATTATGGGCCGTATTATATCCCCGACTGGCTAAGAACCGAGTTTATAGAAAATGCAAGGAAAATCGGGGCCAAGAATTTACGTATCGAGACCAGCGACGATTATCTAAGGCTCAAACGGCACGCAGTTAATGTACTGGGTCGGGAATATATTGGAAAGCTTATTCCAAACCTTGCAAGAGAAGGATATGATCTTAGTTTTGTAGGTCTTAGGCGTGAGGAAAGCCTGAAGCGCAAAATAAGGATCGATACAAAAAAATTCATCACTGAAATTGAAGAATGTTGGCCTCTAGCTAACTGGTCATGGAAGGACGTATGGGCGTGTATATTTGCTAATAATATCCCTTATGCAAGCACATATGATATATATGCCCCTGTGGTGGGCTGGGATAAGGTAAGACTTGTGACCTTCTTTGATCCCGAGTTTGACCATTTCGGAGCCGGCAACGTTGACGGCGTCCTCATGTGGAGATTTAAAAATATTCATCAGGGGTGAATGTCATGATACGTATAGGGATGGAAGATGACGAGAAAAAGAGGATGATTGACAGCTATGTTGCAGAAAATGACATCAGGAAAGTATTTATATTCTATTATAAGGACTTTCTATTAGAATACGACAATGCAGACATAGAGGTAGAACATGTCGAATATGCCGACATAATTATGTATAAATTCTTCTACCGTCTGCTTGAAGAGATAGACAACAATGTCCTGCTTGTGTTCAACGAATGCATGCGCACGCAGAACAGGAGCGATCTCACATACAACTGCGCTCATCATTACTGTAACCAGACAAAGCATAAGATCGTTTTCGAATATTTCCCGTTCATCGAAGATAACGCAGATTTCATGATTCTTCTCGATTTCCTCAATAAATATAAGTACAAAGGCAAATCATTCAGGTATGAGCTGCTTGCAGAAGAAGATATCCTCGCCGTGCCCAAATCTTTCACGATCAGAACTATCGACGTTAGCATCACTCAAAAAGATATTGCGAAATATGAAAAGCTCAAGGAAGATCTTTTTAACAATCTAGGTGAATCGGATCCAGATATAATTCCGAGAAGGCTGCATGTTTGGGCCGGCAATCTCAAAAAAAGCTGTATTAAACCTGACTTGCTCTATGTTGCGAGAAACAAGCGGTTCAAGCTGCCTAATGTAGTGACTTATAAAGAAGTAGAAGAAAGAGACTATATTATCATCGACATGTCTCACAGAAGAATAGATTTTAATGATTTCCTAAAAAAGACAAAAATGAGAGATATTGTGTTTATTAATACAGGCCTAAAGGTTGACCTGTATTACGTAAATGATTTAAGGGAGTGGGCGGAAAGGTTAGGTGAGTTCTATGATAAAGCAGGTTTATATCGACAAAAATGTGCTTGAGGCTACGAAAGAACGTATAGCGTTCGTTTTTGACGAATTCGAGAATATCATCGTATCCATCAGCGGAGGCAAGGACAGCACCGTGCTTGCCCATTTGGCCCTCACCGAAGCCCACAGGCGCAACAGGCGGATAGGCATCTTTTTCCTGGACGAAGAGGTTGTCTACGAAAGTACCGTGAAACAGGTCGAGTACATCATGAACTTATATCCGGAGAATACCATCCCGCTGTGGTTTCAGATTGAATTCAATCTCACCAACGCCAGCAGCCTGACGCAGACACAGCTGATTCCTTGGGAAGCCGGCAAGCATAAGATATGGATGAGGCCGAAGCAGAAAAACTCGATCCAGCATAAGCCTTGGCCCAAGGAGACCGAGACGGTCCGGGATAAAAACAAAGGTTTCGGATTCTATGATGCCCTTGAGAATTTTCAGAGATCAAGGCATGATACCGCCTTTTTGATTGGCCTGCGTGCTACAGAAAGCCCCAACCGTTGGCGTGCGGTTACAAAAAATCCAGGATATAAGAATATATATTGGAGTACAAAGCTGAAGAACAATAATTATAATATGTATCCGTTATATGATTGGAATTTCCATGATATCTGGAAATATATATATGATAATAAGCTTCGCTATTCCAAGATCTACGATTATATGTTCAAAAAGGGCATGGGCCTTAAGGAAATACGCGTATCAAGCCTCATTCATGAAAAATCTTTCAAATCCCTCGTCGAATTGCCTGAGTTTGAGCCAAAAACATATGACAGACTTCTGAGAAGGATACGGGGCATAAGCGTTGGACACATATACGGGAAAGACAATAAAGCATTGAGGGCACGCAAGCTCCCGAAGAACTTCAAGACGTGGATCGAATACAGGGATTTCCTGCTTGCTACATACCCTGACCCGGACAAAAAATGGATATTCGAGAAACGCTTCAGCAGGCAGTTGAATAATTCCTATGTGGCCCGACAGCAGTGCAGGCAACTGCTGCTGAACGATTACGAAAATAACCTGCCTATAGACAATAAGCCGGACCCCAGAGAAGAAAAAATCGAGAAATGGAGGCGACTGCTATGAGGACCATACAAACGCAAAAAGGCGAAGTGCAATTGCCCTGCATGGATATCAAAATAGTTAACATCAATTTAGTGCAGGCCAATACGTATAATCCCAATTCTGTGCCCAGAAACAACATGAGGCTGTTGGAGGAGTCAATCCTTGCGAACGGTTTTTGCTATCCGGTAGTCACGGTTTATGATCCCGATATAGAAAGATACGTAATCGTAGACGGATTTCATAGATACATCATATTTCGCGACTGGCTGCAGGCAAAGGAAATCCCGATTATTGTCCTTGATCACGATATTTCGGAGCGCATGGAGGCAACGGTGCAGTTCAACAGGGCCAGAGGAGTACACCAGGTCGAGCTTATGGGAGATCTGGTCAAAGCACTGGTTGAACAGGGAGTGGATGATCAGGAAATAGCAGTTAAGCTCGGCATGGAGCTTGAAGAGGTATACAGGCTTAAGCAGATTACGGGCATTGCGGAACTGTTTAAAAATCAGGAATACTCAAGGGCATGGGAGATAATCGAGGTGGACGACGATGCCGTCTAGAAAATGGGATTACGGCGATGCATACCTGCGCCATCCTATAGGTGAAGATCAGGCAGCCGTTTTCGATAATGGCAGCATCGTGAAGGTGCATGATATATTCAATCCTCTGCCGGATTTCGTAAGACAGGCTGACGTCATCTTCACTGACCCGCCATGGAATCTTGGCAACTTAAACACCTTTTATATGAAAGCACAAAAACAGGAAAGGCACAAATCATTTGAGAGGTTTTACTTGAGGCTTTTTGAATGTATTGCAGATATCAACCCCAGATCGTGTTATGTTGAGGTGGGGAAGACATATTTGAGCGAGTTTATACATGAAATGAAAAAGCTTTATAAGTACGTCACATTTTATAATAGCTGCTATTATCACAGAAAAGAAAACATCTGCTATATAGTTCACGGCAGCTATAAGAGAAAGAAATTGCCTTTGGACTATATGGACGAGGAAGACGCTATTGCATGGGTCTGCGAAAACGAAGAATATGACTGCATAGGGGATCTGTGCATGGGCAGGGGTTTGGTCGGTGTTAACGCTCACAAAAATGGCAAAAGATTTGTCGGCACCGAACTAAACCATAAAAGATTGGCCGTGCTTTTGGAAAGAATTGTAAATATGGGTGGAACTTACAGACTAGTCAAATATTCGCCTTGTCGTCCAGCCAGTCTGCCCACCACTGCATCATCTCTCTTCTCTGGTCAAGATATTCGGCATGATTGTAGGCAGCTCTGACCGCATT
>Ga0209409_1003326_pt1 | contig 10671 bp, 9 predicted proteins | sample AD_JPNMR1_MetaG_FD_184424 | JGI IMG/M metagenome (GOLD analysis project Ga0209409, IMG submission 184424) | Active sludge microbial communities of municipal wastewater-treating anaerobic digesters from Japan - AD_JPNMR1_MetaG (SPAdes) (version 2) | ecosystem: Engineered > Bioreactor > Anaerobic >...
TGAGATGGAGAGTGATGTTTTGAGGCGTGGTCTGAAAAAGCTGAGCCATATCAGCCTGCGTCAACCAGACTGTTTCGTCCTCCAGCCGGACCTGAATACGGGTGCGACCGTCTTCGGTCTGGTAGATCAGGAGTTCGGAGCGGGGGGCGGCGGGAAGATCAGTCATGGGGAATCTCCGATTGATGATTGATGATCTTTGATTTGGAATCACCTTCAATCGGCAACCGAAGATCGTCAATCTTCAATGCCTTCGCCTGCTGCTCCATCTCCTGCAGGAGTTCCTTCATGTGCGCCTCGCGCCATTGGGCGGTGAGGTCGCCGGTAAAGGCACGGTGAAGGAGTGTTTCAAATAGATTATCGATTTTATCTGCAACCTCGCGCCGCTTCTCCTGCAGCAGAAGGACATCCAGAACCTGATTATCAAAACCCTTGTGTATATCTAGGTCATTGGGTTGTGGCACGCGTAGGTTGAAAACGTCCGCATCCGTCACGGCCGGGTATGATGCTCCACGAGCTCGAGCATTAAGCTGGTCGGTGAACCACTGTAATCGGGAAAGGGCGTACAAGAATCCGAATCCTATACCCGCCTTCGCCCTCAACACACAGAATCCGGTGCTACATATCTGGTTATCATATTGCATTGGGACAAGTGCCGTCGCTCGAAGATATGGGCGGACGGTCGAAATTATCACATCGTTTACCCTGACAATTTGCCGTGCCCTGCTTGGGGCTTCCGCACCCATCAAAGTCTTGGCGTCCATAATAACTCCGATCTGGCCGTTTACACCCGCAATATCAATGTAGGTGAAAAGTTCTTCCGGTTGGGCCGAGGGGTCTCTCCGTTCGATATCCTCAGTCTGTTCGCCTATAGGCTTGACGGGCCACCCCTTTGGATTCGTGGCAGGATCGCCGAACATTTTGTAGAAGAGGGCGGGGAGGATGCGGGCGGCTTTGGCGTCGGCCTCGGCGCGTTTTTTTCGCAGGTCATCAGCCTGATCGAGTATTTCGACAATGCGCTGTTGCTCGGAGAGAGGGGGGAGAGGAACTCTCAGTTTCTTTATCTGACCAAGGCTAAGATTAGCAATTGTAAGGGTTACCTTGCCGCCGGACATCTGCGTTTGAGCGTCAGAGCTTTTTAGCCAGTGAAGAAGGAATCTCCTCTCAAGTGGCCCGGCAATGCGGACAATGGCCACAGCCTGGTTGCAATTCATTACGGGCATATTCTCAGGAACTATAGCGCATCGTCCAATTGTACCTGCGATGGAAATAAGGACATCACCAGGGTAAATTATGGATCGTGATAGAATTCGGTGCGTCTCAAGATCAATGTATAACGTTTCTGAACCAAGGAAGACTTCATCCCCTTGAAGGTTCTCGGCGCGAAGAAATGGGATACCATCGGAGACATACTCCCGGCCAATTGTTCGAGGCGTCGTGCCCTTTGTTATTGTATGGCAAAGTGCCCCAAGATATACCATCGGCCACTTCATTTGCCTGCCTCCACGACCATCGAAGATTGACGATTTAGCGGCTCACCCGTAAGCCACAATTCGGTTTGCGGCTCATGGGGTCCGGGTGCTTGAGCCACAACGAGGGAAGGCCATAATGTTTCTTTTGTTTCGCGCCAATTCAGCTCAATTTTACTTGAATCGCACATTTCTTGTTTTGTGCGACACAATACTCTTTGTAGCTCATCCATTAGCCACAAAATCGGTTTTGGCTCATGAGATGCCATTATATGAGCCACAAAACCTGTTTCTATCTCATACATGATCCAGGTCCTCCACGCTCATGATTCTCAGCAAAGGCAAGAATATCCATTTTGTACCCTGCCGACCCTTCGCCTTCCTCAGGGGTCGCAGAAAGTTTTCTTTTGCCAAGGCATCAACGATCCGCTTGGCCGTAGGCAGGGGAATGGCGGTCTTTTTTGCGAAACCGGCTGTAGAAAAAATCGGTAGGTGGAATATGGCATCAATGGTCTGGATTGCGTATTGCGAGCGGGTGATTTCCGGTACTTTTCTTTTCATCTCTTCATAGAGATCAAAGATCGCCCGGGCCTTTTGAGTGTTCTCCCTGGCCTGCTCTATAATGGCTTGAAGAAAAAACCGGATCCATCCGTTCCAGTCATCCCTTTCAGAAATGGCGTTCAGCGTCTGGTAGTATTGCGCGCGGTTTCGCTCAAGATAGGCGCTCAGATAAAACATGGGTCTTGATAGAAGTTTTTTCTCAAAGAGGAAAAGCGGCACGAGCATCCTGCCGATGCGTCCGTTGCCATCCAGAAAGGGGTGAATCAATTCAAACTGAGCTTTGACTATCGCCAACTGGGTCAAACGGTCTTTTTCGTTGTGATGAACATATTTCTCCCAATTATCCAGCGCTTGAGGAACCGCATCCGGAGATGGCGGGATGAATGTAGCCTCTTCCATTGAGCAGCCTGCCGGGCCGATCCAGTTTTGTGTTCGCCTGAATTGCCCCCGGGCCTTGTTTGCTCCCCGCACGCTATCCATCAGGCTGTTGTGTAGTTCCAGAATCAGGTTCAAACAGAGGGGCTTCTTGTTGAGCAGTTCAACCGCCTTGTTGATGGCGGTGCGATAGTTGATGATCTCCTGGATGTCAGCGTGTTTCGCCGGTTCGATCTTATGGGCCTGGTCTGCCTCGAACTCCAGAACCTCCTCAAGAGTGGCCTGGGTCCCTTCTATCCGTGAGGATAGGACCGCTTCCTGCGTGGTCAGGGGTGAAAGCAAGAGGGCCGGATTGACCATTGTTTCCAGAATGCCGTCAAAGCGTGCAAGAGCCGCATTGGCTTGCGCGATCAGCGAGACATGCGAGGCCCAGTCAATCGAGTCGAGCGGTAATGGTCGCGGTGAATAAGGCTTTCTCATGCTTCTATCTCCTTAAGCAGCTTTTCCAGCCCCTGTGCGATCTCCCGCTCGATGGCGAGCGTCTCCCGAATTAGCTGGGCCGGGTCCTCATCCGGGGCCTTTTCGGCGATCTGCGGCTTGTAGCGGCCAGCGGCAAGGTTGTAATCGTTTTCAGCAATAGATTTGATGGCCGCCCACCAGCAGCGCGGCTCCTCGGAACCGGCAGGCAGAAGGGTGCCGGCCTCAACACCTGGCGGGTTCGTGAATTTCGATTCCTTATAGACCTTCCACTGTGCAAGCAGGTCGGGAATGTCGTTGCGTTCGGGGGTTTCAGGTCTGCCTCCACCAGAAATCTTGTCCGGATCAAAGCCGTCGGCACGCACCTCGTAGAACCAGACCTTTTCCTTGTGCTTGGTCTTTTTGTCCTTCTTTGCTCCTGAAAGTGGCTTCCGGAATACCAGGACCCCCGTCTTCACGCCTGCGTATGGCTTGAATACTCCAGCAGGCAGGGAAACCACGGCCAAGAGGTCGAAATCTTCAACCAGCTTGCGGCGTAGCTCCACGTGCGCGGAGGTCGAGCCGAAAAGGAGCCCATCAGGCACCACCACAGCACACTGGCCGCCCGGAGCCAGGGCCTCCATCATCACCCCAAGAAAAAGCAGCTCGCTCTTTTTGGAATTGGTGGGCAGGTCTTTGCGGATGGATTCCTTGGGAAGCACCCCGGCAAAAGGAGGATTGGAGAGGATCACCTTGTAGCGGCGGGCGAGGTCATCCTCGGTGAGGCCGCCCATATCGGAAAGCGTATTGGCGCGCTTGACATTGGCCTGGCGGATGCCGTGCAGCACCAGATTCATCATGGCGATGCGCATCATCTGACGTGATACGTCAATGCCGTAAATAGACCGCTCCAGGATGCCCCAGTCGGGGATTTTTTCGCCCGGACCCTTTCGGTAGGTCTGGAGCGTCGGGATGTCCTTTTTGGCCTCCTCGATGGACTGGTTACGCTTTTCCAGCCACTCCTCGCCGTAGATAGGGACCTCCTGAGGCTCGGTCGAATATTTAGCCAGGATGTACTCGACGGCATCGATGAGGAAGCCTCCGGTGCCGCAAGCCGGGTCATAGATCGTGTCCCCGAGGTCGGGGTCCACCATCTCGACCATCATGGTGCGGATCTGGCGGGGCGTTCGGAATTGACCATTCAGGGCGGACTGCCCCAGATGGGTCAGTAGGTATTCGAAGATGTCACCTTTAACGTCAGTGCCGAGCTTGGCGAAGTCGATGCCGTCGATCTCGTCCACCACTTGCTTGAGCACATTGGGGTCAACGATCTCAAGGACGGCGTCTCGGAAATACTCGGCGATCTGTGGCTCCTCCTTCACCAGCGAGGCCATATAGGGAAAAACATGGTCACGCACGAAGTCGCGCAGGTCTGTGCCGCTCTTGAAGCGCCATTTGGACCATCGGAAACGCTCGGCCTGTTTGGGATAAAGCAGTTTGCCGTTGCCGTTGGTCTGTTTGCCCATGAGCCGTTCTTTAAGTTCGCGGCTGGATTCCTCCTCATCGAGCAGCTTGAGGTAAATCAGATACGAAATCTGCTCGATATAGGTCACCGGGTTGGTGACGCCGCCGGCCCAAAGGATGTCGGTGATACGATTCAATTTTCTGCGCAAATCCTGGTTCATCGCTGCTCCTTATACTACCTTCTTAACAAAGATCGAATCGTTTAAATCCTGAATGATTTCCTTGAGACCCTTTTCGCCGAAGAGTTCAACACCCAGTTCTGCCGCATTCAAAATGGAGAGCGGCGGCTGGAACAAATCCTCCAGCTCGATGCGACCGCGGGCGATGCCACGGTTCTTGAGGAGCGACAGATACTGCGCCTGCTGGGGTGTAAGCGATTTGGCGACCAACCACGCCTGGAAATTCTCAGTCAACTCCTCCTCGCGAGGTTTTATCTTGAGGCTGCCAAGCGCGGCCTTGATAAAATCGATCAGGTTGCCACCTGGCTGGCGGTAAGCCCGGCGAAGGTTCTCCTCATTAAAATACATCTCCGGCCGGTTCAACCGATCAGCCAGCGCCTTCTCTTCGTCTTCGGTGAGTAATTCCCCCTGGCGCACCTTCTGGATGATCGGGTCATCCTTTACGGCGGATTGAATGCTTGTTTCCCAGTTGGTTATATAGTCGCGTTTGTCGACTCGCTCACCCCCCGGCCCCACCTCGACATAGGTCACCGCATGGAGCCACTCGTCCTCGAGACCAAGCTCGACAAGGTCGCCCGGCGGCTTGAGCGGTTTGTGTTCGCCACCAGGGGCATGTCCGCGACCGATGCCTGTAAAGATGTCCGTATCGCTGTCGTTGAAGTAGTCGTGGTTACCAAAGAAGTCGTAGATGACGAATTTTTGCTTTTGGATATGATCTGCGGTGCGGGTTCCGCGCCCCCTCATCTGTTGGTAGAGGATGGGGCTGCGCACCCGGCGGCACATGACCAGGTGGAGCACTTCCCGACAGTCGAAACCCGTATCCAGCATGCCGACACTGACAGCCACCTGGGGATACTCCTCGCGTTTAAATTTACGGATGAGATCGTCGGCGTTAGCGACGTCGCTCGTGATCACTTCGGCGTATTGACCCTTGAGTTCAGAATGCAATTCGTTCAAATAATGGGCCAGTCTTGCAGCATGGTGCTTGGTAATGGCAAAAACGATGGTTTTGCCGGGTCCGGTTTTTTGCCTCGGGGCCAACTCCTTGTAGTTCGCCCAGGCGAGCCGGTCAAACTCTTCCATAATCTTGCGGTTGGTGTCCTCGTTGGTCCATTTGCGTTCAAATTCGGCAGGGTCATATGTCTCATCATCGACCTCCGCACCTTCGGCAATTATTTGGGTAATGCCGGTCGCAAATTTGTAGGGGCACAAATATCCTTCCTGAAACGCTTGCAGGATAGGGAAGGCAAAATCCGGCTGTCCGTCACGGCACTGATAAAACTGGAAAGTGTTCCGCTCTATATAGGCCGAGGGTGTTGCCGTCAGCCCAATGTGAAGCGCATCAAAATGGGTGAGTGCGGTCTGCCAGGAGCCGTAGATGGAACGGTGACATTCGTCGGCTATGACCACGTCGAAGTTGCCGCTGGTGAATTCTGTATATCGGCTGATCATGGTCTGCAGTAGGCATACTGTAATCTGCTGTTCCTGCCGGACCATGCCCGGGCGCAGCCAATAACTGCTGTATTGGTTCAGAATGTCTTGAATGGCTTCAAGCGCCTGTTTGGCGAGCTGTTCCCTGTCTACCAGGAACAGAATACGCTCTGCGCGTCCGGCCTGAATGAGCCGCTTTATATAGATAGAAATGAGATCCGTCTTACCAGTGCCTGTGGGCAGTTCAATCAGGAAACGACGTTTGCCGAGCTCCACAGCATGGTCCAAGGCCTGCATGGCTTCACGCTGGTATGGCCGCACCCGCCGCGTCTCTCCTTGACGCAGGTAGTACTCGGGGATTTCTATTGTGGCGAGTGGCTTGCGGGTGGCGCGCATTTCGACCAGGCGTTCAAGATCGCGCCGGGAAAAGAACGAATTGACAATCCGGGCATCGTCGTTACCGTAGTCCCAGAAATAGATGAGTTCGCCGTTCGTTAGGAAGATGAACGGCGAGCCTATTTTTTTTGCATAAGGTAATGCCTGCTGCTTTGCCGTGTATGGCTCAATCGCGGATCGTTTCGCTTCAACGATGGCGAGCGGACGTCCTCGGCGGTCAAGAAGTACATAATCCGCTTTCCCGGTTGGGATCTCATCCCCATCCGTCGTTTTCCGGCTGGGCTCATACCCATAAGGCGATCTGGGTTCGGAAATCACCCAGGACGTATCACGGATATAAACCTCGGTAAGCACCTGCGACTTGTCGGCGGGATCCCACCCGGCTTGGCGAAGCAGGTCGTCGATGACTATTCTCGCATCTGCTTCGGTCAAATAATTTCTCACAATCTACTCTCCTCAAATTCTAGCCGATCACTGCCACTCAGGGAAGTAATCTGCAAGATTCGTGTTTCTGTAATAGACCTCACAGACCAGCCGCCCTCGGTCGACCTTGTGGGCCGTTCGGAGTTCAACTTTCTGCCCATTAATGAGCTTTGATAATTTGTTCTTAGCCGCTTGGCCTCCATATGCGTGAAGTTCTGGGGCATCATAGCCTGCCGGGCGGACTCGAGTGCCCGTCTCGCCGTTCCACTTCCATGGAGGGCTGACCTCGAAAGTATCTCCGTCGATGATTGAAGTAACTGTAAATATTGGCATAGTTGCTCCTTTATGATTTTGTACCCTTGATCGGTCTGCCTGTGTCCTATAGAAAGCAAAAACCATGCCATTTTCCAAAAAGACCTGTAACCCGTTGTTATCACAAATGTTAGTTCCTTTGCTGTTAGCTTTGTCATCATCTTATCCTTCAACCCAGGTTGAAACATCTTAAACCCTGGTTTAAGTCTTCAGTCTCGATTGCAAAAACTTGTGCACCGCCTGAGGCGTGATCCCAAGCATTCGAGCCGCTTGACTTTGGTTGCCATTTGCTGATTCAATCGCCCGGAGAATCATTTGCTTCCGAGCGCTCCCGAGAAACTCATCCAATGAGAATCCCTCGTAGGGCTCTGGAAGCGCATCCAATGGGTCTGCATAGGTAATTGGTTCCGTGATCAGGAGGTCGTCTGCGTTCAAAACATCATTGCGGCAAAGAAGAACAGACCTCTCAATAACGTTTTCAAGATCACGAACATTCCCCGGCCAGTTGTGAGATTGCAGCCTGGACAAGGCTTCCGCCGACAACCTCTTGGGTCGTCGCAAAGAGCCATTCAATCTATCGAGAATGTGAAGCGCCAGTTTGGGAATGTCAGAGCGTCTTTCACGGAGCGGAGGAAGTTTGATTTCGCCGACGTTTAGCCTATAAAAAAGGTCTTCACGGAAATTCCCTTGACTCACCAGCTTGCGTAAATCTCTATTAGTTGCACCCACAACCCTCACGTCAACCTTATGTGCCTTGACTTGTCCTATCGGCTCCACCAGTCCATCTTGCAGAACTCTCAGCAACTTGGCTTGTGCTGATATAGAAAGCTCTCCGAGTTCATCAAGGAAAAGAGTGCCTTTGTCCGCTATATCGAACTTGCCGACTTGGTCATTAATAGCGCCAGTAAAGGCTCCCTTCTTGTGGCCTAACAGCAGACTTTCAATAAGGTCTTCAGGAATCGCTGCACAATTTACAGCAACAAAAATCTCTCGCGGCCTTCCACTCAATAGATGGATGTACCGTGCGAATAGCTCTTTGCCGGTCCCTGTCTCGCCAAAGATGAGGACAGGGACCTGTGATGGAGCCAACATCGCACATATCTCGAACGAACGTTGCATCGCGGAGTGATCTCCCACAATACCAAGCTGCACCCTGACGGAATCAACATCGGCCTGGCTGTCTTCAATAGGAATCGATCCATCCTGGAACCTGACGGTAGGAAATTCACGTGATGACAAATCCACTTCGGTAACGAGAGGACGCTGTTTCGTTACAAATTGTGGTGGTCGTACATGGAGAATACGGGCAGGAATTTCACCGGAGGCGGTAAGTAGGACCCAGCATGCATGCATATGGGGCGTTCCCGATGCGACTGCGACAAAAAATCGTGCCGAGGCAAAATTCTCAATGATGCGATGAAGATGAGTTTTGAGTCCTTTCAGTATCTCTATGTAATTCGTCGGATCGGTAAGGTTAATTTCAAGAACATGAACCTCGCTCCCGTGATAGATCTTCTTGATAGCGTCCTTTGTTTCCCCGGTAACCTGCTGCGTGCTTGGTGTATCGAAGAGAAATATATGATTGAATGAGCGTGTGGATAGAAGGGAAAGGATGGGTCCAGGCTGTTCCTCCTGGTCAACCAATCCCTTAAAATAAGGGTCATGAAATCCTGTAAATGTCAGGAGAACATCCATCATTTCTGCCCCGTATCCGAATTCTGAGAACCTGTCTGCGTGCGCACACGCACAGGCAGGTCGGACTCTGCTGCTCCCCCTGTCTTTACCCACTCGTCCACTTCGTTTTTGCGGAATTTCCAGAGGCGGCCCATCCGGTGTGCCGGCATGTTTTTCTCTGCAATCCACTTGTAGACCGTATCCCGCTTGATCCCGAGATAGGCCGCTATCTCATCTACGGAGAGCCATCGGTCTTCCATCAATAACTCAAGTCGATTCATTTCTCGTCGCAAGTCTGAATACCTTCACCTTGTCGTTTATTAGGTCTGTAGCTACTGGACGAAATTCATCGGCTTTCATCCTGCACAGCCGACACAAACTAACCTATGCTATAGATATAAAAAACTAGGCATACCTGTCAACTGGTTTTTTCCAAGTTTCTTTGGTTTTAACCGAACGGAGGCTAACGAGGCCAATATAATTTTCTGTTTCATCAACAGTTATCATCTAACCATCTCCTTAAGCCTCTCCACAATCTTGACCATGGCAAGGGTATCAAGTCTGCAGTATTCAAGGAGGGCATGTCTTATAAGGTTTATCTCTTCGGGGTCTGAGGTCTCATGCATCATTTTGTATGCCTTCATTGCCATATTGCCGTCTCTTATTTCCAGGTTTTCATAGGTGAGTTCAGGGACAAGCAGGGGCAGCACTGCCTTTAGCGAATAAGAGCCATTCTGTTTCCAGTGGTAGAAATATCTTTTCTTGAAGAGGATTGCAAGGTCAATGGTGTTTACAATGATGTTTTCTATCTTTCTTCTGTGCTCTGAAAGATATTCTGCAAGCTCTTTAAGCCTGTTTTTTTCAAAATTTGCGACATAGGCTATAACACATGCATTTTCAGGGATATCTGAAAGGAGTCTCTCTGTAAGTTCTCTTCTCGGGTCTGTGCCTGGTTCTGCTATGTATTCATGGTGCACAGGCTCTGAACCTTCATTTTCGATGATATGGAGGGAATACTGGAAGGGTATGTGCTGATAGGGTGCTGTTCCGTCGAACGGTGGTATCGGGCTACTTAATGTCTCAAAGTCCAGAAAATAAAGTGGGTATCTCATGATATCGAGAAAATCCCTTATTGATTCCTTCGAGATATGTATCTTTTTTTCAAGGAAGGCCTCCACCTGAAACATTATGTCTCCAGACATCATGCTTTCAGGGATGTCACTGAGATTGATTATGCCCTTACTGTAGAGCTCAAAAGAAAGGGTTCTGTTTCCTTTTAATATAAACACAGAGTCTTCGGGTATATGAGACCAGCAGTAACCGATGAACTCGCAGTCATAGGGGTCCTGGCAGTGCCGCCCTATGTCTTTATCGGGGATATCACCGAGCAGCATGTTCTTCTGTCTTTCAAGCTCTTCTTCTATTTTGTCCTGCATCCCCAGGACTTCACAGGTTATGTCGTTTACAGTAAAGAGCTTATGGGGCTCAATATCTCCCTGCCTTATATACTGGTTGTTTATGTGGATAACACATACCCTGGATACAGGCAGTCCTGAGCCTTTAACTGCATAATACTGGATTGCGGCATCAGGCATGTAAATATCCTTCAGGGAGGTTGAACTCTTCACCTCATATATGGCCCATCCATCTTTCACTTTATGGAGGATATCAGTCTTGACAAATACACCATTGGATTTAAATGCAGCTTCATAGATGGTGTATATCCCGCCTTTTATTGCCTCCTGGGTAAGTTTTATCTGCTTATCATAATCGTCAGGATCATAGGGTATATTTATGCCACCAGGGAACAGTCTCTGGGCAATAATGCCCACCTCTGAGCCGCTCTCAAACAATTCCTCCCTTGAAGGGGGAAC
>Ga0209409_1003327_pt1 | contig 10668 bp, 6 predicted proteins | sample AD_JPNMR1_MetaG_FD_184424 | JGI IMG/M metagenome (GOLD analysis project Ga0209409, IMG submission 184424) | Active sludge microbial communities of municipal wastewater-treating anaerobic digesters from Japan - AD_JPNMR1_MetaG (SPAdes) (version 2) | ecosystem: Engineered > Bioreactor > Anaerobic >...
GAAAAAGAACTTGCCAAAGAAGGAAAAACAAGACAGGAAATTGGAAGAGAAAAGATGCTGGAACTCATCTGGAAATGGAAGGAAGAAAAAGGGAGTCATATCATAGACCAACTCAAAATGTTGGGTGCTTCTTGTGATTGGTCTCGTCTTCGTTTTACTATGGATGAGATGCTTTCCAGAGCAGTAAAAGAGGTTTTTGTCCGCCTTTATGAGGAAGGTTTAATCTATAAAGGAAAATATATTATCAATTGGTGCCCGCGTTGCGTAACTGCTCTGGCTAATGATGAGGTTGAATACAGTGAAGAAGATGGCAATCTATGGTATATTCGTTATCCTTTAACAGATGGCAGTGGCTATCTTGTTGTTGCCACCACTCGTCCTGAAACTATGTTAGGAGACACTGCAGTAGCCATTAATCCTCGTGATGAACGCTATAAACACTTAGTTGGCAAAGAGGTTGAACTTCCTTTAACTGGTAGAATAATTCCCATAATTGAAGACGATTATGTGGATATGGAATTTGGAACAGGCTGTGTGAAAGTTACTCCTGCTCATGACCCTAACGATTTTGAAATAGGTCAACGCCACAGTTTGCCTCAAATCCTGATAATGGATGAACAAGCAATTATGAATTCTGCTGCGGGAAAAGAATTTGTTGGTTTAGACCGTTTTGCCTGTCGCGAAAAAGTAGTTGAATTATTAACTCAACAGGGTTTACTGGAAAAAATAGAATCCTACACACATTCTGTAGGACATTGCTATCGTTGTGATACTGTAGTTGAACCCTATCTTTCTGACCAGTGGTTTGTTAAGATGAAACCACTTGCTGGACCTGCTATTGAGGTAGTAGAGAAAGAAGAAATCCGTTTTCAACCCGAACGCTGGACTAAAGTCTATATGCACTGGATGAATAACATTCGCGATTGGTGTATCTCCAGGCAAATCTGGTGGGGACACAGAATTCCTGTCTACTATTGCAATTCCTGTGGTAAGATGATAGTAGCCAAAGAAATGCCCTCTATCTGTCCTGACTGCAGAAATAATTCTTTTCATCAAGACGAAGATGTTTTGGATACCTGGTTTTCCAGTTGGCTATGGCCCTTCTCCACTTTTGGCTGGCCCGAAGAAACAGAAGACCTGAAGCGCTATCTTCCTACCCAGGTGCTCATTACTGCTCCTGAAATTATTTATCTCTGGGTTGCCAGAATGATTATGAGCACTCTGCATTTTGTCCATATCATCCCATTTCAAACAGTTCTTCTTCACGGCACGGTTCGGGATGAATATGGCAGAAAGATGAGTAAATCTCTGGGAAATTCTCCCGATCCTATTGATATAATTGATAGAGTTGGAGCAGATGCTCTACGTTTTTCTATGGTTTTTGGCACTCCTAAAGGTGCTGATGTAATTTTCAGTGAGTCCATTCTGGAAACTGGACGCAATTTTGCCAATAAAATCTGGAACGCCTATCGCTTTATAATGATGAATGTAACAGAAAGAGAACAATTACCCCCAAAAGAGGAACTCCAGATGGAACTTGCTGACCGCTGGATTTATTCTCGCTTGAATGAAACGGTAAGAAATACAGCTGAACATTATCAAAATCTGAGATTTAATGATGCAGCACAGTCAATTTTCCAATTCCTCTGGGATGAATTCTGCTCCTGGTATATAGAACTTTCAAAGGACCGACTGAACTCCAATGATGCCCTTTCTCGCAGCACCACTTTATATATTCTGCTTGATGTAATGCAAACTTCAATGCGTCTACTCCATCCTATTATGCCTTTTATCACTGAGGAAATCTGGCAAAACATTAAAAAAGTGTTTAATCAACCAGAAGAATCCCTCATTATAGCAGCTTTCCCTTCCTATGAGGAAAAGATGATTGACTCCGAAATTGCTGATGATATGTCCTTTATGCAAGAAGCCATCACCGCTGTTCGTAATCTCCGGAAAGAACTCAATCTCAATCCCGGAACCACTATTTCTCTGGTGATTAGAGTTGCAGAAGAAAGACAAAAAGACCTGATTGAACGTTATGCCACCTATTTCAGAAGGTTAGCAAAAGTAGAAAATATAGAAGTTGGATTGCAATTACCCAAGCCCAAACCCTCTATTGCTGCCGTAGTTCGTAATCTGGAAATCTTTCTTCCTTTAAAGGGAATAATTGACTTGGAGGCAGAAAAAGCCCGCTTGAGTAAACAAGTAGAAAAGCTGGAAAAAGAACTTCAAAGTGTTAAAAAGAAACTGGATAATCCCCATTTTCTTGCTAACGCAAAACCGGAAGTGGTAGCAAATGAACATAAACACTTTGAGGAAGTGAACATAAAACTATCCTTGACAAAAGAGCTTCTTGAGGATTTAAAGTAAGCATCTATACATAAATAAAATAGATAAAATATAAAGTGGGGCTATAGCTCAGCTGGGAGAGCGGAACGTTCGCAATGTTCAGGTCAGGGGTTCAATTCCCCTTAGCTCCACCATCTTATCATTAATCTCTCCTATTCTTCCTCTTTTTTGTATTAAGAAATCCACATCAGAAAATTATAAAAAAATTCTTGACGACTATTATTTAATTATTAATTAGATAATTTATGAGGATTATCTAACTTTATTAGAAAAAAGGGGATATTATGTTGCAAGAATATAATGGCGGTTTTAGAATTGGAAGCTTTCCTCTCTTGCTGCTCTATAAATGTTTTGGCACAAGTCTCGCACTTATTTACGGTAAGATAAATCCCCTGCAAAATTACTACTTGTTTTATGCATATGATTTAATATAATATAAAAAAACAAACACTCAGGTAAAAGGAGATTAAAAATGAAAACAAAATGCCTATTGTTTGTTTTGCTCGCACTCACGGTGTTGCTATCCGCTCAGGAAATCAGCACCTATCTTAACTTTTCTCATAGTTCACTTTGTCCCGATGGCTATCTTCGTTTAAGATGGTTAGATGAGACAGGAAATTCAGCAGCAACTCAATGCTTTTATAGTCTTAATGGCTCGGATTGGCAGTATACCTCTGCTTCTTCCCTTCAGGGAAATCAAATGGAAGCTGTCGTTCCTTATGAATTTGGTCAATCTCTTCGCTATCGCTTACGCACCCCAGTAAATATAGAAGGTGAACAGATTGTTTTTATGCACATTCCTTATTTGACTTCAGATGTCTTTCCGCCTTCTTTATCTCAGTTAGGTGAATTATCAACAGACCCTACCGGAGACTCTGACATACCTGACATTCCAGCTTTAGATCTCACTGATAGCTGGTGTGGTGTCTCTGAAACCAAACTTTATTCTGCAATGGCAAATGCCGCTAATGCTTTTCCACTGGTGCATAATATCACTTCCTATAATCTTTTTGCCACCTTCATCTTCAATCCCGAAACTATAATTGATACGCTTTGCTATGCTATGATTTACACCTTCAATATCCCTTCTGTCATCTCTCCCGGTCTATATAAAATGGGAATTGATCTGGAAGGTGTTGGACCTACTTCCTTTGTTCGGATTGGAGATATCCAGAGCACCGTTTCTAATGGTAAACTTATAATGGCTTGTAATATGTCTGATTTAATTAATGACTCCGATTTTGGAACTTGGCCTAACCTCACAAATGCTTTGATATTCACCAATATAAGCGTTAACTTTGGTTTATTGCAACAACAACCATATTTCTCGCAAGCAGATTTCACCTACCCTGGATTTTTATTATTCCAGAACTTTCATTATCAAGTAGACCAGAATACCCTGCCCCAACTAACTAATCTAACTTACAACTCTAACACTCACTTATTTGAGTTTGATTACACGGATAACGAGGAAGATTTCCCGCTTATTATGGAAGTAGAATTAGCCGGTGGTCAAATTTTGAATCCCATCACGCTTAATCCAGATTACAGTCAGACCGTTCACTATTCTCTGCTCATAACAAATCCCTCTCAATACATCACCCTTCGCTGTAGTGATAATTTAAGTGATATAGTTGAAGTGGTATATGATACTACCACAGTGAACGATAACATTCTTCCTGTTCCAGCTTTGAAATGCCATATGCCCAATCCCTATAATCCTCTTTCTGGTCCTTGCAATATAACTATCAAGGGTCTGGATATAAAACCAGTTAAGGTGGAGCTTTTTAATCTGAAAGGACAGCTTCTGGGAACTCTTTATGAAGGAAATCCTCTTGACGATAAATTGATGTTTTCTTTTGATGGAAGTATGAAAAATTTAAAATTGAATAGTGGCATATATATTATCCGAATACAACAGAATCAGAGAAATCTGCTACATAAATTTATTTTACAATAAAGGAGTTAACCTTCGCTAAGTAATGTTTATAGACTACGCAAAAATTACTATTAAAGCCGGAAATGGTGGTGATGGTATTATTAGTTTCCGGAAAGAAAAATATATTTCAAGAGGAGGTCCTGATGGAGGTAATGGAGGTCATGGCGGTTCCGTTATAGCTATCGGTGATGAAAATGTTAATACACTCCTCGCTTATAAATATCATAGAAAATTCTATGCTGAAGATGGAAAACCCGGTTCCAATGCTCGTAAAAGAGGATTAAGTGGAGATGATATTTACCTCCATCTGCCCTTAGGAACAGAAATCTATCAAATAACAGAAACTGGCGAAAGAATAAAAATCGCTGATATAACTACTCATAACGAAGAAATCATCTTAGCTCATGGTGGAAGAGGTGGAAAAGGAAACAGCAATTTTGCCACATCCACCAATCAAGCACCTCGCATTGCCACTCCTGGTAGAAAAACAAAAGAAATTGTCCTGGAATTAGTACTAAAGCTTATGGCTGATGTTGGTCTGGTCGGTTTCCCCAATGCTGGCAAATCTACCCTCTTAAGTGTCCTTTCTTCTGCTAAACCTAAAATCGCAGATTATGAATTTACCACTCTGGAACCTATGCTTGGCGTTGTCCCCGTTACCGAATATCAATCCTTTGTTATGGCTGATATTCCAGGAATAATAGAAGGAGCTCATCAAGGAAAGGGCTTGGGACATCAATTTCTACAGCATATTCAAAGAACCAGTGTCCTTCTCTTTCTCATTGATATCAACACTCCTGATCCTTTAGAAGCTTTCCGAACTCTCCACTCGGAACTTTATCTCTATGACCCCTTTCTGGATAAAAAACCAAGTTTAATAGTTTTAAGTAAGCTGGACACAATTCCTGAAGAAGAAAGAAATGCTCGCTCTGCGGAACTTCAATCTTTGTTCCAAAAAGAATATGGTTTGGATGTCCTTCCCATCTCTGCTGTTGGTAATCTGGGAATTGAAGAACTTAAATGGACTCTCTATAATATGCTGGATAAAAAATGACTGATAAATTTAAGGCTTGGCTCTGTCTCAAATCCGCTTTCGGTACTAAACCTAAAACTGCTCTGGAACTGGTTAAAAAATATCCGCATCCAGAAGAATATGTGGGAAATTCTCAACATCCTATCTATGAAGATGATACTATTCCCCCTCAGATAAAAGAACAACTCCTTTCAGCTGTCCCTCATCCGCGTGAAGAACAGATTGCTAAACTCTGCGAACACTATGAGATTAATGCTATCTTCTATGGTGATGAAGATTATCCTTTAGCTTTAGCAAATATCATTTTACCTCCTCTCATTTTGTATTATCGTGGAGACCTACTTAAAGCCTTAAATAATATATCTTTAGCAGTAGTAGGAACACGAAAACCTACTGCTTATGGCAAAAATGCCTGTTCCAAACTCCTTGCTCCCGTTTGTCAAAGAGAAGTTACAATCGTTAGCGGTCTGGCTTATGGAATTGATACCGTCTCACATATTACTGCACTCCAAAATGGTGCTATGACTATCGCTGTACTTGCCAGTGGAGTAGAAAATATTTATCCTCCAGCTAATCGTGAACTTGCTAAGGAAATAATCAATAATGGAGCCTTAGTTTCAGAATATGAGCCCGGCACTAAACTGGAATCCTGGAATTTTCCCGCCAGAAATCGTATAATATCTGCTCTGGCTCCTGTAACTTTTGTGGTAGAAGGCTCTATGACCAGCGGTGCTATGATTACAGCTAAACATGCTCTGGAACAAAATCATGACCTGATAGCACTTCCAGGTGAAATCTATCATCCCAATGCTCAAGGTCCTAACTATCTCATAAAAAACGGAGCACAATGCATAACCTGTCCAGAAGATATTCTCTACGCTCTCGGAATAGAAGTGGAAGAAAGGGAACAACTGGAATTTCTACCTGAAATCTCACCTGATGAACAAAAAATTTATGACTTGTTTAGGGAAGAGCAACGCGAACTCTCTTTTGATGAACTCCTACTTAAGACTGGCTATAGCTTTGGAAAATTATCTACTATCCTGCTCAATCTGGAATTAAAAGGCTTAATTATCAAATCAGGAGGAAACGCTTTTCTTTTAAGCTAAGCTCCATAGAATTATAAAAGGATGCAAGATGTCCCCATCTTGCAAAGCACCAGGTTTTTCCTAATTAAAGATTCATCTATTTATGTAATCCTAACCTCAATTATATTATCCTATTACTGCACTTAACATTTTCCCTTTCAAAAAATTATCTCAGTCCTACCTCTATTCTATAATATAAAGATTTCTCCTCTCTTATTTTTCCCTAAATTTTTTGTCAGGTTTCTCTCCTTTATCATACATATCAATTTTTAGAATTAGGATTTTATCTCAAAGGATACAATACCTAATAAAAATATATTTTTAAGGAGAAAACAATGAAAGAGATTATTATTAATGCCGAACAGCTTGAACAGAAGCTACCCAAAACTTCTCGTTTTCACCAATATCGGATAGCTTTCAATTCTGCTTTTTTGTATGAAGATTTTGCTACTGCATCTAAAGTATGTGAAGAAATTTCAGCTCTACCTGAATTGACAGTTAACGAAAGATGTGAGTTAGCAAGCTATTTTCAGATGTTAGGTGAAATTGATGCTGCTTTAAAGCAACTTGATCTTGTCCTGCAAGCTAATCCAGAGGAACATAATGCGGCTCTTCAGAAAGCAAGAATTTTACGACTTCATCAGGATTCTGAAAAATACCTCTCCTTTATCCAATCCAGAATTATAGATTTCCCCTCTTTCGCTCCTTATTATCTGGATGTATGGGAATTCCTAAAAACTAATCCCAATAATGAGCTTCGTGAGCTAATCCAGCAACTTGCTCAAGAAAATAGTATTGTCCTTCCCGAAGAAAAAGAGGAATTCATCCTTTCTCCAGAAAGTTCCACTCCTTTTTCGCAAACAGATATCTATTCTGATTCAGATTTACTCACAATGATAAATCTTTTTCAGGGTAGAGAAAATAGCTATGCTCGTCAATGGGTCTCCGATGAAGGGAAATATGGTTACACTCCTGTTAATGAACCTCTGAATCTGAATGCTGTCCGTAATCATCTTCTTGGAATTCAAACTCTGGGCATTTATCAACTGGATTTAATGGGAAAAGTGAAATGGATTGTCTTTGACCTGGATGTAGAAAAATCTCATCTGGATAATTTGCATGACCCGGCTTTTCGTCTTTGGCTGGAACAAGGGTTTCAAAAGATTATCAATGAATTCCGTGAATTACTCAAAACCTATCATCTGGAAATGAATGTGGAATTCAGTGGCTATAAAGGTTATCATCTCTGGATTCTTCTTAAAGAAAAAATCCCTGCTTATGTAGCTCGTAGTTTTGCTCAGAGAATTGTTGCCCAGATAACTTTTAATGGACTTCCTATCAGCATTGAAATTTTCCCTAAACAAGTAAGAACTTCCCGGGACAACTATGGCAATCTGGTCAAACTTCCTTATGGAATTCATCGTCTTAGCGGACTCAATTCTACTATGCTCAATGAGGAATTTAAAATCATCAGTTTTGAAGAGTTTATCAAGCAGCCAAAAATGGTATCTCCAGAAGACCTCATTTCTGCTCTGTTTGCTCTGGACCCCAACTTCAGTCTGATTCAGGAAAAAGAAAATGCCCAAGAACCTGTCTCTCCCTTAATCTATCCTGAAACCCTGGAAGCTCCTGACCCAGAAACTGATTCTGAATGGCTGTGCTTGAAACAAAATTGTGCTGTGCTCTGGACTATTGATAATCTGATAAGTACTAATCATTCACTCACAGGTGAACAAAAAACAGTTTTGCGCTATGTCTGTGGACATCTCACTAATGGACCCGCTATAGTGAACACTCTTATGAAAAAGCTGACCAATTGTGAACTTGATGACCTAATGAAGCGACCTTTTAGGGGAAATGTAATGAGTTGTAACCGTATTCGCTCTTTAGTTGGAACGCTTGTAGAACCTGAGCGCTGTCATTGCGATTTCTCTCAAGAATCTGGAATGTATCCCACTCCTTTATTGCATCTAAAAAAACTCAGTTCCAAATCCATTAATGCTCTCCAGGCTAATGATTTAATGCTAAAAGACCTCATCTCTACCTATCTGAAACTTAAAAGCCAAACCAGAGATTTACAGGAACGATTGGAACAGGTAGAAAAAGATATTATTAACGCATTTGAAAACATTGGTTTAGATGAAATCTCCACTCCCTATGGTATCTTGAAAAAGATAACTAATGGGGAACAGATTTCTCTGGTGATGCAACTTAAATAAACGGGAGGTATAAAATGAATAATACAGAATTCTTAAATGAACTGGAACAAGCCAAGCAACTGGCTCGTAGTGGTGAACTGGATATAGCTCTGCAGATTTTTGAAAAGCTTTATGCCGCTGATAACAATGAGCAAAATCTATCTCTCATCTATTATATGCAGAATAGCCTTAAACAAGCAGCTAATTATAGTAAAGCTATAGAGATAGGACTCGTTGCTTGCGAACTTCCAGAAGTCTGGGATAGCATTCGTCATAATACCGCCTGGTGCATTTACTTTCAATATTTTAAAGAGAAATGTGAACTCCCTGTTGAAGAAGCTATAGAATGGCTGGAAAAAATAAAAGAACTTTTCCCTCCTGCTCCTGGTTTGCATCCCTTACCTCTAAGTGTGTTTTCTTACATCAATAAGCATCCAGAATTATCACCTGCTTTAATTATCCAGCTCTGTTCCCTTCTGGACCCTCAAAAACTGGAAATGGAACCTGTCCCTGCTAAAGATGGTAAATACTCTCTCCCTTCTCAACGAGAAAAGTATATTGACCTCCTTTCTAAAGCTTATATTGCCGCTGGTAATTACAATGATTGCCTGGAGCTATGTCAGCAAACTCTGAATGAACCCATAACCCTTACTCCAGCAAAACATATCTGGCTAAAGCGTAGAATTGCAATCTGCCATTCACATCTCGGAGAAGAAGAAAAAGCACTGAATGAAATGAAAGAAATTCTACTCAGTAAAAAAGATTGGTTCCTCTTCTATGAAGCTGCGCAAATTGCCTTTAACCTGAAAAACATTGATGAAGCAGTAGACTTTGCCATTAGAGCTGCCTTAGCTCCAGGTGAAATTGAAAACAAAATACACCTCTGGGAATTGCTCAAGTCTATCCTTTTCCAGTTAAAACTTTTTGATAAAGCTATTGAAATGCTACAGCTTATTGCTTCTATCCGAAAATTCAAACAATGGTCTATCCCACAAAGCCTGAACAAAGAACTGAATTCCTATCACATCTCTCTGGATAATCTTCAGCATTATAAAGAACTCTTTTCTCAAATCCGAAAATGGCTTCCTGAGTTGTTAACTAATGATGCAGAAGAACTTTCTGGAACTATCAATTTACTGCTTCCGCATAAAAAAGCTGGATTTATCTCCTGTGGAAAGGAATCCTATTATTTCAGAACTGCCGATTGCCAGATTCCTGTAGATGAACTTCAGCACGGTCTAAAAGTCAAATTTATACTCCAGCCTGGCTTTGACCCCAAAAAACAAAAAGAGACCATCGTTGCCGTTAATATTCATCGGGAGTAAATATGTCTGTCGTATATGTAGCTGATCAGGGTGCTTCTATCTGTAAACGCGGAGATAGGTTATATGTCTTCAAAGGACCTAACCTTCTCCGCTGGTTTCATAGTAAGGACATCACTCAGCTCATTATAGTAGGTAATGTCACTCTTACTACTCCCGTTCTTACTTATCTGCTTAAATATAAAATAGATACCGTATTCCTTTCCTACTATGGAAAATATAAAGGAAGATTGATAGGAGAATTTGGAAAAAATGTCCAGCTTCGTATTGCTCAATTTCAGTTCCTTAATTCTCTTCAAAATCGTGAAAGTCTTGCTGCTTTGTATATTCAGGGAAAATTAAATAATATGCAAACCCATCTTATGCATCGTTTAAAAAGAAAAAAGGATAAACTCATCTCAACTGCTATCCTGCAAAACCAGGCTATACTGGATAAAATTGAACAATCATCTCCTAATCTGGATACCCTTCGTGGCTATGAAGGAATTGCTTCAAAAAACTATTTCTCTGCTTTCCCAGCTTTAATTTCTAATCCTCAATTCATCTTTACGGGAAGAAATCGGCGTCCTCCTAAGGATGAAGTTAATGCACTACTCTCTTTAGGATATACTTTCCTTATGAATCAAGTTATGGGAGCAACCTATATCTCTGGACTGGACCCCTATTATGGTGCTCTACACGACATAGCTTATGGAAGACAATCCCTTGCTCTGGACCTTATGGAAGAATTCCGTCC
>Ga0209409_1003328_pt1 | contig 10666 bp, 16 predicted proteins | sample AD_JPNMR1_MetaG_FD_184424 | JGI IMG/M metagenome (GOLD analysis project Ga0209409, IMG submission 184424) | Active sludge microbial communities of municipal wastewater-treating anaerobic digesters from Japan - AD_JPNMR1_MetaG (SPAdes) (version 2) | ecosystem: Engineered > Bioreactor > Anaerobic...
AGCAGCAGTTTAATGAAAATGGATTAAAAAAGTTAAGAGTAATAAATCTACTACCATCATCAGAGGTTATAACAATAGATTTAACTGGTGTAGTATACTTAAGTATCTTCATCATCCTCAACCTCTCACTAATATTTTGATATTGCCATATTTAAACTAAAACCTAATAGTCCTAAATCAAGTTCAAAATTAGTTTTAGAAAATTTATAATGTTTAAACTTAGAACCAATATGATCATCAATATTATGATTTTTAGCGGATTCGTAAAACCAACATATACGTATAAAAGTAAAACTATACCAATTATATTTTACTTTTTTACTCCAGATTGCCCTTAATTGCTCCCAATCATTATCCCAATATACCCTAATTTCATAACCTAGAATTTTCATTTACTCACCCCAAATTAAACATATGTATCAAATAATTGACCACTATGTTGATCGTAATCACAAACTTTAACATTAACTAATTCTTCATGGGCTTCAACAGCATTTTTAAATGCTGTTTTATAATATACTTGTTTAACAAATACAACGTTATCTGCTATTTCATCGCTATCTAATACTACATTTTTATATTCTTCAAGTGCTTCGTCTAATGCTTTTAACTTACTTTTTAAATCAGTATATTTTTTATAAAAATCGACAAATTTAATACTTGAAATTTTTTTATTAAAATTATTCATTTTAATATACCTACCTTTCTTATTTTCATTTTATTAATAATTCTAAAATTAAAATATCTCTTTAGAAAATTGATCAATTAACATCGGAACGGCTGAATCAAATCCAACAACATCCAACATTCCAGGATCATTAGGATCAGCAATTGTGAAATTAGTTGCAGTTACTCCACATACAACCAATTTAGCATTAATACCCATTTTTTCTCTGTATTTCTTAAGTGCTATATGAGGATCGACATCACCATACCAAGTTTCATTATCAGTCCATATAACAAAGACATCTATTGGTATATTGTTATCAACGGCATAAAGCATAGGTAGTGCACAATCTGTAGCTCCAAATCTAATTGCTCGTAACTCATAGATAACTGAGTCTATAGACATATGTTTTGATAAGTGCACCGGTATTAACTTATGCGAAAAGGCTACAGTTGTAACGTAATCTTCTTTTTTGATATAAGCCATAGCCATAGCAGCTGAGACCACATCAGCGGTCAGAAAATCTAATCCAGGAACATTTTCATATACCATTGAGCTAGAAACATCAATAGCTATCATATATCTTTTACCAGTAGGTTCAAGATATTTAAATGATTCGTAAAATGCTGTTTCTAGTGCATCGCAAATTTGTTGATTAACTGACCAAGTATTTGATCCACGATATCCAGCACCTTGACTGTATACTACTTTAGCTGCTAATATGTTAATTGGATGCACTCTAGCTCTCTGAATTATAGTAGTATTAGTAAGTGTATCAACTATTTTCTTAGTACTCTCAGAGAATTCTCCAGTGACACCAACAGATGACATTTTACCCAAGTTTCTCAACATTGCTGTGTAGGGCATGCCCGTCTCTAACAAAGCTTCCCAAATGATTGGATAGTTCAACATCCGGGTTGGTATTACTTCTCTAGGCAAGTCATATTGTACGATCAATTTGGCAACTGTATTAATATCTGTTGGATTATCAGGATTGAATTTTGTACCTAATGTAGATGCTACATAATATCGTGTTAAATCTTCGTCTAATATTAAATCTAATCCATTATCATCTAGCCCTCTAGTGATACTCCCAAATAAAAAATCTTGTTGAGGTGACTTTGGTTTAGGATGAGCTTTCTTCAATACATCACGATGACTCCAACCACATCTAGATTTATATTTTATTAATTGATATACTAATTGACTTAAATCCTTATCTATATACCATCTAGAAATTGAATTACGTAATGCTCTACCCCAACCACGTAGTTTATCACAATAGTCAATAAATTGAAATAGATGAGTTCCAGTTCTTACCACTAGCGGCATCATCTCTAGGGCATATGACCTTGTGTTAGCATCTTTAGCAGCTGCGGCTAATGCTAAAATAAAAATAGCTGGATCATTTTTTGGTGCTCTACCTGAATCACTTATTTCAACTACTCTATCGACTACGCGTTTACCATCTTCTTCTAGTAATCTTAAGATATTTCGAGCATTATCAATTGTTAGCTCTTTAGCAGTGCTATAATATGTGTTCTTCTCAGACCCAAGAATTAAGAAACGATCTAACATCTTCCATCGATCTAGTTCAAACACATAACCACCAGCGTTGTTTTTTACTCGTCTTGAATCAAATATTTGTTGATCATTTTGTTCAATTAGTGATATATATTCATTCCTCATTTAAATCACCCCATTTATCAAACTGTATATTTTAAATATTTATTTGTAAAAATTTATAACTTAGAAATATCTTCCTTAAGATCTTTAAAAAACTCTTTTAATTTATTCTTGGTTTTATCTATTATCTTATCCATTAATTCTTCAAAATCATAATCTACTTCCCTTTCATCATATTTTGTATAAAGTTCATATAAAAAATCCCCTACTTCATCGACTGGATAACCTGTATCTATTTTTTCAAGTTCTGCTTCTATATAATTAAGATACATCTTTTTTAACTTAGCTATATCTTTTTTTAAATCATTATAAGAACTACTTAACAGAATCTTATCCATATCACTTGCCGTTATTGGTCTTGGTGAATTTTTTTTATTTTTCATTATAAAAATCTCTCCTCTTTAATTGAATTTAACTGCATTTTTAACTAACACTATTAATATATTTTATACTCTAGAAAGAAGGGGTTGAGTCCGCTACGCAGCCCCAACCCCTGATGCGAGAAGAGCGGATGAATTATTGAAGATAGGCTAAATAAATATGCCCGTAAATGACACCAAGATAACCTATCTTCGCCGACCCGCCGTACATAATGTTGGATGAAATTTGAGTTGAGGACAACCTCCGCAAATAGGTAACTCAACTCATCGACCCAACATGTTGCTATTATTTAACTTACACTATTTCCTCAAAATTAAGTTTGATTTTTTCAATATTCTTTTATACTCTATATCCTTCTTTGTAATCAGGATCATATGGTTTTACACTTAGCAAATCTTTATAGGCATCATACATATGAGTAAAAGCATTTTTAAGAATAGTCTCCATCAAGTAGATTCGCTCGTTAGTCGGACCATCTTTATCAAGTGCTTCAGCTTTATATGCTTCTAATTCCTTCTCTAAATCCTTTATCTCAGCCTTCAATGCTGTATACTTCTTATAGAAATTGAATAACTCACCATCTGAAACTTTTGACCTTATATAACTATGTGCCATTCCCGGTCATCCTCCTTTATTTTTCCATCTAATATAATTATATCATAAATCTCATAATCTGTAAATAACTAAAAATATTTTTTATCACTCAATTTACCTTTATTCAGCATCTTCATCTTCTTGCTCTTCTAATTCTTTATACAATTGCTCTAATTGTTTTTTTAAAGCAACATATCTTTTGCGAAGTTTCTCCGACTCACTGTCCAAACCCCTCACCTTAGATCCTTCCATATATGTCACCTTCCTTTCTATGATAAGTTTATTATATCATCATTTCCGTGATTTGTAAATAGCCGAAATAACATTTTTTTTTATTTTTCATTCATCATCAATATCATCATTATACTCTTCAGGTGAAAAATTGTCAACTGAATAATCATCTTTAACATAAATATTATTTACACCAAGTGAACATAGTAGTTTTCCAACTTTTGTTAAAATTTTATCAATACTTTTCCTGTTACCTTTCACCGAAAAATTTATAGATATGTCGTGATCTTCAACAATTTCATATCTTCTATTTTTGTCAACCATTCTATTTCCCTCCTAAAATAATATATTATTAAAATCTGTTGTCAGTTGTGTAAAAGCTTTATGCTCTGGTGATTTTATTTTATACTTCTCAGCGCATTTTGAAAATCCTTCAAATATCATATCTGGTCGCTTAAGTACAAGCTTAACAACACCATCATCTTGCAAGATGGGTATATCATCTTTACATTTTATTTCTAGCTGATTTAAAGCTCCATAAGTAATGGCTTCTTTTTCTATATCATCTGCTTCATTAAAATAAGACTCATCAATATGAATTTCAACATCAATATGTTTAACGCATCTATCTTTAGCTGAATTGACTTTAACTCTATAAGGCAACGATTTAAAAGCTGGTATTACTTCACCATCTTTAGTTGTGTTTAATACATATACTATAGCAAATCGTACGTTATAATCTTTAAAAGCATGAAACTCTTCATTGTTATTTATTACATGATTAAGTAATTCTAAATTCTCTTCCAATGTGTATACTTTAGGCATTTCAAAATCTACCTCCTCTATTTATTTTATTCATTATCAATAAATATTTTATCTTGACAATCTTGACAAAGTCCAGATATTGAATATTCTTTTAAGAAAAGTAAATCTCTAAACGAATCAATTGTAACTAACTTATTGCACAACACACATCTGTTGTTGACTATTTTTTCTTCTCTATTATATATAATATTAAGTACTTCATTTAACAAATTATCTTTTTTAGCTGGTTTCATAGTTATAACACCTCCTTCAGTCTCAATCATGAATATATTATATCATAGTGATCATGATTTGTAAACAAAAAAGAGGGCAATACTGCCCTCTTTTATATATAGTACTTCAGTTCACCTATCTCTATTCAAGTTTCAAAATTTTTTCTTTTTTATCTTTATATTTCTTTGCAGCTGATTTTTTAAATTTAATAGTCAGTACACCATTGTCTAAGCTAAGCTGTGGATCAACTGAATTATCAATATCTTCTGAATCTATTGAGAATGTGTAACGATATTTTCTTTTATTTCGTTCATTTTCATTATCAGCCTCTACTACTATATAACCATTCTCTTCATTAAGTGTAACTTTAATTTGTTTCTTTTCAACTCCAGGTAGATCACATTCTACAATGTTATAATCTTCATCTTCTGAAAAATATAAACCAGAGCTAGACTTAAATACATCATCGAACTTTTTAAACAAACTCAATGGTGACCAATTATCGAAGAAATCACCTTTCCTAACAATATCGAACATTCGATTACACCACCTCCAATAATATTATATCCACATATATTAATTTATAGTCATTCAAAAATTTTTAATTAATTTTGGTTAGACTAAATTTAAATTTATTTTTATTTTTTAATGATCACTAAAATTAATTATAAAGATATATATTAACTACTAAATGGTTAATAGGTGGTTGAGAATATGAAATATAAGGATATTTTGAAACCTAATTTTAAGGTAGAATATTGGATAAATTATTGCAGAGGTTTAACTGGTCATTATAGAGATGAATATTTAAATCTATTAATATTACCAATAGAAGCTGATTTAGAAATTAGTGATAATTGTGATCAAAATAATAATATAGTCAACTTAATAATTTCAATAATCAACAATTATAATTCAAATAAAATTGATTTATTTGAAGATATAATAGAACAAGTATTTAACGATGTATAATTATTTTTTTGATATTGTGAAAATAAATAATCAGAAAACTAGTGCTAAAAAATATTGCTACTCTTTATTTTATAATATTTTCTAACAATTTCATCTATATCTATTTGTGGAGTATCAGGTAGATCGGATTCATCAACTAAGCATTTAACTTCATCTACTAAATCTTCCAACATCGGTGCAAATTTATTATATGATAGTTTTCCAGTCTTTATATCTTTTAAAAACTCTCTTTCTTTAAGCGGAAAAATTAGTTTTCTTGTTTGCACCAACTCTCTAACTTCAAAAGCTGCTCTGAAAGCGTGACTACAAGCTTTTTTATCAACTCCTTCATCAATTACAGCTAACTTAGCCCTATGACCATACTTATCTACAAATCGTCTGAGGGCTTCTATTATATATTCTACTCTGGTTGTTAATGAAAATTTCTTTTCACAAATTATCAACATTGATTTAGCTAAATCATTATCTACATATTGTAATTCAGAATAATCATCTAATAATGGTTTTATATTATCAACAACATTACCCAAACGTGTCTTTTTATCAATACTTTCAAAAAATTTTAAAAATTTAGTAACTGTATATAATCTACTACCCTTAATACCATACTTAGCAGCTTGCTTTACCGCATACTGCACAAATTTATTAAGATTTTTACTTAAAAATTTTTCTCTTTTGCATATTATTTCACGAATAAAAAAATCACTAACTTGCCCTATCCAAAATTGAGGGGGAGAATACAACATCTCAATTGCAACCAATTGTCCATCGGTTGCCTGTTTTAGAAATTTATGCAACGTATAATATTCAATTTCATACACACTAGAATCGGATTTAGTATGATTATCAGTTTTATTAGATTCATGTATACTTGAATCTAATTTAACTCTATTTAAGATTAAATCTTCCATGGAAGGAGCATATACAGCTTTGTAGTCTTTATCACTATTAGGTGTGTCAGTACCATATAAATGCGCTCCAAAAATCGTTTTAAATAATATATCCACGCTGAACTCCCCCTCAAAAATACCATTATTTTCCATTATATTTATATTATATCATATCTAAAATGAAATGTAAAATACTTTTTTAGAATTATTAATATTTATTAACCAAAATATTTTACATCCTTTCTACTCTTCTGTAGGAATTCCAGCAGCGTCATATATTGAATAAATAAAATATTTTCTTAAATAATCATCAGATAAAATATCAGAAATTGATTTTTTAAAGAAAAGTTTTTTTTCATTATCAGGAACTATTAATATGTCTATAATGCTCAACGATTTTCCATTTTTATCATATCTAATTCGTGCTATAATAGATTTATCTTCTTCGTAAATTTCAAAGGTACCAGTACAAAGATCAGTTGGTTCATATTTAAAACCAATTAATTTTCCCAATATTAGCACCCTCTTTTTATATATATTTTTTATATTAATCTATTTTTAATCCCCTTTCTTAGCTACCAAAAGTAAAACCACGTATAAGTATATAAACATAATCATCTAATATAGGCATATCATGACGAGCTTCAATGTTACCGTTAAGTTCAGCATCTATAACACTCCGATAAAGCTTCATTATTTCAAATAAAACATATACGTCGAACTCAACATTTCTTAAGTCAGCTTCAGAAAGCAACGCTTTGCATATAGTACTACCCCTCATATCAACACTGCGTAGGTTAGCTTTACTTAATATTGCTTTATGCAAATCGGCATTATTTAAACATGCACCTTCAAAATTAGATCCAGATGCATTAACATAACTTAAATCAGCATTTCTAAAAATACTTCTACTAAAATTGCCTTGCATCTCTGCACCAATTAAGTTGGTATTAGTGAAATCACATTCAATAAATGTAACATTTGTAAAATTAGCATAACGCAAATCCCTATTGCAAAATATATTACTACCATGCAATGTCACATCTTGTATTTTAATTCGTTTTCCGCTATTCTCCCAACTATTTAACCATTTTTCATGCTCTTCAATATTTTTAGTAATTGTATCATCTATTTTTGACATTTTATGTTTTTTCCTCTAATTTAAATAACCTCATTTTTTATTTAATCTTTATATAACATCAATTCTTGTACCCTTCCACGTATTAACACCGTTTTCATCAAAACACATTTTTTGCCACTCTTTAATCATAGTGGTAAGACGGTCACCAGCTTCTTTTATATGTTCCATAATCATATCAAATTCTTGTACCTTATACACTTTACCTGGTTTAAGATAACCAGTACGCTTTACACCATTCTCAAGCCAATAAACATCTAAATAACCCGGATTATTATATAATCCAGGTACGTAATAACACCGAGGATATCCGTCTAAATATGAAGGTGGAAGATCATTCATAGTAGCAGCTTTAACACGCTGTACCCTATAAAATGGTTCACGACCGATCATAATCCTCTCGGCAATCACCTTAATCCTACCTAATGGAGCAAGTTTTGTTTCTTTTTTAGACATTTCTTTCTCCTCCTTTTTTATATTTTCTATCAATATTATATCACATATAATTTAAAAAGTAAATATGAACTATACAAAAATAGACAATTACCTTATATCTTTTTTAGCCTATCCCCAACAACTACACCAATTTAACCTTCAACCATAACTCAAGTATATGCACTATTTCATTAATTTTATTGGGTACCAAAATTTTAACTTATAATCCTCACTTTTTCTAATCTCCAAATTTTATTATATTTTATAGTTTATTGCACAATAAAATTAATTTCATCAAATTCATCATACAGTGGCGTATTATAAGAATTCATCATTTTTTCTACTACATTCCATGGAACATATTTATCAACTCTTTTTTCTATTCGATTTTTAATTGTATTTAGTCCTGTATAGTATACATTAGCTATTTTTTTATAATTAGCAGGAAATAAACAACGTTTAATATTTCTAGATTTTTTGCTTACATTTGTCATATCTATTATGATATTCTCTTTATTTTGTATAGCTTTTTTTAGATTATTTATTAATTCTGTATTTATTATATCATGATTAACTAATTCCCATGCTTCATGATAAGTATATTGTTTAAATTTCTTAGTAATTAGATCATCTCTAGAAATTATAATATAGTTTCCACTATAATTAGTAGAATTGTAGCTTTTACCAGAATACGGTATACCTACATTGAAAATTACTTCAGAGCAGTATTGTTTATTTTTAGATATATTTTGATTAGTATCATAAAATAATGAATTAATTAAATTAAATAAATCTGTAATTCGATTATAATTGTTATTAACAGATGTTAATCTTCCTTGATGATCAGCTATACAAAGTTTGTATAATAAATAAATAAATTCATAGTCAAAATATTTTAATTTTTCATATAATTTTCGTGCTATATTCTTGGTTATTTCAGATTGTAAATAATTAAAAAATAAATGATGTAGATTAATTAAATTCAATGTATATATAATGTTAATATCACTAAAATCACTTAAATTTTCTTTAATATCTTTAACTATATCAATAGCTTCTATTGTACCGCGATTAGGATGTCCTTTAAACCATACTTTATTATCTACAAATGTTCTTACAAATGATTTTCCAATATCGTGTAAAAGAGCAGCAACTAATAATGTACTATTGGTTTCATCACCAAGTATATCTAAAACCATTTGTGTGTGATTCCAGACAGTACCCTCGAGGTGATAAGGATTTGGGGATCCTTCATAACCATGATCGCAATTTTTCATTCTGTTATAGAGTTCAGCGTTATTACTAATAAAATATTCTTCTAATCGCTGTTTTTTCATCATATTCTTCCTTTCAAATTTAAACTGTGTTAATTAACTCCCGATCCCAAAGCTTCTTATTTATAAATATTTCTTTAAACTTATTTTCGTTAATAGCACCATTAACGTAAAGCTCCATCGATAAACCAAATGAAGTTCGGTCTAATTCATTTTGGGCTTTGATCGCGTAATCCTTTCTAGTCAAATTTTTATTTAATTCATAAAATTTTCGAGCATTACGAATAAAGTTATTGTAAGAATTAAGAACTTTCTTTTCTAGATCGCAAACATATTCTAAAATATCAAGTTCGGCTGAAAATAAACTGTTTTTAATATCGTCCAACTCTTCATCTAGTGCTAATCGCGCTACAGTATTTTCATTTAAAATATTAGATTTTACTCTGTGCAATTTAAGATATTCTTCATTTTTTATTTTAATCATATCATGATCATTGAATACTACAACAAAGCCTTCATGACCATAGTAATTTTTAACAGTATTGACTATAACATTAATATCATCTATTGATATTTCAGCTACAGGGTCACAACCCTCTATGTAATTAAAATTATAAGTACCATTTATCATATTCCTAGCACCAATGTACTTAAGTTTCTCTTCGGTATACGGAATAACAACTTGGTTTCTAGGTGATATCAGCTCGAACATTGGAGTATAGTTATTTTTAATTAATTCAATTATCGAACTTTTAAGTATTTTATTATTATTTACTATATTCATAGCCCAATTAGCCTGTTCAGCAAAGGAGTTGAGCTTCGTTTTACAATATAATTTATTATTAAGCATAAAGAAGTATACTAATGAACCGTCATACTTTTCAGTGACTCGTAAAATATTCTTATTTTGAAGTTTATCTAATTGGGTATATTCATTCTCATTAAGATTCCAAAACTTATGTAGTGGTAAAGCGATAATTTCACCAGTATCTTCCCTGAACGTGATGCCTCTTAAATTACGAGCACCATTATACTTAACAAAATCGCCAATTAACGCTAACCTGTAAGCAAAAGAAGCGATAGGTATATTATCTACTATTTCTCTTTTAACGATAAAAGCGCTATTATCTTTAATAATATTTAAACACTCATCATATGAAGGTACATATTTAAAATTCACATGCCTACCTCCTCTATCAATTCTTTATCAATTATATTATAACATCGGTCATCTGATTTGTAAACAGGAAAGCAAATAAAAAATGCTCTCCGAAGAGAGCATTCTTATATAAAACTACAAAGTTTCTACAAACCTCGAGGTTTGAATTTGCCTTTAATGTTCTGAGTGAAGAAACGTCCT
>Ga0209409_1003336_pt1 | contig 10657 bp, 15 predicted proteins | sample AD_JPNMR1_MetaG_FD_184424 | JGI IMG/M metagenome (GOLD analysis project Ga0209409, IMG submission 184424) | Active sludge microbial communities of municipal wastewater-treating anaerobic digesters from Japan - AD_JPNMR1_MetaG (SPAdes) (version 2) | ecosystem: Engineered > Bioreactor > Anaerobic...
CGATGTAGATGGACTTGTTGATGGAGAACAAAGAGAGTGCTATCCGTACCAAGATATTGAATGGTGGTACTCTCTCAACAGATATAATCTAGTAAATAGAATAATAAAAGTTGTAGAAAAAACAGGACCATCATTAGATGAAATAGGAGATATAACATATTATATACACATAGACGTACTAAAAAGAGGATTAACTAAGAAGGAACTAGAATTTCTAATGGAAAACGATTATTGATATGGTACTTTGTGAAATATTCTAAAAAAATAACCGAAATAGAAAAAGTAGCAGGTATCATGCTTTTATCTAGCACAGGGTACGAACCGATACAAACCCTGATGAAATCTGATGCCATTTTTCAGCTACTTGTTAAAAAAATAACTATATCAATTTCACAAAGTATATATTTTATAAAAAGAATTTCTGTAAGTATGGTCAATACTGAGCTACTGAATTTGGTGTATTGGCCAGTCACGTCTGTTCAAAGTATGCAAATCGAAAAAATGAAGTATCGATTTGCATACTTTTGGACAGTGTTGGGATAACGGTAAACAGCGAGTTCTAGCTTATGTCGTATAGACAGGCATACAGAGCTTCGCTGTTTAAAAAAAATACTAAATTAAAAGGAGGAATATGTATGTTATTATTAAACGGTAGAGTAAGTATAGTAGAAAAGAGTTACAAATGGGAGTTAGTATATCCTAATGGTGGGATATACGCTTCTAAGACTATGGAAGGTAAGCTCAACAATGTATGGAGCTGTATCCTATCAATGATAGGTAAATACGAATTAGTGAATGAATGGAGGGTTAAGAATAAGAAACAACCGTTGTCTATTGTAGAAATAGAGTTGCCAAGTAAACAAACTTTGAATAAGTTAGCTACAGAGTTTAACACTCCATATATGCAAAAGAATCCTGACAAAGATTTAGTCAGGGTTGTAGCTAACAAATTAAAATTACATCACATTGTTGCTAGATACGGTTCTGAGACGTTGAAAAGAAATATGAAAGGTGATGTAATAGCAAAACTAGATGGTGAAAAGCTAGTATTCACTATGAACGGGAAACAAGTGTTTTCTGTTGATAGCGATAAGTCTCTTGAATCCATAATCAGCGGGATCAAGAGGTTCCATACATATTTTAGCAGAACAAATAAACTAGATCTTAAGTTGAGAACATATAAACAAGTTCCTAACTTAGATCTAGAAGGTTTAGAAATTATAAGAGGTTAGGATTATCTAACCTCTTTTTTTAATACGGATATGTTTTAGTAACAAGTCGAAGACTTGCATGTCGAAGACTTGATTGTCAGCGACTTATAAAAAAAGAAGAGGTGTATAACCTCTTCACAATAATCGCTACTTCGATCAGAAAACGAAAAAAAATATATTTTATAATTTATCTATAGTTCTTATGTTTTTGTACCTACTATAAAATACCTGATATAATACTAATAATAAGCATATTTATCGAATAATAACCCATTTGTTTAATTATATCATAAATAAGGAGGTATAATTATGTGTAGTAATTTAAAAATAAGTAACACTACTAAATGGTATGAGAAACAAGGTCTACTGTTTAGTAGTGAGATTAGAAAAGGAAGTGTATGTACACTTCTTACTAATAAAGGGTTTCAACAGTTTAAATTCGGTGTTGAAGGTAAGTTTACTGTAATCAATGCTAGAATTGAGACTGTTGATGTTAAGTTTAAGTCTATGATAAATAACAGGTGTGTTATAATTGTAGATGAGTTCTATGAGTTTTCTAAACAAGAAGGTAGAATGTATAGGTTTTATACAGGGAAACCTATACTACTAGCAGGACTGTATAGAAATGATCAGTTCTTGCTTCTAACTAAACCTTCTAATACGATATGTCAACGTCTACCTGTTGTATTAGATAAGGTGTCGTACAAGCTGTGGTTAACAGAACCGTTCGATAACGTTAAACCTATTCTGTTAACTGAACAAGATCTTAATATGGAGGTGGTATAATGAGCTGTGATATGATTAAAAAAGATAAATATACAGAAATCCTTACTTGTAAAGGTGTAAGGTTTATGAAGTGGGGATATCCGCATAAAGATTACAATATATACTATTTTAGGTATGAGGGATTAGAAGATAGACCTTCTATACTACAGTCTAGAGGTCTATTACAATGTGACTATGTTAAAAATGGTAATAAGTTCTATAACAAACTCATACCTGTAGTATTTCAACGTGGCAGTATCTATTCATTTGCTATCTTAACTAGAGATTCTGAATATGGCAGACTCCCTGTGTTTATAAATGAAGAGTTTGCTAATGAATGGATAGATAATGCGTTTAGTATTGACGTTATAGGCGTTGAAGAATATACAATGTTAGTAAACGAAGCTCGTTATTTTATAAAAAAGATAATGAGCTCCGCTATTTAAAAAAATCATACACTAAACCGACGTAGCTTAATTGGCAGAGCGGCTGACTTGTAATCAGCGGGTTGTGGGTTCAAATCCCGCCAGGCATACCATACTAAATGGTGGTTGACAGGAAAGTGTCTAAACGTGCTTTAGACAAACGTGGGTTCGATTCCCACCAACCACCCCATTTGTTTGTAAGTGGTTTTATTACGCCGCTTTTTTTTATTTAAATAAATGATGAATGTTTAAGTAGGTGATAAAATGAAAATTTGTTGTATGAGAACTAAAAATACTAGAACTAAAATTATGATTAAATGATAAAGAAATTGAAGAAATTATACAGGAATTTGTTGTTTCTGATAAATAGCGAATGTGAAATTTTATAAATCTGTATTGAATTTATAAAAAGTCGACGAATCTTACTTTTATCTAGCACAGAGAACAAATCGATGCAAACATTGATGAATTCAGAAGCGACTTTTTTGTACATTGTTAAAAAAATAACTATATCAATTTCACAAACTGTTATAAATAAAAAAGGGAGATGAAAAAAATGGTTAAATTCATTTGTTTAGGCGAAGTTTTTCTAATTGTTTATAAAATGGGTAAAAAATATAAAGTGCGTTTATATAATTTAGGTATTTCGTTTTATTCAGATTCAATTGTTTTAGCATATAAACAAATAATTAAACTATTTGAGAACGCAAAAAATAAAGGAATTAAGTTTAGTTTAATTGAAGAAGAAACGCCGATTAAACTTGTAAAACGTAAATTTGTTTATGTAGATAATGAAAAAGTTTTTGTTAATAAAATTAAATCTTTAATTAAGGAGGTAATTTTAAATGATTAAATCTAAGTTTTATTCGTTTGGATTTGAACCGTTTGTAGAAAAAATTCCTTTTTATATACGGCAAATTGATAAATCGATTGATGAAGAAAACTTTGAAAAATATAAGCAAAGTTTGAATTCATTTCTGTTTTATTTAACTACAGATTTTTTTGATAAAATCATGGAAATTTATGCAATTACAGAAGATAAAGAAATTAAAGAGTTTGTTAGATCTCTTTTGTTTGCTAAAATTGAAACTGAAGATTTGTTTAAGAAGAAAAAATATGATAAAATTACGGAAATTCTTAGTTTTTATATTGAACTTATTTATAAAACTTTTATAAATTAAGGAGGTAAAAAAATGAATGTATTAAAAATAATTTTATTTATACTTGGCATTTTTCTTATGTTTTTCGCTCCTTTGCAATTAATAGTTTTAGCAATAATATTTTTTGGTATTCCATTTTTAATTTGGATAATTGAAGAAATTATAGAAAAGAATAAAATTAAGAAAAATAATGAAAAAAATAAGAAATTAAACAGGGATTTTATGATTATTGAAGAAAAAGAAAAAGAAAAAGTTGAAGTTAAAGAAAATAAGAAAAGACACAAAGATTTATCAAAATTTTATGAATCAAATAAAAAGAGATTAAAATAGTCATATTTATATATACATGATTAATAGAGGATTATAAATATGTCTGAAAGTATGATTAAATACATTGTATAATAAATTGATATGCATATGGATGTATAGTTTTGTGTTACACACGTTCATCTTAACTATATGTTCTTATACTAACTGTATTGTTTGGCTAATATTAATAAATCTGTAACTTGAGCTTCGCTATATAAAAAAGGAGTGATTTTATGAAAACTGTTAATGAGTTATCTCTCATGTTAGATGAACCTATTAATACACTCACGTTCTTTGCTAAACATAGCTATTTGTTTTATAAAGAGTTTGAAATACCTAAGAAACGTGGTGTAAGAGTTATTCATACGTATATGTGTAACTCAGAACAGAAACAAGTCGATGTTAATGAACTTAACAAGCTGCTTGATACTATGAGTAAAGATAAACGTGTACAAGGTTCGTGGCAGTTACGTCAAATACATAATAAGATTAATAAGATATTTAAACAGTTAACTTTTCCTAAATATGTACACGGATTTATACAAGGAAGATCAACAATAACAGCTGTACGACCACATGTTGGTAAAGAATGGTTAATAGCTGTTGATATAAAAGACTTCTTTGAGTCTACTACTAGTAAACATATATGTAACAGTTTAGAATATTACTACGGGTTTAGTAACAGTGTAGCGTGGTTATTATCTAAACTTGTTACACGTAAGAATAGGTTACCACAAGGTGCTGTTACTAGTCCTATGGCAAGTAATGTAGCGTTTGCACCTATTGATGTAACCATCGGAGATTTCTGTAATGAATATGGAATAACATATACACGATACGCTGATGATCTTATGTTCAGTTTTAATGGTGACTTAAAAAGTGTAGTATTAGAAGAAATACCTAAGTTGCTAAACGAATATAAGATAAATAACAAGAAAACTAAAGTATATGGTCCTAACGATATACATTATGCGTTAGGATATGTTGTAAACACAAAAGTGAATGTAAATAAGACAGCTAGACGAAACTTAGAGGCTGCTATTTACAACTTTGTGTATAAGAAACTAATACCAGCAGAACAATTATCAAATCCAGTACAATATAAACGGTCTTTGTTGGGAAAAGCCAACTACATGTTAAAAGCTAATCCTGATTTAGGTAGATTAAGAAGACTAACTGAAGAGTTAAGACAGTTAGATCCTAATAAAAAAGAATTTAAAGAATTGAAAGGGGTGAAAATATGAGACGTGAATATTTAATACCAAAAACAGTTGCTATTGAATTATTACAAGATGTATATTACTATATAGATAGTTGGTTCTATGAATATATACTTGCAGTAGATATATTAAATGCAAAAAGTGGTTGTGATTATATAAAGAATAGTGACGATATTAATAGATTAAAACAAGCGCATTCATCATGGAAAACATCAGGTTATATACGTGTAGTTATAGATAAAAATGTAAAATATTATCCAGAATTCAAAGATAGAGATGAATTAAGTAAAGATTTTGAAGAGTTTAATACAGACGTACCTTGGTCAAAAGGTAATAGAAAAGATATAGAAGAAATAATGTTTATTATAGAAAAGTATAGAATATAAAAAAAAATAAACAAAAGGGAGTGATAAATGGATACACAACGATAACCTAAAACATTTAGGTCTTAAAATCAGCACGTTTAGCGTGGTATAAACACAAACTAATGCGATACGCATATTAATTAAAGGAGATGAAAACTATGATATAAATAACTATTCGGCGTGTAAACACAGCCGAATTCGCCTACCCTAACCTAAAATCAGCACATTTTATGTGGTATTTTTATAAATCAAATGCGATACGCATATTATTATTTAAAGGAGATGGTAGTATGAAATATCCTTATCTTGGAGAAGTTATAGGAAGTAAACCTGATAAGTTTACTGGTATTTCTATACACATGTTTGAACCTAAAAAATTAGAGCGTCTAATTAACCCTTTATACTTTTGGGCTAAGAAGGTATCTGATATAAAAGCTAAATACTATCCTGCACAACGAATACATTATTTACCCGAATCAGAGGTTAAAGCATATATCAACGGTGAAGAGAAAGTTAAACTAGATATATGGAGTAAAGATAAGAAAGTAGTACAGTATAACGCTAAAGTAAGATCGTATATATGCTTTTTCTATTCTTATATATTAGATGCGCTTACTAAATATAAGAATGTAGAAGTTATGCTAGATGAAGGTAGAACATATATATTAAGATTTTATAATACACATAACGCTATTGAACGTATTCTAATTCTGTATATTAATCCTATAAACCCAAGATTAGAAAAAATCGATGGGTATTATAAAGATAATTTAATATATAGAAAAGATGGGTCAAAATATAATACAAATTTGTATAAAGTTACACCGTATGGGTTTACAGAAGTACATAACAACAAATCTGTATTGTCTAAAGATAAAATAAAAGAAATTATGTTAGAAACAAATTTGAAAAGTAGAAATATAAACCCTACGTATAAGAATAAAGCTGCTGAAAAGTATAATAAAGTTATGAATTATATTAGACAACGTGTAACACAGCTAGATGATAAAGGTATAGCATTAGAGTTTAGAGATTTATTTATAATCGATACACACCCGTCTAATATAAATGAATTGTTTGAAAAGAAATCAATTGTGTATTTTAGTAATTCTATAGGTACAGGTCCTGTTGAGTTTAATTATTTAAAACTTAACGATAATAAAGAAGTTGTATATTCACATACAGTTGAATGTACAAATGAGGATTCAAAGTTAATTAGAGATATATTCAAAATATTATCAGAAAAGGAGTGGTCATATGTACAAACTACTACTTAATTGTACCGAACTACAAGCTAGACTTATAAAAGATTTATAGACACGGTTTGAGATTAATCTAAACATGTTTAATTAGTCTAGTTGTGAATAGTTGTTTGAAGATATCGTTATGTATATAACTGAATTGTATGTACAGTACAACGATTTACATAATCCAGATAGAACAAAAGTAGAAGAGTTGTATGATATATATGCTATATACGCAGAGTATGGATTATGTTATGAGAAAGTAAAGAAATATAAACGGTACATAGAGTTTCTAAAGTATGGTACTGCACACGACATAGATAAATACATATACTAACGTGCTGATTAAAGCACGTTTTTAATTTAAAGGAGGGATTTTATGAGAATTAAAGAAGTAATAAAAGTGTTACCTGAAATAATGAAACAAGGTGAAGTACCTATACTAGTTGGTCATGCTGGTGTAGGTAAAACTCAAGTAGTAAGAGAAATAGCAGAAGCAACTGGCAGAAAGTTAATTACATTAGTTCTATCACAAATGGAACCTGGCGATTTGATAGGTATGCCAGACAGAAAAGATGATAGAACTGTATGGTTAAAACCAGAATGGTTTCCAATAGAAAGTAACTCTATATTATTCTTAGATGAAATAAACAGAGCTAACCATCTTACACGAGCTGCGGTTATGCAATTATTGTTGGATAAACGGCTCAATGAACATGTATTGCCTGACGGTGTTTGGGTATGTGCTGCTATGAACCCAGATACCGAAGAATACGATGTCAACGAAGTTATAGATGCTGCGTTCGTTGACAGATTTGTATGGATAAAAGTAACGAATAGATTTGAAGATTTTGAAGTGTATATAAACAAAAAGTATAAAAACAGTTCGTTGTATTTGAAAGCGTTAAGAAATGTATATAAGGCATCAAATGACGCTTTTGAAATTAATAGTCCATTTAGTTTGCCAGAAATTAAACCTACTCCAAGAGCACATGAACGCGCTCTTAAAATAATCGCTAATATGCCACAACAATTATTTTTTGAGTATGGTGCTGAATTGTTAAGTGGTATATTAGGGCAAGCTACAGGAATTGCTATGTACGAGTTTATAAAAACAAATCAAGACCAAGTTTTAGGTCTTGAAGATATCTTAATATACAACGAAAAAGCTATTAAGAAATCTAGCCCTGCGGAAAAGATAAATGTAGTATCTATGTTTATTTCAAAGATTAAAGATGATGAATTCTTTAATTCTTTGAATGAAGATACTATAAAAAATATTGTTAAATCATTTAAATTATTCCCGAAAGAACATCTAGGTAAAATAATAAGAGAAGGATACCAAGATGCAGATTACAATGATAAACTTAAAATATTACAGAATAAGTACAACGACTTCTATGATCTTATACTATCTTTACTAAGTGATGGTGATAACAATATAGATTTGTCTAAACTTGTATAGGAGGTATATGTATGGATATCTATAATGTGTTTGAACAGGCTAAAGAGTTAGGTGTATCTACATTCAAGTTCGGTAGTAACTTAGCAGAAGAAACTATATTTAATTTCTTGTTACAGAAAGTTGAGCTTGTTGTAGATACACAACATGATATAACTGCTTATGTAACAATAAGCAACAATAATATACAGTTAGTAATCAACCCAGAATATTTATACGAAATGTTGGAAGATATACTTGAAACTGAACCTACAGAAACACAATTACTTGCATTTTATAGAGGATTGTTTAAACATGAATTACTTCATTGTGCATTAAACCATTTAATAAGTGATCCAAAACGGTCTAACGAGAAATTAGCTAATATAGTTATGGATGCGCTTATTAATCGAGAAATTCCAGAGTTCAAATATCTTAACTTGCCTAAAACAACTCCTGAAATAATTCTTATGTTTGGTGATATAGGTGGTTTGCTGTTCCCATCTGAAAAAGGTGAAAAATTAACTTGGGAACAGTATTATGATTTTCTTGTACAGTTTATTAAAGATAAAGAAAAGGAGAGTGGTAATAAAGAAGATAAAGAAGGTAACGAAGATTGTGATATAGAAAGTAAATTAATTAATAATATAGCAGATTATCAAGGATATACACAACAACATTCTGGTACTATAACTGAAGGAGATTTAAAACAAGTTACAGAGAATGAGTTACCGCCTGTTACAAAAAAGATTGTTGAAGAAATTAATAGAAGTATAGACGAATTTTGTAAGAGCAGAGGTACAATGTTTAGTAATATGATAGAGAAATTAAGAATTAAACGTAGTAAACCTATAGTTAAATGGGAACAAATATTAAGACAGTTTATAAAACAAGGTAATTGTATACTGAGCAAAGATTATTCATATAAAAGACGTGATAGACGTACATGTTTACCACCTGGTGGTAAATATATGTTAAAAGGTGGTTCTGTATATATACTAATTGATAGTAGTGGATCAATTAGTGATAAAGAATTACAGATATTTGGTTCTGAAATATATCAGTTAGTTAAGAAATATCAAATGTATTATAAGATATGGACATATAGTACAAATATATCTAATCCAGTTGATATACATGAACTAAAACGTGGTAACCTAGAAATATCTACACGCGGTGGTACTGATTTATGTAATGTATTAAAAGAGTTAAGAGAACAAAAAGTTAAACCACCTGATATGTGGATAATTCTAACTGATGCATATGATAGAATACCAGAACCAAAAGAGTTTGTAAAAGGTAAAATATTGTTCCTGTTATCAGAAGATTATAGTGAAACATCGTTTAAAGACATAGAGAATTATAAATATAAATATACAGTATTAAAAGGGAGTGATAAAATGAGATGAGATAAATATCACCATTAACCAGGTGATATTGTACCTGAAACCAAACCGAGCTAACATGACAAATCAGCACATTTATTGTGGTTTTTAAGAAAATATATATGCGATACGCATTTAATTTAATTAAAGGAGGAGATTATTATGGTGTATGAAGAAAGTATAAGTAGGGCGGAAAACGAGAAATATATATTGGAGTTAAGGTACGATATGTACGCTGACAATCCATTTGAATTTGATGATTATTATGATTTCTTTAAAATCATAGCCTTTCATAAAAGATACTCGATAGGTTATGATCACGGATACAAAACGCCGGAAGATTATCTAAGATCTCTTCTGGAGGATTTGTACACAGAAGAGTACATAGATAAGACTTTAGATAAGTTAAGAAGCAAACATTACAAGAATCAACCGTACGTATATTATGAAGATATTATATATACGTTTAAGAAGCTATCTGATAAATATATATTCTTTGATCTATACTTTTTAGATCATAGCGTGTTTTATGTCAGTTTACATTCATTCAATGATCCGTGGGATTCTGGTATGCTTGGTTGGGTCGTTGTGGATAAAGAAAAGATGAAAGAGTTTGGGATTCAAAAAAAAGATTTAGAAAAAGAGATAGAGAGCGCTCTTGAAGTTTATAATGCCTATTTAAATGGAGATGTATATGCATTTGTATTAAAAGAAAAAGTTCCAGTGTTATCAGATAAACCGGAACATCGAGGTTTATATGCAGAAAATGAAATTGATAGTATATACGGTATTTATGGGTATAAAGAATTAAAAAATTATCGCGATGAGTTTCCGGATGAAATAAAGCCACTTTATGATGAAATTATTAACAACTTGTGAAACTGTTGCATATAAGGAGGTAACGAAAATGAAAAAAGACGAGTTGAAAAGAAGGATAGACAGCCTCAAAAAGATAGTAACAAAAGATGATGAATATGAAGATGCAATAAATCAGATAGTTTATTATTCGTTAGAAATCATGGAGAAGATTTTAGAGAATACAGAATAAACTTAGAGAGTCTTTAGGACTCTCTTTAAATCTAAAGGAGGTTATAGACTTATGATAAGAGAGTATAAAATAATATTACCAAAA
>Ga0209409_1003337_pt1 | contig 10656 bp, 12 predicted proteins | sample AD_JPNMR1_MetaG_FD_184424 | JGI IMG/M metagenome (GOLD analysis project Ga0209409, IMG submission 184424) | Active sludge microbial communities of municipal wastewater-treating anaerobic digesters from Japan - AD_JPNMR1_MetaG (SPAdes) (version 2) | ecosystem: Engineered > Bioreactor > Anaerobic...
TTGACATCACCACATCCTGCTAAACCATGTCTTGCTACATTCATATTTGATGTAGTAGCCCAAGAACTACCAGACCAGATTTCTGTAGTAGTTAAATTATAACCATTATACCCACCAAAACTTAGAGCATTATTAACATCACCACAACCTGCTAAACTATGTCTTGCTACATTCAACCCACTCGTAGTAGACCAAGCTCCCACTGCAATATCCCAGTTGAGTCCACTGTCAGATACAGCCCAGTCGTATGATGAAGCACCAGATTTGAATGTCTGGAAAACTATCCTGTCACCTTTAGTGGCAGCTGGAGTTCCGACATTGATGCCCCATCCTAAACTCACACCATTTAGATATATAGTATTAGTGCTATTAGGTTCAAATCTGATTGTTTTACCTGTATTAGGATTTGTTGATGGACTAATATTATTTCCACCAGTACCTAACAACACTTCAAACTTCATTCCAGCAGCGGCCGCTGGTAATGATATATCCATATTTGCAGTTTGACCATAGTTATTTATTACAGCACCTGCAACTGTAATTTCTGCAGTAGTCAAAGTGGTACTTGAAGTTTTAATCTTTTCCGTTTCTTTTAGAACAACTCCATAAAAATCCATAGGTATTATTACCTCCTCTTATAAAAATAAAATAATAAATATTAATATAATATATTAATGGTAACGTTGTTTACCGGCATCCATACTCTTATACAGCTATTATTGATCTTCTCAATCTCAGTAGGATAGATTAATTTATTTGTGGATGCATTATAACAAGATAGACGATGTAATGCAATTGCTGGATGTGCTACATCTGCATAGTAGAGACCAGTAGTTGCATCTAGTGTCCAAGATGATACAGTTTTAGTATTATTTCTACCGGCCACAGCTACTAAACTGCTTATATAAATATTATTAGGATTATATCCCTTTATATACATTGTTGTTCCATTTACAGACAATGTTTCTTCAGTATACTCAGAAATTGCTGTAATATTTGAACCAGATTTAGTAAAATTAACTGCTGCAATCAGAGTTTGACATCTATCAGGATTAAATCCTGATGGAGTAATCGTCATACCATCAGCTGATATATGATATAATCTAACTATTACTGGATTTTCAACTACTGAATCTAAATAAGAATAATCCAGAAAAACTCCTAGATGACATCCACCAGTTGTAGTATCAGCTAAAGTAGAAACATTTAAAGTAAGAGTAGAACCACTTAAAATTTCTAGTAAAGTAGAATCTTGCACTGCATAACCAGCTGAAATTACAACTGTTGCTGTCGAACCACCTACTCCAGAAACTGATGAAACATTTAGTCCTGAAAGAACTATATTGTTACCAAAAGCTTTTAGAAGCATATTAGTTGCTCTAGAAAGATAAACTCTGGAGTCGACTGTTCCATAGTCAAATATTCTTTGCTGATATGGATCATTATAACGATATTGAGTTGGTGTTACATACTCTGGCATTTTAAAATTACCTCCTTAAGTATATTTATTAAAAATAATTACTTTCATTTTTATTTCTAATTTATTAAATTGAAAAAAAGTGATAGAAAAATGTGGTTAAAAAAGATAAAAAGAATATTACTCTTGCCTGTAAACGGCGAGATCTCTTTAGAAGATACTTTATCTTGATCTTACATAAAGAGTCATAAAGAAGTAATATCTTAAATATATTTATTGTAATTTAATAAATAGAAATAAAAATAAGATCTTTTAAAAATTGATATTTTTCTTTTTATTGTATAATATATTCAATTAATATTGTTATAAAAATGATGGGTGGTATAAATATAAAAAGGGTTCTGAAAAAAATGTTGAGCTAGAGTAGATAGAGAAGTTGATAATTATTGAATATAATATTGATTAGCGGCGCGATCTACTTATTTACTACAAATTTTCGAGCGAGCGACAGAAAACTTAGACTTCACTAATTGAACTGCGCCGTTTACAATTTAAATATCTATTAGTTACATATAGAAATAATATTGATGTAGTTAAAAAATTTTATTTTTTTAAAGGAGGAGAAAATGAAAAAGAAACAGAAAATTAAACACAGAATTCCATTAGAAGTCATTTTAACAATTCATTCCAAAGGAGGCGCCCAGAGCCCTAAAAAGGGCAAAAAGGGTTACTCCCGCATTGAAAATAAAAAATTGCTACGTAAAGAGTTGGATTTTAACTCTCTACGTAGCGTTTATTTTTGCGCAAATTTATATAGAAATGGTGGAGTTTCTATGTAAAAATTTAATATTTAAAGATTTCATATAGAAATTAATATGGTGTACAGTCGCAAGGCTGTATCAAGGTTTGTAACGAGGGTTACAAACCTCTCGCGGACCTACTTCGGTAGGCCTGGCGAGTGCTCCACCGGCAAAGAGGTGATTGAGGACTTCGGTCCTTGATCACCTCTTTGTTTTGTTCATATTCTGAAGGCGGGAGAGTGGAAGACTCAACTTCCACTCCGTATATTGAAGCGCGAAAGGATTGGATTTGGGAGGGTCGTGCACTTTAAATCGAATAAAAATAACAGGATAGACCATAAAGATCTATCCTGTCTATAAGGAGAGAAAAAAATGAAAGAGAGAGAGGTGATTGGCTTTTTTATTTAAAGATTTCATATAGAAATATATATGGTATGAGTATGTGTAGAATCTTTTTGTTCTACATATGCTCATGCAGCTGGACACCCGAACTGGAAACAGCGGGCAACAGAAGCTGCAAAAGGAGGAAGTATGTTGAGATTGGAGGAGGAAAAACCTCCAAAAAAATCAATTAAAGAAAGAATTAAATATCAAATTAATGAAAACGGATTAATTAACGTATATTATCGGATTGAAGCATTTGGATTGAACAAAGAATTTGAGTTATTTAGAGATTATGAAATTGATGAAAATTTTTCAAAAAAATTATTAGAAAAAATTAATCAAATTAGGAAATATTATAGATTAAATTAATATTTAATACCCATTTCATTTATTTTTTATTTATATTTTATCTAAAAATAGGCAAGAAGACACCCACCTCTATAGGTGGGTGATGAATTGCCACCTATATAACACAAAAACCTTTTCTAAACATATAAGGTTTGACTAATTCTGTTTTAACTGGTTTTGAAAGTCCTTCTAGTTTAATATAAGTTCCTTTGTTTTGAACTCCCTTAACAATATAGATTGCGTTTTGATACTTAACTAAGTCTTTTGGTTGGTAGAAGTATCTTTGTGTTCTAATACTTCTATGTCCTTTAGAAAACTTTTGTCCTCTATATTTGTGCAGGTTTTCTGTATTATGATTTTTGTTGCGTGTCCTTCTACCAGTGAACAAGTCTTGTCCTGTAACCTTTTCACCAGTTCGTATATCTATATACTTTGCATCGTAAAATTTCTCTAGTGAACGGTTGTTTCGCCTAACCTGTTCAAAATAGATAGGCTCTATTCTTTTTTGACTAATCCCACCTGCTATAGAAAAGGCATCATTGTAATGTGTTTTTTCTAAACCAAGTTGTATTCTTTTAGATTTAGTTATATATCCATAGGTATGTTTACAATTAAGTATATTAACCAACTTCCACCTAACAGTTGACATAAATGTTGCCTCTTTTAGTGGTTTTTGTATAGGTTCTAATCCCCATAGTTTACCACCTTCTTGATGGTTTTTAGGAATATGACATTTAATGCATACTGTTATAAGATTAGATGGTCTATCTGTTCTATCCCGTTTCCAAAAACCTACATGATGAACTTCAAGTGGCAAATCGCTTCTACCACATACTTGACAAATATAGTTATCTCTGTATAGAATATATTCTCTTAAATTATAGAAACCTTCTTGTTCACCTTGTTGATAACCTATACCCTCTACATTGGGGTTTTTTAACTTATGAGTATCAAAATTTGCAACTTCTACTACTATGTTGGTTATAGGAAGTATTTTTTTAAGAAAGTTAATAAACCTAATATGTGAGTCTAACTTATGTCTAATAGAAGGTGCAAGCCAACCTTCTTTTTTAGATGATACTCTATTATCAAAACGTGGTTTTCTATACCTTAATCTGTTACGTCTAATCCTTCTATACATACTTCTTTCTTTCAGTAGCTCGGGTATATCATCTCTAAGTTTAACTTCGCACGAGATTAACTCTTTCTTTTCACTTATAGCAGAAAGCCCTATATAGTTATAGCCACTATCTACACCAAGGGTTATATTTTGCGTATAGGTAGTAGTATAATAGAGTAACTGAATAGTGAAGGGTTTTCTTTTAACAACTTTAGCAAGTCCTTGTTTTAAAAGTCTTCTAACCTTACCATGTCTTTCTGTCGGCATTAAAGGTTTTCCATCAATAGATAGCACATAAACCATTTTTAAATCCCCTTTCAAGGATAAGTCAGCTTAACGCTGTTGGTCCACATCGCCAATGTTATGATAGGTTTTTGGTAGCAGCACTTCTCCTACCCCTTAGAGATGTTTAACCACTACCCGCAGAGCATAGGACTTGTGGAACATCCTATGGTGCCTATATATTCTATCATAACGTAGCCCGATAGGACAAAATCCCCTGGCTGAGGCTAATCAACCGAGCTTGTATTTCTACAAGCCCCCGCCTCTATAGGCGGTGGGTAGTTGACTTATATTAAATCTTCTAGAGCTTCTTTGAATTTGTAAATCGGCAAATTGCCAATAATATAATTCACCGGCAGAGTTTCTTTATAGATGATGAAAGCAGGTAGTTTACTGATCTGAAACTTACTCGCTAACTCGTACGATTCGTCTACGTCAACTTTAGCGAACTTAACTTTCCCGCTATAGTTATCTAGTAATTTCTGAAACGTATTCTCCTGAAACTCTTTGCAATTATCACACCAGTTAGCTGAGAACATCACTAACACTGGTTTTTTTGTTGTGTAAATTTCTTCAGCAAAGTTATTGTCATCTAGATTAATTACATTAGACATAGCGATCTCCTCCGAATAAAAAACAAACACAAGAGACTGTAAATCAATATCCTTCAGTAAAAAGAATAATAATTTACAATCCCTTGTGTTAAATAGGTGGCCAATATATAAAATAAATAAATAGCACTACCTATTTGATATAATTAATTTCTATATAAATCATTTAATTTTATAAATTTACAAGAAGACGTCTATGAACTCAGTATTGTGATAGACGTCGTAATGATATGGAATTATAATTTGATAAATTATATAAAGTAATTGTGAATGTTTGAAAACGGCCGAATCTGGTAACGAATCAACTAATAGATTATAATAATAGAATGTTGAAATTGTTTCTTTTGTGATCTTATCTTTAGACAAAACTGTCTTAGAAAGAAGATCAAATAAATTAATAATATTCTTTGGTATTTTATTATCTTTGATTAATAAAATAGATGATGGATTTTTAATGTAATTTAATAGATATTTGTAAGCTTCTGAAATTATTCTTTCACGATCATTAGTTGGTGATGGAATTAATTTGTAGTCTAAATATTTGAATTCATGGAAATCGGAGATTTCAACCGGCGAGAGCGTTTTTTCTGGGTCGAAAAAGTAAGAGTCTACCAAGCTCTTGCCGTTACCATTGTTAATCTTTAAATAATTTTCAATATTGAGTACTTTTTTGTTACTAATTTTGAAATCCGCCGGTAATCTATTATCTTTTCTACTAATTTCGATTAAATTATTAAAAATTCTATCGGCAAACTCTTCTTGAGATAACGGTATCAGATGCTTATACTGTTTCGATAATTCTTCAATTACATTATCTAATTCAGTATTCTCTTTTTCATAATTACCAGGAACAAATTCAAAGAATAACTTATTTTGAAACTCCGTAAAAGTGTTTCTAATAAGACCCATAAATAATAATTTTTGAGAATTTGGATTACAAATAATCTTTGAAAATGACTCTCTAAAATTATCTCTATGAACTTCATAAAAATATCTCATCAAATAAAGAAATGATAAATATAATAACATCATAATATGTAAAGGTTTATCTTTATATTTCTCATGTTCCTGTAACAATATTGAAAATATCTTTTTAATAACAAATGTAATATTATTAATGTGTAAATTTGACGATAAAATTAAAGATCTAAAATATGTTTCATCAATGTTAAAATTTCCAGGCATTAATATAGGACTTATTATCTTAACCTGCCCTTTACTACTAACTAGTAATTTACATTGATCTGAATTAAAAAATCTAAAATAGCTTAATGTATAATGTATTAAGCTAGATTTAATTGGTGTTGTCAAACATAAATTAAATATATCATCAAATTCTGATTTTTCTGTAAATTCAACTTGTGATTTAATTTCAATTTCTTTTTTGATTTGTTGATTTGTATCGGCCGACGGTACAAATTCAGTTATTTTTTTGTTCTCTTTAGGAGCTTCGGCCGGTTTCAATTTATCGGAATTATAAAGAATTTTTAAAGTCAAATCATGAGTCAGATAGTTACTATAAAATGAATTAATATGATTATACAATCTTAATACTTCATTTGTTGTTAGTAAAATCTTAAAATGATTTAAATCTCTCTCAAATTTAAACTCAATTTCCCACATCTGGCCGCTTTGTTGATCGGCAAGAAAATCTCTAAAATTCACAAAATGCAAATAATTCCTAAAAGCTTCTGCTTCATAATAATCCATGATTTTTGAATAAATTAATTCAGTTGATACCAACTTTAGAGCATTTGGACTAACAGGATCTTCTCGACAACTTTTAGCAACTATTCCTATTAGACCAACATCTGTTGTTAGAATTCTGTAAAAATCAATTTTCAACTTCAATATATGAAATTCTCGAATATAAGTAATTTTCATAATTCCAGTAAATGCATGATTATGCACAAACATATTAATGCAAGATAATTCCAACGTATATCGCCTCCCTGTTTACTTTAAAATTAAACATCGGGAACAGTATTTCTTTATAAAAAATGAAAATTTGGTTTTTATTAATTTTTAAACCGGCAAAGTGCATTATTAAACGTCGTTGTCCACGACATCTACTTCAGCGTCTGCGTAGCGCCAACGATAGCTCGAAAAAAGTGCTCGCGCGCGCAATATTTTTTTTCTTAAAAAAACAGAGGTAGATAATTAAAAAAATATTTATATTGTTTATTTGTCTTATAATAATATTAGTATCTCTTAATATAAATCATAAAAAATACATTAATATAATTTTAATTATTCATAAATAACAGAGATTCAATAAATCTTCTTTAATCTGAATCTATTGACTGAAACTTTTTTTAAATCTATAACCTGAGATATCCTTTTAATCTACTTCTAACCCTTTTTTATATCTCTCCACCCAGATCTATAAAAATTTTTCAGGTAATACCCTCCCCCTCCCAACCTCATTTTCTTAGTTCCTATTCTTATTCCTCTCTCTGTCTCTTCCTCTGTCTCTTTTCTTCTGTCTCTCCTTCGTCTCTCTTCCATTTCTATTTTCCTCTTTATTATCTCTTATAATTCCTCTCTATTTCCTATTTTTATTCCTATATTTTTTTCCGTCTCTGTTTCCTGTCTCTAGCTCCCCCTTCCCCTTTCCCTATACCTATTTATTAAATAGATTATTTCTTTATATTTTATGAAAAAATATTTTTCCTGTTCATTCTCAAGAATTTTCTTACGCCCGCTCTACTCCAGATCAACTTCTGCATAAAAGTATTTTTTGCGAAAAAAAGAGGCAAAGTCTAGCCGAAGAAAAGTAAGACTCAACGAAAAATCGAGTCCAAAATCTTAGATCATATCAGAGAAAGTTTGACTCAATTTTTAATTATAAGACGAAATCTTGAGACCGCTCGAGATACCGCTCGAGATGTAGATTTTGAGCTTTCATATAGAAATAATTAATACAATTAATTTTAAAATTTATTATTTCATATAGAAATAATATAGTATAACTATAAGAGTCAGACGGAGTACCCGTCTGACTCTTGTTGCCTCCGACTGTGGGAAAAGTGGCTAGTCGGAGAGCCTAAATAAAAAGGAGGATGCTATGAATGTAGGCATCCTACCGGGTCATTAGAAATTTAAAAAAATTAAATTTCGGGGAGCTGTCGCGGCTCTCCATTCATTATCTATTTTATTCAAAAAATATTTTTCTATTTTTGTATAGAAATAATACATTTAATACAAATTTATTTTTTTAACTTTATATACATAAATGGAGGATGTGTGAAACTTAGAGAACTCAGAACAGGAAATGAATCAGCATGGATTACACCAGCTAAAGAATATTGGGATACTGAAATTCACAACAGATGTGTTTCTGAAGGCTGGACAAATGAAGATGAAATGAAAACAAGCGCTAGAGGATATATTGATGATTTACAGACAACATATATAGCTTATAAAAGTGGCGCAGATGTTAATAGCTTACAAAGAGCTTTATTACCCATTTATGGATATATCAGCATGAAATACAATATGAATGTATCTGGAGATCCACCAACAATTCCAGAAATAGTTACTGATGACGATATAAGAAACTTTTATATTAACTGGACTGTGGATATTCCAGATAAAGAAAATTTGTTTACTTTAGAAGAAGATGAAGAAGATGAAGAAAAAGGAAAAGTTGTTCTGACTTCCACGTATAGTAATTTTAAGTCAACAATTGAAGGTGGAGTTTCTTCTGATTCTAGCGGACTTATAGCTATAGAAACGTCTCTTGCCGGTAATGTCAGACCTTTTATGATAAATCAATTATATGCTCAACCAGAAACAACATCTAATAATATTAATATTAAACAATTTGCATTAACTAATATGCACTTACAAGATGTATTAGATGAATTTAGTTTTAGCATTAAAGGAATTAATTCTTAAAAACTCTGTAAAATTATTAGTGATTTTTATTTTTTAAGGGGGTAAAATAAAGGAAAATGCCAGGTAATGCTAGATTAACAGATATTTGGGTTGGTGTCTGTCTAGTGCATCCACCGATTCCAGTTATAGGAATGTCTGGAACTATAGTTGCAGCTTCAGGTAATGTTATTATTAATAATTTAGGAGCGGCCAGATTAAATGACGTTGTCATTGGATATTGTGGACATCCTGGAGTAATAGTTTCTGCTAGTGGTGATGCAATTATTAATAATCAAGGAGCTGCTAGAATTGGAGATGCCGTTGCTGGATGTGTTGTCGGAACGATTTCAACTGGTTCTGGTAATGTTAAATCCAATGGATAAATGACATAAGGAGAAATAAATAAATTATGATGACTTTAGGACAATTCACAAGATTTCCAGCAGCTTTTAAAAAGAGAGAACAGTCTGTAGATTCTGTTAAGCTGGAAAATCTTCAATATAATTATGATCAAGAAGAGAATAAAATTAAAGTTACAAGTAATACATCAAGTGGTTACCGGCAAGAGCTAGAAATTCTAGACGATAAAATTACTCTAAGATCACCATGTAAAGTTCATTGCGACTGTGAGAGTTTTCGATATGAGTTTGCACATGCAGTATTTAAACACGGCGGATTACTTTATCCAATTGAGATGTTAAGATCTGTCGTTCAGCACCCAAGAACGAAGAATCAATTTGATATTCCTTCTCCATGCAAACATCTCGTCAAGCTTGCTAGAGAAACTTTAAAAATTAAGCTAAAATAACAAACAATGGAGGTTAACATTATGGATAACACAGCATTAATCAATGATGAAAATATAAATGAAATTGAAATTGAAATTGAACAAGATCACACTTTAGATCCTTTACCTAGTAATGTTTCTATATTCGCTAACTTATCTCAACCGATTATGCAGATTGGATATATTCTTAATCCAACAGGAGAAACAAATATGGTTACCGTGACTAACGGCAAACTACATATGATGCAGAACAGAACATATTATATTCCTGTAGCTACAGATGTCGACTCAGATTTGTACAGTATCAAAGTTCCAAGTGAAGTTGCTGATAAATTTGATGTCAGGTTTGTTAAAGATAGATTTGCATGTGTTGTTCCTTTACAACACAACATCATCATTAGAGATGGTCAGAGAATATGTATATTAACTAGATAAATTAGAAGGAGGATATGAATGTATAAGCTTCCAGACGATCTTGAAAGCGAACTTCAGAAAAAGTTTCCGGATACTCATATGAAGAAGATCGTAGATTCTATCTTCAGAAGCATAATAGAAAAATCTTTAAAAGATGGATCTTGTTTTATTAAAGAGTTTGGCCACTTTTCATCATATGGAAAGTGGTCAACTAAAATGAATCGTAAAGTGATTCGATTTAAGTTTACAGTAGCTTCTTCATTAGATAGAAAAATTAAAACAGATCCATATTATATAGATACTGTTCCTGTAAAAGCGAAAAATGTGTTTACCGAAAAACATGAGAAAGCTTGTAAGAATAAGAAAACTCAGAGAGAAGCTAACTTAGAAGCTGAAAAGGAAGCTAAACAACTTGGCAAAGATCAAACAAAAAAACAAGTGGTGATTGAAGAAATAAAAAGTATAATAGATGAATTACAGTCAACTACCACCCGCTAAAGCAGGTGGTATTACCCACTCAATAACTAATCATTATTTATAATCACTAGAATGAAAATGAGACCATAAAAAATAGGAGGATACTTAACGAATGTCTGAATTTGGAGGCGAAGTAA
>Ga0209409_1003343_pt1 | contig 10636 bp, 4 predicted proteins | sample AD_JPNMR1_MetaG_FD_184424 | JGI IMG/M metagenome (GOLD analysis project Ga0209409, IMG submission 184424) | Active sludge microbial communities of municipal wastewater-treating anaerobic digesters from Japan - AD_JPNMR1_MetaG (SPAdes) (version 2) | ecosystem: Engineered > Bioreactor > Anaerobic >...
AATTACATGAGCGACGAAAAGTTGCGAAAGTGTAGTATTGGCGAAGATTCAAAAACTGAAAAATCTTTCTAATTGACCTACAAATTTTAAAATTTACCTATTGACTTTCTAGAGTACCTTTTGTTGGTGGTTTTTCTTTTTTCGTAAATCGTACATGATAATTTTATCACATATAGTGAATTAGTCAAGACTTAGTTTCTTCGTTAGAGAACATGATAATGCAAAAAGTTGAACAAAGCAATCTATTTTCAGTACTCTGAGCATTATCGTTGTGTTAAAAACTTTCCTCAGAAGCATGATATGAAAGTAATTTCTGGAGAGGTATGCTTGCTGTTTCAAATAAAAAAGCCTCGGGATTTAGTGCAACCCCAAGGCTTTCTAAGATATGTAATCAACCAACGTTATCTATTGCAAATTTTTACAAGCGCATCGAGAGCTGCTGCGTTAATTGGATAAGCTATAGGAGATGCTGTAATGAGAGGATGTGTTGCAACCTGCATGGTGGTGAGCTCGTTAACCGTTATTCCCTTTTGTATCGCCAAGCTCAGTATATTAATCATCTCTCCTACACTGTCGCCACCGACAATTTGTCCACCGATGAGCACGCCGGAAGTTCTTGAGAAGATGAGCTTAACTTCCACTTTACTTGCGCCCGGTAGCGAACCTGGGTGTCTGTCCATAGTGGTAGCTTTTCCAACGACATAGTCGAACCCATCTTCCTTAGCAAATCTTTCAATTATACCGGCAACACCGTACGTCTTATTGAATATCTTTGTTGAAAACGCACTGACCGTTCCTCTATTTTCACGTATAAGTCTTATGCCGTACAGATTTGCTGCGGCAATTCTAGCTTCCATAGCTGCTGTGGATGCCAGAAGGATCGGAACGTGTCTATTTGTGAAGCAATCTCTCTTAACTGCACAGTCGCCAACAGCAAAGATATCTGGAGCACTTGTTCTCATGTACTCATCAACAACTATCGCACCTTTTCTTGTTAAATCAAGGCCAAGCTGTTGTGCAAGTTCCGTGTTTGGAACAACTCCCATAGATAGGATAACAGCTTGCGCATTTATCTTTTCTCCACTCTCAAGTTCAACAGCCTCAACTTTTCCATTGCCGAGTATAGCCTTAACCCTTTCTCCAAGTTTAAGTGTTACTCCGTTGCTTGCAAGGTCTTGCTCTGCAATCGCAGCGATTTCATCATCAAATGCCTGCCAAAGAATCTTGTTGGCGATTTCGACAAGGGTTACTTGTTTTCCTGCCTTTGATAGTTGTTCTGCAAATTCTACACCGATAAATCCTCCGCCGATGATGACTACATCTTTAATATCCTGAAGTTTATTTAGCATGTTTGCAAGGTATTCTTCATCCTTGATGATTGGAAAGACATTTTCAAGGTCATGTCCAGGCAGCCATTTGGGGATGACTGGAAGCGAACCGGTTGCAAGAACAAGTTTATCCCATTTGATTTCCTCTCCACTTTTGAGTACGGCTACTTTTTTGTCTTTGTCTATACTAATAACTTCATCGATAATTAGTTCGACACCTGCGTTCTTGACCATTTCGTCTGGTATTCTGTTCTTTGCAGTGTCGTACAGGGTTCCAAAGATGTACGGAATTCCGCATGGAACCATAACTGTCTTGTTCTTTCTTACCATCACGACTTTCTTATCTGGATACATGCGCCTAGCTGTCGTTGCTGTTAATATTCCACCTGCGCTACCACCAATTACCAAAATGTCCGTTTCAATCATACAAAAGCCCTCCTTCTACCAGTGTGATTCGTATATTGACGACCGTGGGTCGCTAATATTTATGCGCTATTTTTCACATAAGAGCATTCCTAAATTTAAAACCAACTTGTCTTTGCACGTTTTAATTCTCTCGCAGAGCGTTATTTCTGTCTTTTGCACACCTCATATTAATATTCTAACACCTATTCTGAATTTGTCGATACACATTGTCTATTTTTTCACAACTATTTTCGAATTTTGCTTTCCTTTATCTCGGGTCTTCTCAAGGTTAAGACCTTCCCCAATATATTGCCGTGAGGGCGTTGTATAGCAAAAGCGATGTGCTTCAGAATGTGTGAAATTAGCTCTTCAGAGCTGTCAAAGTGACAAAAAAGCGAAAGCATAGCAGCAATCAGGAGGTGTTGTAAAGGTATAGTCATCTATTTTGTACTTTTCTCTCCAAACCGTTGTTGTGCGTACTAATTGTTATAGTCTTGCATTACTCATATCAAAATTCTAAATTAACATCTTATATACTAAGTACATTAGACATGTACGATCCTAATTAGTTTACCTAAGTAAGTTTTGATGCATGACTTTTATTTCCATTAACTATTATAATACTTATAACGCGATTTCATTAGTCATCACATATGTATTTCGTTATATGTTCAACTCTTAAGCTTACCACAGGTGAAAGAGAGATTAACATTTCCATTCCTTGCGTCCAAAACAAGCAACGCCGCAAGGGGCACTTACAACTCGAAAGAGCGATTTATTACGTCAACCTGCAATATTACTTAATGATAGCTCCGGAAATGGAATGAACATACTCAGGTTCACTTGTATGATAAAGTGAACTGTAACGGAGGTAAAGAGAGCTAAGGAGCCTTCTTGCTTCTAAACTTCCCCTGTATCACACACGATTTGCTACTTACAGAGTTTAGGATATAATACCGCCAGGGAGAGTAGAAAGCATGTCTAAATCTTTTAGCTTACTTATACCTCTCGATTATTCAGAAAACCAGTATTTATGCAACTTTTGGAAGCATTAGAGTGGTATCAAAAAAATGCAATATAAGAAACCTTATATTGCATTTTGTATCCAAAAAATAAAATAGCAAAATTTGCTATTGGAATGGGTGGTTTCTTGTTAATTTAGTAAGTTTAAACGAATTAGCTTGTGGACAGAAACTAAATTATTAAAATTAATCTGTTTAGGTAAATATGATAAATTAATTTCGAAAACTTGATTTATTTAATTAAACCAAAAAGACTTATTATAAACTATATATGAACTATTAAAAAACTAAATTAATATATCAAAGTTGATATTTTCTATTATTTTAGTTAGTATGAGCTAATTTAATATTCTTTATTTCAAATTTGCCAGTTAAAATTTTGGAATTTTTGCATGAATATTTAGTGGATGTAATAAAACAGAAAGGTGGCTTGCTAGAGCCACCTTTTTAACTATTTCATGGCATGTTATCAAATCTCTTAGTTAACCTTTCAGCAAGTTCCTCTATGTTTTTAATCCAGAAATCTTGGTATTTTTCTGGTGCGGCAGCTTTTTTATTGTATAAATACAGATCGAAAATTACTTTAAATCCGTCTTTTTCAAATATTTTTGGTTTGTCATTTTCATAAAATAGTCTGATAAATCCATCTATCTTTCTATAACCACTGGTAAATTCAGTTGATTTTGGATCAACAAAGGCAACAAGATATTTATTATCTTTTTTAAACCAAAAGACAAAATCAGGATAAAACTTTTCTAAAGCCCCATTATCATCATTTGTATATGGTATGTATATTTCATCAACTTTTTGAATTACTTTACTAAACAGCCACCAGTCAAATCTTTCAAAATGTTTTGATTTTCTTTTTAATTCATCAATAAAATCTATTTCACTTTCTTCTCTAAGAATATTCGCCAACAAATTCTTTACTGCTTCTTTATCCAGAGCTTTTATCACAGGGATAAAATAGTGTTCTTTTATGAAGTCAATTTCAATTTCATATTTACCTTTCCCTGTTATGCTTATTTTCTTTTCGTATTCTTCGTTGTAAACTTCTTCAATAGCTTCCCTCACTTCATTTATCTCTTTTTCCCTAGGTAATTTTATCTTTATTCCCTTATAATGTATTATAGGTTCTTCGCATTCTTCAATATCTGGAATTGTTTCAAAGATTATTTGATTGTTTATATATCTGAATATATCTTTGATACACTCAAACCAACCTAGCCTTTTCTTGTTATTGTCTTTTCGGAAAAAATTGTCCCAGTAACTATCTTCGAATAATTTTCTTAAAATCTTTATTCTTTCCACTGGCTCGTCTTCGTTTGTAAGGTAAAAGAAATACAACATTTCATCAGAAATGTTATCAAGCACACTCTTTGTATCTTCAAAATCAATACTGTTAATAACGTACTTTTGAATTTTTTTATCTTCCAACATCTTTTCAAAATCTGCTATCTTTCTTACTTTTCTGTAAGTTGGAACAAATAGCTTGTGTCCGTCAATCCTTTCAATGTTCTTTTTCAGTTCTATTCTTACGCCTGAATTCTCAATTATTTTCTTTGTACCCTCGATAATTGTTTCAATTGTGTCTGCTTTAGTTCCCCAAACAAAGAGAGTTTCGATTGGTAATATATAACTTTTGTATTTACTGTATTCAGGCATCATTCCTAACCTTTTTCTGTCACCGTTTTTAATAGGCTGGACTCTCAACCCTCTTCCAATGGATTGTAAAACGAACTTCTTTGCAGCATCTCCTGTTCCAATATTGATAAATACAATAACATTTGGTCTATTCGAGTCCCAACCTTCGTAAAATGCTCTGGAACCGAGCAACATACTTATTTGTTCTTTTTCATCCAAATTTGAAAAAAACTCTTCATCGGCAAATGTTTCCTGAATTCTTAGGTTAAATTCATTGATTAGAGAATTAAGCAGTTGATTTGTGTCACCAATTTTTATAAGAGCGAATGGTGTTTCTGAAGTCATAAGCTTTAAAGCTAATTCTTTCTCAGACTTTGACTTCACGATTTCTATTTCACCACGTGTTTCGGAGTTAAACACTTCTCTCAAGATATCTGAAGGAGAGATATCTAATAACTCTTCTTTTGTAATATTTGACCCAGAAAAGCTGTGATTTTCATCAAAAGGATTAATAGGACTGTTCTGAATGATACTTTTTTTCGCATCTTCAAAGATTTCGGAATTTAGTATTTTTTCATAACCTTTTTCTGATGCAATTTCTTTTATCAATCTAAATAATAGCTTTAGATCAGAATCTTCTGTATTAACTGAGTTCACCAAAAATACCGCTAAAGGAGAATGGTATTCCAAATTTAACTCTGGGACATATCTTATTTCTCTTGATTTTTTCCTCAAGTAGGCGAGTAAGATCAAGGTTTTTAAGATAATTTTGTATTTTTCGTTTTCATTGAAATCTTCTATTTTTCCATTATTCTTAATTTTTATCTTTACATTTTCATCGAAAATCCTTATTTCTTTACCATAGCCGTTTTCTATAAAAGTAGAGAGGTTGAACTCGTATGCTGTTGTTAGAATATCCCTTGGGTCTGTAAATGTTGCTGAAAAATTGAACAAAAACCCATTCCTTGACAAAATTGAAAAATATTGTTGAGATTTACTTGATTCCTTATCTCCTTTATGTGCTTCGTCTAATATAACGTACCAGTTACCAAAGTTTTCATAAAGTTCATAGTTAATTATTTTATCTTTTTGTTCGTCTGAAATATTGTCGGAACGATAATAAAAGATCGGATATTCAAAAAATTTTTTTGAGTTAATAGTTCTATGGAATTCTTTCAATTCATACAATTTCAATATTTTTCCTCTTTGAGACTTATTGAATTCTTCAAAATGAACTTTGAACTGCTCAATTAAATCATCTCTGTATGTTAAGAAAAGAATATACCTACTTGGTATGAGTTCTCTTTCCATGTAAGTTATTAGTATATCGATCAGTTTGACTATAACTAAAGTTTTTCCACTTCCCGTTGCCATCCAAAATCCCATTCTGTTGATAAAATTGCTATATGAAATGTTATCATCATAACTGTAAAAGTATTTGCTTAAGATTTTCCATACATCACTTTCTGATTTCTTAATATCCATTATGGAAGGTAAGTCTAAAGCATTGTCGTATGTTATCAGTTCATCCCAAAATCTTTCTTTATCAGCCTTTAGAACATCATAGTAATAATACAATCCTCTTATTGCGTATTTTAAAGCCTCTATCTGAAAATCCCATAATTTCTTTGTACTCGAAAATGATTCTAAATCAACGTTTCTCCAATCATATGGTAATTCTTCAAACATTGGTACTTTTTCATCAATGAAACTCTTTAAAAGAGGGTAAATGTTCAAGCCATTTGTATTTTTTACACTTCTTGAGCTTTTTGTCTTTGGCATCTTCTCTCACCACCAAATTAATGGCTTAATATATTCTACTGGTATGTTATCATACCTTATTTTTCCAATATCTTCTAATTCAAAGCTTTCCTTACTAATTTTCCTTATTTTCTTTCCTAATACATTTGACAATGTCTCTGCTATATCTATCCTCTTCTCTGGATAAATTTTTGACAAGTCAACTTTGTATTCATTTCCTTCTCTTTTTAAAACAGCTTCTACAAACTTCGGTGATCTCATGAATATGTATTCATTGAATACATCTTTACCTGGTGATGGTTGTAATGTTAAATCACCATGTTCATATTTTGCATTACGTAAGACATCTTCATATTGTTCAAGTTCATAATATTTAAAGAATTGAGATACCCCTTGTCCATCTTGTGCCATACCTTCTTGCCATTTATCTGTAAAACATATTTTCTTAATACGTGGTATAATTACCGAATATATATGATCCCCGAGCTCTACAATTATATATTTCCTTTCCCCATCATCCTCTTGGTTTAACTTAATAATAGCTTCTGCTGTAGTACCAGAGCCTCCAAAATAATCTAAATATACACCTTTTGAATCAAATATTGAAAAAAATTGTTTTATTGTATGCAAACTTTTTGGCGTTTCAAAAACTGAACTTCCCAAAATGTGTTTTAAATATTCACTACCATATTCCGGATTAGAAAAAATCGAGTCCTTCCATAAAGTTTTAGGAATTTCTTTGTCAAAAGATGGTGTAAAAATCGAATTATCTTTTACTATATAATTTTCTTTTTCTTTATTAACTCTTTCAAAAGTTCTTTGCCATACTAATTTTTCACCATTTTCACCTATTGGCAAAACAAAATTATATCCTAAATTCTCATATTTTTGTCTAATAAATTCTACAAAATCATCATTAAACATTTTTGATGTAGCATTATATATATTTTTATATTCTTCTTCTTGTATCATAAATATTTTGTTATCTTTTATTAATATAGGGTAATATCTATTTGGTCTCTCTTCTCTTCTCGAATTAGTTCCAGTTCTTTTTAATGGCTTCGGTTTTTTGTTACCTATTTTATTGACATAAATTTCTTGAATATTATTTATATTTTTTGCATGTAAAATATGAAATTCTGTTGTTTTTGATACTTTATTTGATACTCTTCCTTGAGGATTACATTCTGTAGTTATTGTAGTTATATAATTGTCTTGCCCAAAAATATTATCTAATAAAGTAATAAGATATCTCAATTCAACATCATCAATTGCTACTATATTAATTCCATTAGGCTTTAAAAGTTTTTTTGATATTTCAATTCTATTTTGCATTAATGTTAACCAAGAACTATGCTTATAATTATTTACGTAAATTATTGGAGATGAATTTGTATTATATGGAGGATCAATATATATACATTGAATTCTTTCATTATATTTAAATGACAAAGTGTTTAACGCTTGATAATTCTCGCTTTTTATCAACCATCCATCAAGTTCTTCATCTATATTGTCAAATAATTCCAATATCTCAAATTCTATGTCTTTAAAATATTTCGTATCTATCGGCAAGTATTTGTATTTTTCGTTTATTTTTGTTCCTCCACTAAACAAACTTCCTTGCTCTTGTTTGTATATCTCTTCTTTGCTGAACCCTTCATCCACTATCCCTAATTCTTTCCATTCTTTTATTTGTTCTTCCATTCCTTCATGATCCAATATCTTATCAAGTACCTCATATCCCTTTTCTTTTTCAATTATTCTGTCTATTGTTATTACATAATTACTGTTAAAAACAAATTTTGGCTTGTTCCATATCTTGACAAGCTCATTTTCAAATTGCGATATGAATTCTATTATCTTACCTGCTATTTTCTTGAATGTTTGGATCTCTTTTATCCTTTTCTCACTCCATATGTTTTCTGAATCAAACATGTATTGATATATGTACATGTCTAATTGTTCTTTTAGAAATCCTTCAGCATCTTTGTTTATGAAGTAATCTACTTCACTTTGTTTGTTAAATATTCTTATCGATCTTTCTATGTCTTCTGTTGTGATGTCTTTGTATGTTTCTTTTGCATTTTTCGTGATTTCCTCAATTTTTGTTTGTTTTCCTCGAATGCACCTAAGCACTATTCTTTTATCTTTATCAATTTCTTTGAATTCAAACATTATCTCTTTTTTCTCATTTGCTTTTTTGTGTTCTAGTTCTGATACATCGAAGTAGAATTTGATGTCTTCACCGTTTATACCTTTAATTTTTATTTCTAAGCTTTTGTAGTTTTTTTCTGTTTTTACATAGTAAAGCATATGAGTTTTCCAAAAGAGGATGACATCTTTTTCAGGGTCGTAGACTCTCTCGTATATTCTTTCACTCCAAGGGGTGTAAGTGAAGTAAATTGAACCACTCTCAGAGAAATATCTTTTGAAGAAGGTGTACAATTTTTCGAAAAGTTCTTCTTTGAAAGCTTGGATATTGTTGTTAATTAATTCGTTTTCGATTAGTTGTTGCAATTCAGGTTGGACGATTTTGGAATAGTAATTGCTTTTGATTTTCATTAAGTTAATGTAACCAGATTTACCCTCTATTTCTTCTCCAATGAAGAGGTCTTTTAGTGTGTCGTAAAATTCTTTTTCATACCTGTTCATTTTCTGCTTCCTCCTTTATTGAAAAACCTAGTTTTTTTATTATTTCATCAATGAAACTCTTTAAAAGAGGGTAAATGTTCAAGCCATCTGGATTTTTTACACTTCTTGAGCTTTTTGTCTTTGGCATCTTCTCTCACCACCAAATTAATGGCTTAATATATTCTACTGGTATACTATCATACCTTATTTCTCCAATATCTTCCAATTCAAAGCTTTCCTTACTAATTTTCCTTATTTTCTTTCCTAATACATTTGACAATGTCTCTGCTATATCTATCCTCTTCTCTGGATAAATTTTGGACAAGTCAACTTTATATTCATTTCCTTCTCTTTTTAAAACAGTTTCTACAAACTTCGGTGATCTCATGAATATGTATTCATTAAATACATCTTTACCTGGTGATGGTTGTAATGTTAAATCACCATGTTCATATTTTGCATTACGTAAGACATCTTCATATTGCTCAAGCTCATAATACTTAACAAAAATACCAATTCCGTCAGCATCAGTTGGCTTTCCATCTTTCCAATTAAATGAATATGCTACCTTTTTTATTCTTGGAATGATAACTTCATAAAAGTAATCAGCCATTTCTATAAGAATGAATATTCTTTTACCACCATCTTCTTTGTTAAGTTTCATTACTGCATGGGCGGTTGTGCCTGAGCCAGCAAAAAAGTCTAAAATTAAAGAATCTTTTTCACTTCCTATTTTAAGCAAATGTTTAATTAGCTCAGATGGTTTTGGATATTCAAATAATCTTTTACCAAATAAATTTTCTATTTCTGAGGTCCCTAACTCATTTGGATAGGCTAATATTAAAGTATCATAAGGATTTGTTCTTTCTCTTGGCTTATTTTCGTTATCAACTAATTCGTATTCCTTATAATAAACCTTCCATTTACCATTTATTTTTCTAAATACAATAAAATCATTTTTAATACCCCATTCTACTTTTTCTTTTGACCATGTGAAAATCCATCTTTTATCTTCAGGATTACCACCAGGCCATATTTCTATTTTTTCTGGAGCCGGGATTTTCTTAAAACTTTTACCATCAAAAACTGTTATAAGCCTCCCTTTTTCAATTATAATCGGGTAATCTAAACTTTCTGAATATTGTTTACTCCCCCTATCTAATTGATTTAAATCAAATTTACCTCTTACTTTTATGTATTCATCGGTATACTTTAATCTTGATATATCTGCTTCTTTTCTATTTATTTTTGCAATGTCTATGTTTTTCGAATAACATAAAACGTAATCGTGAGCATTCGCAATATGCTTGATATCTTGTCTTGGGGCAGTTCCGCTTTTTCTTACAAAAGTTGCTACAAAGTTGTCTTCTTTAAAAATTTCATCACAAAGAACTCCTAACCGACTTTTAGAGTGAATTCTGACATTGGTTTTAATAGTGTCCCCAATACTTATAAAAATCAAACCATCTTCTTTCATAAATTCCTTAGCCAAGTTTAACCTATTTTCCAACATTGTTAGCCAACTAGACTGTTGAAATTTGTCGCTATAGATAAATTCATCACTTCCCGTATTGTATGGCGGGTCAATATATATCGTTTGCACTTTCTCTTTGAATTTTGGTAATATCGTATTTAGCGCTTGGTAATTCTCGCTTTTTATCAACCATCCATCAAGTTCTTCATCTATATTGTCAAATAATTCCAATATCTCAACCTCTATGTCTTTAAAATATTTCGTATCTATCGGCAAGTATTTGTATTTTTCGTTTATTTTTGTTCCTCCACTAAACAAACTTCCTTGCTCTTGTTTGTATATCTCTTCTTTGCTGAACCCTTCATCCA
>Ga0209409_1003345_pt1 | contig 10633 bp, 10 predicted proteins | sample AD_JPNMR1_MetaG_FD_184424 | JGI IMG/M metagenome (GOLD analysis project Ga0209409, IMG submission 184424) | Active sludge microbial communities of municipal wastewater-treating anaerobic digesters from Japan - AD_JPNMR1_MetaG (SPAdes) (version 2) | ecosystem: Engineered > Bioreactor > Anaerobic...
GTCAGCGACCTGCGCCAGTTCTTTGAAGGCGACATCCGTTTCCTGAGCCAATTTCGTTGATCGAGGCCCGGCATGCAGTTTCCCGAATCCTGGTTGCGCAGCTTTTGCAACCCCGCGCTTACCACTCAGCAGCTGGCCGACACGCTCACCATGGGCGGCTTCGAGGTCGAAGAGCTGCGCCCCGTCGCGCCGCCCTTCAGCCAGGTCGTGGTGGGCCGCATTCTGTCGGCCGAGCCGCACCCCAACGCCGACCGCCTGCGCGTGTGCCAGGTCGACGTGGGGCAGGGCGCGCCGCTGAACATCGTCTGCGGCGCACCCAATGCGCGTGCCGGCATCCGGGTGCCGTGCGCCCTGGTGGGCGCGCAGCTGCCGCCCGGTGAGGATGGCAAACCCTTCATCATCAAGCTGGGCAAGCTGCGCGGCGTCGAAAGCCAGGGCATGCTGTGCTCGGCGCGCGAGCTGGGCCTGTCGCAGGACCACGGCGGTCTGCTCGAACTCGCCGCCGATCTGACGCCCGGCACCGACATCCGCAGCGCGCTCGACCTGGACGACACCCTGTTCACGCTCAAGCTCACGCCCAACCTGGGCCATGCGCTCAGCGTCTACGGCGTGGCGCGCGAACTCTCGGCGCTGACCGGCGCGCCCCTCACAACGCCCGCGATCGCCCCCGTGGCCGCCAGCGGCGCCGACCTGCTGCCCGTCACCATCAGCGCGCCCGATCTGTGTGGGCGCTTCTCGGGTCGCGTCATCCGCCATGTCAACACCCGTGCCGCCACGCCGGCCTGGATGGTCGATCGGCTGGCCCGCTGCGGCCAGCGCAGCGTGACGGCGCTGGTCGACATCTCCAACTACGTGATGTTCGAGTACGGCCGGCCCTCGCACATCTTCGACCTCGACAAAATTCATGGTGGCCTGGACGTGCGCTGGGGGCGTGCCGGCGAGACCCTCAAGCTGCTCAACGGCAACACCATCACGGTCGACGAGGCCGTGGGCGTGATCGCCGACGAGCGCGAGGTGGAGTCGCTGGCCGGCATCATGGGTGGCGACGCCACGGCGGTGTCGGACGACACGCGACACGTCTATGTCGAGGCCGCTTTCTGGTGGCCCGACGCCGTGGCCGGCCGCTCGCGCCGCTTCAATTTCGCCACCGATGCGGGGCATCGCTTCGAGCGCGGGGTCGATCCGGCGCTCACGGTGGCGCACATCGAGCGCATCAGCCAGCTCATCGTCGACATCTGCGGCACGCCGCAGACCGTGTGCGGGCCGATCGACGACCAGCAGCCGAACCTGCCGGTGCCCGCGCCGGTCACGCTGCGCGTGGCGCGCGCGGCGCGCATCATCGGCATGCCGCTGACGGCAGCGCAGTGCGCCGACGTGTTCCGTCGCCTGGGCCTGCCGTTCACCGAAGCACCCGGCACCATCACCGTCACCCCGCCGACGTACCGGTTTGACCTGCGCATCGAGGAAGACCTGATCGAGGAGGTGGCGCGCATCGTTGGCTACCAGCAACTGCCGGACACGGCGCCGCTGGCGCCTGTCGTCCCACGCGTGCGCTCGGCCACGCAACGCGGCGCGTTCGCCGTGCGGCGCGCGCTGGCGGCCCTGGGGTACCTGGAAACCATCAATTTCAGCTTCGTCGACGAAAGCTGGGAGCGCCAGCTGGCCGGCAATCCGGATCCGGTGCGCCTGCTCAATCCGATCGCCAGCCAGATGAGCGTGATGCGCTCATCGCTGCTGGGCTCGCTGCTGCAGGTCGTCAAGCACAACACCGATCGCCGGGCCGACCGGGTGCGGGTGTTCGAGCTGGGTCGGGTGTTTCGCCGCGATGCCACCGTGACCACTACCGACAGCAGCGTGCACGGCGTGGCCCAGCCCATGCACGTTGCCGGGGTGGCCTACGGCCCTGCCAACCGGCAAGGCTGGCAGGGCCGCCAGGGCGCGGTCGACTTCTACGACCTCAAGGGCGACGTGGAAGCCCTGCTCAGCCCGCGCCAGCCGGTGTTCGAGCCGGCCGAACACCCCGCGCTGCACCCAGGCCGCAGCGCCCGCGTGCTGCTGGACGGCCAGACGATCGGTTTCCTCGGCGAGCTGCACCCGCGCTGGCGCCAGCAGTGGGAGCTGGCGCAGGCCCCCGTGCTGTTCGAGCTGGCGCTGGATGCCGTGATGCAGCGTGAGCTGCCCCAGGCCCAGCCCGTGTCACGCCAGCAGCCAGTCGAGCGCGACATCGCCGTGGTGCTGCCCGAACAGGTCACGCACGCGGCGCTGATGCAGTCGGTGCACGCGGCGTCCACCGGGGGCCTGCTGCGCTCGGCCACGCTGTTCGACATCTATCGCCCCAAACCCGGCGCCGAAGGGCAGGCCGGCATGACGCCGCAGGAAAAGAGCCTGGCCGTGCGCCTGGTGCTGGCCAGTACGCAGGACACCCTGACCGACGCGCGCATCGACGCCGCCGTGCAGGCTGTGATCGACCGGCTGGCGGCCGACCTGGGCGCCAGGCTGCGCGCCTGAGACCAACCGATCGGGAGAAGCACATGGCCCACGATCAGTCCGACGATGCGCTGTTGCTGGCCGTCGACAGCCTGGAAACCTCGGCGCTGACCAAGGCGCAGCTGGCTGAGCTGCTGTTCGAGCAGATCGGCCTGAACAAGCGTGAAGCCAAGGACATGGTCGACGCCTTCTATGCGCTGATCGTCGAGCACCTGATTGCGGGTGACGACGTCAAGCTGTCGGGATTCGGCAACTTCCAGATGCGCGTGAAGGCGCCGCGCCCGGGGCGCAATCCGCGCACCGGCGAGCTGATCCCGATCGCGGCGCGCCGGGTCGTCACGTTCCACGCCAGCCAGAAGCTCAAGGACCAGCTGCAGGCGGCGGCCGAGGTCACGGGTCGGCGCGACGACACGACCTGAAGGGAGCCGCGCGGTGTGCCCCCTGTTTCGGGGGGTGTTGGTGCGTCTTGTCACACCCCGGTAGCCGTCGGGCACGAGTTGCGTTAATCTTTCGGGTTCGGCGCGTAAGTGCCTGACCCGCATGGACAAGACCCTGCCTCCGATTCCCGCCAAACGCTATTTCACCATCGGTGAAGTGGGGGAGCTGTGTGGCGTCAAACCCCATGTGCTGCGCTACTGGGAGCAGGAGTTCACCCAGCTGCGCCCCATGAAGCGCCGTGGCAACCGGCGCTATTACCAGCACCACGAGGTGCTGATGATCCGACGCATTCGGGAGCTGCTGTACGACCAGGGCTTCACCATCAATGGCGCGCGCGCCAAGCTGCAGGAGTTGACGCAGCACGAGCGCGAGCGCGTCCGGGCGGGCGAGCTGTCACTGAACGGCCTGGACCGCTTCGACGCCGACGAGCCGGTGCCCAGCGAATTCGGCGACAGCCTGTCCTTCGAAGACGCCCAGCTCATGCCGGAGCAGATCCGCGAAGTCGAGCGCGAACTGAAGGAAATTCGCGATCTGCTCACCGTGTCGCAGTGGCACGATCTACACGCGCTATAATCAAAAGCTTGTCGGCGTGTAGCGCAGCCTGGTAGCGCACTTGCATGGGGTGCAAGGGGTCGCGAGTTCGAATCCCGCCACGCCGACCAATACAGACAAGGGACTACAGCTATAAAAGTTGTAGTCCCTTTTTCTTTTTTGGTGTTTTGGGTGGCCGTTGTACCTACCGTTGTACCTACCAGCGGCGAAGCTATTGGCCGCGACAGGCGCAGACAACTCTGCGTCGTCCAAGAAAATCTGGCCTCACAACACGGCCACGTTGAACCCGTAAACGGCCACCGTTGTCGTACCGCAACGATTTATCCATGGTCTTCGCGTCGGCGTTAGCAGCATCTTTGCTCAGGAGGGGTGCGGCCCTCACGTAGCTGGCGCTGCTGCAACCTAGAGCGCCTAGCCGCGCGCAACGAATCGCCCCTACAGCAAACATAGAAGTCGGCTCACATCTGCTGGCCTGGAGATATTTCAAATCTCACCAGCAGCTCGGGCTCGCGCTTCTTCAGGGGCACCAGCCACGCCTTGAGTCCGCTGAAAGACACGATTTTCGTGTTAACCAGCTTGGAAACCACCCGTTGGTAACCAGCAGCTTTTTGTGGATACCGTCGTGGATACTACTGACGGGCAGAGAGCCAGGAGGCACATCCATGAACCACAACACCATCGAGGTAGCAACAGACGACTACGACCGCTTCGTCAATGCTGCTCGCGCAGCAGCGGTGCCCGAACTTGAAAACCTGGTTCGTGCCGTCATCACCGAACTTCGTGCAATGGATGCCGTGGGCCTGTTTGGCGACGTTGCTGCCCGCCATTTGTGGGACGAATACTGCTGGCAGCTACAGGAAGGCCCATATGACGACGATGACATGGGCTTTGGCTCTACCAGCAACAATTTCCGCGAAGTCCTGAGCACAACGATCAACGGCGCACTCGATGCGCTGCCCAAGCACACCCTGCTGTTCCTCAGCATCTATACCCGAGGCGACATGGACGATGCTGATGATCCCGACGGTATTGGCAGCATCAGCCGAAACGATATTGCTGCAGCCGTGCTGGAAGGTGTCGATGAAATTGCATCCCGGCGCAATCTCGATTTCATCGGGCCGTACCGTCGCGATGTCATCCCCATGGAAATCAGCCTCGATGGCCTGGCTGGCGACGCCCTTTCTGAAACAGGTAACCAAAGTGACTTCCTCTCTGAACACGTAGAGAATTTGCTGGCCGGGGGTGAGGAAGAAATCTCCCGCATCAGCCACGCACTGCTGGAGCGCTACATGGAATTGCTCCTCGAAGATGAGGATGGTCGCCTGCTATCCGCGCTGCTTGACCGCTTCGAGAAAGAAGTCAAGGCGCTGGTGCTCGAAAAGGACATCCGGCCAGCGGTGGAAGACGCCGTGGGCCAGTTGGAAGCAGCCTTGGATGAAGAATCATGACAACCCCAAAGACTGCACCGCATCCCCTCTCAACTGCCGGTACACCTCTTCCACCAGCAGGTTGGCCAGGTCCCTGAAAACCTTTTCATGCCGCAGCGCCTAGTCGGCCATGCCTTCTCCATACTCAGCCTGAAACGCCGCCTCGAACTCATCGCGCCACACAAACACGCCAGCGGGCAATATCAGCAAAGATTCGCTGCGCCACTGCTGATAGCCTGTTTCGTGGCCCGCTTCATCGTTGCGTATCCGCTCGCTGCACGCAGCGAGCTGGCGCTCAATCCAGTTTTCCCACTCCCTGTCGGGCACTTGCTGCACAGCGCCATTGACCAAACGGTATGACTTCAGCCCCTCCATGTACTGGACTGTCGTGTCCTTCCTGCCAGAAAAAATCTCGGCGCACACATCAGGACTCAGCACATGCCAATCCGTCAGCAGGGGGATGGCGCGCACCGGGATTGCATCGCGCCCATCAATAGATACGACTACCTTCATCACGCCCCTGCCTCGTCCCCCGAAAAGAAGCCAGCGCCGCCGGGTCGGGGTGTCCCGGTTGTCCCCCGTTGGGTAAGGCGTGGCGTCAACTGTAGTGCCGTGCGATGCCTACTCAGGCGCTGCGCCAGGCGAGAAAATTTGTTGGGCGTGCGCTGGATTCAGGCGTGCCGTAACTGCACCACGGCCCTGCATCCCACAGCCTGGGCGTAGCGCTGCAAGCTACGCAGCGATGGTGCGGCTTTACCACCTTCCAGGCGGGCGACCGTGCTTTGTGTGGTGCCCATGCGCGCAGCTACGTCGGCCTGCGTCAGCCCGGCCCGAGTGCGGGCGGCAATCAGCTCGCGGGCGATGGCGAATTCCTCGGCCTGGGCATCGTAGGCGGCCTGTGTATCGGGATTTGCCAGCAGTTGGGTCTTGAGTTCTTTCAGCGTTTTCATGGTGCGGTCTCCAGGCGTTCAAGGGCGGTCGCAATGGCCTTGCGTGGCGTGGTCTGAGTCTTCTTGACGAAGACATGCAGCACCAGCAGTCGCCGCCCATGCACTGCGGCATACACAGCACGGGCGATGCCGTCGCGGCCTGTCATCCGCATTTCCCACAGCTTGCGCTCCAGGGGGCGGATATGGGGCAGGCCCACGCGCTGCGGCCCGAATTCCTCCAGCAGTTCAGCGATATGCAGAAAGCTCGCCTGCATGTCGCTGGGCAGGGCTTCAAGCTCAGGCTCGGCTTGCGGGTGCAGGATGACTGACCACAAGGTGCTCACTGTCAAATTATCTCTTTTTTGCTATTTGCGGGTAATGGCTGAGGATACTCAGGCGCTGCGCAGCGCCACCACGTTGGAGAGGCGCCCCTCGGCCTGGGCCTGCAACAGCTCCAGACGTTCGCCCCACAGTCGCCACGCTTCGCGCATGGGCGCTTCGTATTGCGCCCGCTGGTAGATGCGCTTGATCTTCTTTCCTTCAACATGGTTCATGCACTTGTCCACCACATCCGGCAATGCCCCCAGCTCTGCCATTTCAGTTGCGCCAGTGCGCCGTAAGTCGTGGGGTGTCCACTTGCCGCCGGGCAGCACCAGCGCGTCAACCAGCTTGCTGCGTCCTCTCATAGGCGCACCGCCTGGGCGCTGCCGGTCGCCAACCTGCTTGGTCACTGTCTTCTCACACACCGAATCGGCAAAGTCCGGGCGTCCTGTTTTGGCGCGCACTGCCGGGAACAGCCAGGGCGTCAGGCCGGTGATTGCGCGCAGCCGCTCAATCTGCGCCACGGTGAAGTCACTCAGCCATATCTGGTGCGCCTTGCCGTTCTTGGTCTCGGGCAGCAGCCAGACACGCCGGGGCACGTCGATATGCTCCCAGCGTGCGCCCAGCACCTCGCCAATCCGTGCCAGCGTCAGGGTCACGCCCTGCACCGTGACAGCCACCTCCACGAACACACCGGCTTCCGTCGCCAGATAGGGCAGCCCGTTGAAGCGGCGTACTTCCCACGTCGCAGTGGGGTCCCGCACCGTTGATCTGCCCAACCTGCTTTGCATTCTGAGCGGCGCGGATGAGCGTCAACGCAGCGGCGACGATCTTTTGGCGATTGGTGGTGGCCAGTTCCAGCGGGTCGAAGGGGAACGCGCGCTCGTGCGGAGCCTCCATGGCCGGGTCGATGCGGCATTTCGGAATGCGGCGTGGCAAATCGCCCTTGAGGCGAATGTTGTTGCCCGTAAAGAGCACCAAGGCGTTCGTCGGAGCGCTTACGGTTTTGGACTGACCGAGAATGCGATCGCTATACACCTTGGATGTCAGCAAGGCGGCAAACCCTTCAGATCTTCACGCCGTCGAATCTTGCTCTTCTGGAGACGTCCATGTAAGAGGTTCCCTAGAAACAAAAAAGCCACCTTGCGGTGGCTTTTTGCTTTCTAAATCAACAACTTAGAAAATTTTTTGGCGGAGAGGGCGTCCGCCGGAATCGAATTTTTGAAGGTTTCCAGTCATCTCCTATCGTTGCGTTAAGTTCATGAAAACAAAGGGGAAAATTCCAAAAACATATATCCAGAAGTTTACAGAAATCTACCGCCTAGCGTAAAATTTTGGGCGGGTGTTTGGGCGGGTAGCTATAGGCCCCGCTGCAATCAATTGCAAACCGCTGGTGCGACTCCCAAACAGGGATTCACACCCAAACCAAGATCAACGCACGGAAGGGGCAGGCATGCCAAAGGTAGCCAAGGAACTTTCAGCACTGGAAGTGAAGAATTTGCCCCCCGGTAGCCATGCCGTGGGCGGGGTAGCTGGCCTGACTCTGGAAGTCACACCCACGGGCGGGAAGACGTGGCTACTTCGCGTCAGGATGGGAAGCAAGCGCCGGGAGATAGGGCTAGGGGGCTACCCCTCAACCTCCCTTGCGGAAGCCCGCAACAAGGCCAGAGACACGCGGGAAGCCATAGGCAAGGGGGTTGACCCGGTGGCGGAAAGACAGGCAGCAAAGGCCGCATTACTGGCGCAGCAAGCCGCCTTGAAGACCTTTGAATGGTGCGCAAGAACCTACGTAGCCGAGCGCAAGGGCGAATGGAAGAACGCGAAGCATCAAGCCCAATGGCTTGCCACGCTGGAAACCTACGCCTTCCCGATCATCGGCAAATTGTCCGTGCAATCGGTTGCACTCGCCCATGTCCTAGACGTGCTGAACCAGCCCCAAGCCGACAAGGACAAGGCCCCGCTATGGGATGCAAAAACCGAAACCGCAAGCCGCTTGCGGGGGCGGGTTGAGTCCGTGCTGAATTGGGCATCCGTTCATGGTTACCGCGATGGCTTGAATCCTGCCCGCTGGAAAGGCCACCTAGACGCGATCCTGAAGGCACCGAACAAGATTCAAAAAACCGAACACCATAAGGCCATCCCCTACGCTGAAATGAACCCCTTCATGAAGGCGCTACGCCAGCAAGAAGGCACGGGAGCCCGCGCCCTTGAATTCGCCATCCTTTGCGCCGCACGTAGCGGGGAAGTACGCGGGGCAACGTGGGCAGAATTCGACCTGAAGAAAGGGCTATGGACTATCCCCGGTGAACGCATGAAGGCAGGTAAGCCGCACACCGTGCCGCTGTCAAAGCAGGCCCTGCAAGTGATTGCAGCGATTGAGCCCACGGCAGGCACTGACCTTGTTTTCCCAAGCCCACGGGGCAAGGTACTTTCCGACATGACCCTTACCGCTGTCATGCGCCGCATGCAGCTTGAAGCCGTGCCCCATGGCTTCCGGTCAACGTTCAGAACGTGGGGCGGGGAGCAAACCGCCTACCCCCGTGACATGCTGGAATTCTCACTTGCCCACACGCTGGAAAACAAAGTGGAAGCCGCCTACATGCACGGCACCCAAATTGAAAAGCGCAGAAAACTAATGCAGGATTGGGCGGATTATGTCGATTTACCGCAAGCGCATGGAGAAAACATAATACCGCTGAAATCCGCGAACGGTTGACTGTTGACCTGAATAATCAATCGTATATAATTCAATCATCCCGCAATGGAGTGCAAAGGGAAAGCCGCAAGGGCTTTTCATGCACTCCTTTTTTGTGCCTGATGCCCTTGCAATCAATTGCTGAAACGGTAAAGGTGCAGAAAATGGCAGTGAAGGTTTTGAAGAAGGCGGGGGCGGGAACCGCAACGGCAGCGACGGAAGCAACAGCCGCAGAGACCACGGCAAAGCCTGTCGCAAAGGTCGAAAACAAAAAGCCCGGACAGGCACGCCGCTTGCCTATCAATGATGTGTGCTTTGACAAACCCCAGCGCTTGCGGGCGGGGCACTTGTTGACCATCTTTCAGATCAGCGCACCCCAGCTATACAAAATGCGGGCAAACGGGAAAATTCCGCCGCCAGCGGGGTATTTTGGGGAAGGCATTAGGCCAACTCCCTATTGGTTAAGCACCGACATTGCCAAGATCATCTAAGCGGGGGCGTAATGGCTAACAACACCTCCCGACTAGGGCAACGCCCATTCAAAAGCCTATTGCGTGAATGCAATGAATGGCTAAAGCCTGATGAATTGCGCGTAGTCGATTGGGCAATGGGCGATCCCGAAATACCGCCTAACAAGCGCTTCTATCTGGAAACGATAGACGGGAATGATTGGGACGTTATCCCTTGTTTGCGCACTCTTCATGAGGAAATGAGCGCCGCAAAATGTAGGCGAAAAAATCCCCCGCGTTACTTACCAGTAGCGGGGGAAAGTCTCTGAGCAGAGCAAGGAATGAGTCCCTATTATATGGGGGCTTCCAACACCCGGCAATCAATTGCAGAAATGTCCCCGAAATGTCCCCCGATTGGGACAAATGTCCCCTTAAGAAGGTAGGTAAGTCCAAGCCTCAAATTGTGGGTTTTGGCTTATTGCATTGGTGAATTAAGCCTTTTTGAAATTAAAAAACAGTCTCCAAACCTAGTATGTCCCCCAGAGTGGAAGGGGTAGGGATATACAGGGTGAAGGCAAGTAGGAATGAACCATGGAACAGCACACTTTCCCCATTGAAAGAGCCATCAAGGCATCCCTACAGCAGCGGGAGCTATACGAGGGCAAGGGCCTTGCTGGAGAGGCTTTCCGAGCTTCTTGTCATGCCCTATGGGCTTTGTTGGACAAGGGGGCAAGGCCCCATAGCCTGAAGGGAACGCCCTTTGAATACATTGCCCGGAAGTTCAATAATCTACGGGAAGAATCAAAACAAAAGCCCGGAAGGCTAGACCCTGTTTTCAGGGACTGGCTTACCTTCGCTTATCACGTAGGCCCCCGGCCTTCGGATAAACATCAGCTAGACCGGATAAATGATTCCGATAACTACCGCGTGGGCAATGTTCGATGGCTACATGCCACCCGCCAAAACTCCAATAAACGAGCCAACAGGCACCACCTATACAGGGGAAGGCGATTCACGGATGCCGAGCTATCGGCATTGCTTGCCAAGAATTTAAAAAACTACTCCCCCGAAGCCATCAAGAAATACCGGCAGCGCATGGCAAAAGCAGGATATTCCAACGATGAAATCACGCGGGAGATATTCAAACGCCATGGCCTTTCCTATGAGTCTTCAGGCAACCCGCTGGAAGATGCTGATTTTTCTCCAAAATACTACAAAAAACTGTCGGAAGCCTACCGCAATTCAGGTAGTGGCCTAACCCGTATTGAATTTGAGATTGCATGGCTACAGGAAAAAATTTCCATCCTGAAGAAGAATCAACAGGATGAAATGGGG
>Ga0209409_1003346_pt1 | contig 10625 bp, 8 predicted proteins | sample AD_JPNMR1_MetaG_FD_184424 | JGI IMG/M metagenome (GOLD analysis project Ga0209409, IMG submission 184424) | Active sludge microbial communities of municipal wastewater-treating anaerobic digesters from Japan - AD_JPNMR1_MetaG (SPAdes) (version 2) | ecosystem: Engineered > Bioreactor > Anaerobic >...
TCAGATCAACGTTGATCTTAAACTCTGCAGTTTCTAACAACGATTTGGCAGTTTTAATCGTGTCATCCGTTACGAATGAGAGGATCTCCAGATTTGCTTCGGGGCGGGCTATTGTAGCACCGAGAGCTGCCGCAAGCTCTACACCTGTATCAGGGCAGCCTGGGATACCTGCTGCTCGTGCGTTTTTAAAAATATTGATGCTTGTTGTAAGTTCAAGGGCAAGAAGCTTGCCTTTAACCGGTTTCATGGCGGCCGCGCAAGTCAGGGCTATCGCTGCCGGTTCAGTACAACCTACCGCCGGTACCATTTCCCGGTCAAGTATAGAAACCAAATCTGAGATCCTCATTTCACTTATCCTCGCTCTCCCCAGTTTAACAATACATAAATGCAATTTACATGCCAATAAGGATTATCGCATGGATAATCATATAAACATGCCCAAAACCGGGGTTATGCAGCTTAAAGTAAGATCAGAAACGGTTCACTGGGGGGATTGTTGGATCTCATTCTTGAGATTTGAGCATCAGTTTTGAGACAGAATACGGTAGAGGGTCGCCCGGCTGATGCCCAGCTCTTCAGCGGCAAGCTTCTTCGCAGTTAGATCTCCGCCGTGCTTGGCAATAGCCTCTTTTACTAATTGCTTCTGGAAATCGCGAACCGCAGCTTTCAGGTCTTTCGCAGGTGCTGTCCTTGATGCTCTTTCGGGGCTTATAGGTATACGGTCTCTCAGCCTCTTTGAGGTGATCAGTTCGCCTTTAGCGAAGTTGACAGCGTATTCCATGACGTTTTCAAGCTCTCGTATGTTTCCTGGCCAGTCATACGCCATAAGCAGTTCAAGAGCATCATCGGTGAGACCGCTTACTGATTTACCAAATCTGCCGGCGTACCTGTTGATGAAATAGTCTGCCAGAACAGCTATATCTTCAGGCCTCTCCCTTAGTGGAGGCAAGTTGATAGGCACCACGCAGAGCCTATAGTAGAGGTCATCCCTGAATCTGCCGGTTCTAATGAGGCCCTTCAGGTTCTGGTTCGTTGCGGATATGATTCGGGCGTTAATGCGCTTTGGGTAGATCCCTCCGACTCGTGTGATTTCCATGCTTTGGATGGCGCGAAGCAGCTTAGCCTGGAGAAAGAGGGGCATGTCTCCAATCTCGTCAAGGAACAGCGTGCCGTGGTTAGCAAGCTCAAACTTTCCGGGCTTGCCGCTCTTGCTGGCCCCGGTGAATGCTCCGGGCTCATAACCGAAGAGCTCACTTTCAAGGAGCGACTCAGGTATTGCTGCACAGTTTACAACAACGAAGGGATAATCTCTTCTTCGGCTTGCATTGTGAATAGCCCTTGCAAACAGCTCTTTGCCTGTGCCGGTCTCACCTGTGAGAAGTATATTAGAATCGTACTGGGCTGCAGTGAGGGATTGATGCTTTACATGGGTAATGGCAGGGCTTACTCCGATGATGTCGTCGAAAGTAAAGGCTGTTCCATGTTCAATGGCGCGAAAAGTATACTTGTGCGTGCTTTCAAGATCGCTGAACGTCAGAACACCGCCGATGACGTTGCCTGCAAACATTAGAACACTGGCTGATGACAGAAAGCGAACCTCTCTGCCCCGGGGGGTACGATATGTTTCACTCATGTTAGTACACGATTCCCTGTTTTCCATGCACTTAATCAGCAAGCAATCAGGCCAGATGGCCCTAAGATCATCGCCGGGCTTCGGTACGTTCACTTGAAGCTTGAGCAGTTCTACTGCGCGAGCGTTGATCTGCCTAATCCTGTATGAGCTGTCAACACAGATTACGCCCTGGTGGATATGGTTAACAACTGCTTCAAGTTCACGGGTTCTGCTTTCGAGGGTAAGCATTAGGCTGTGCTCTGTGATTTTCGTAGCTATCAGCTCGGCCATTTTTTCTAAGAAGGCAATATACGAAGAAAGGGACGAGCCTATTTTGTCGCGCTGCTCCGGAGTGAAGGCGACTATTGCAAGGACCCCAACGGCCTTACCTTCGACAGTAATAGGTGTACATATACTCAGAGTTTCCCGGCACCTGTCGCGACCTTGGCAATCGATGCAAAGCTCCTCTTTACGCGGGTTTTCAACTACAATGGTTTCAGCGAGGCTCAGTGCACGTTCAAAGACACAGCCTTCCGGTGTTTTTTCGCCGAGGTCTGTTTCAAAAGGTCCGGTGCCTGCTACACGAAGCAATTTATCATTTGCGATTGTCACGTCTACGCCCATGGCTGCAGCTACTGCGTCTGCTATCTGCTGCATGCTTTGGGCTGGGCTGGTCAGCCCCAAGATGGCATCAGGCACCGCTCCGATTGAGCCGAAGTAATCTGTGTTGGAGTTTTCTATCATAACCCATGTCTCCTCGATCCCGACCGGTTAGGAAATGAGCCGTACAATCAAAACCCGTACGACTGTATTCACGATCGTGTTTACGATCGTATTTTTGCTCGCTCCGGGTCACGGTTGTTTGTTGGCTCAGTAATACTCAATTGATTTCCCACTTATAGTCTAGCTCTATAACTTTGCCCAGCATAGCACCGACAGGACAGTACTTTTCATGTGCACGACTGATAGCCCACTCAACATCTTCCTCTTTAAGGTCTTTACCATGCACGATGAACTTAGCTGTGATGTGTGTGAATACGTGCGGTCTGGACTCAGACAAGTCAGCTTCCAGCTCAACTCGTAAATCTTCAAGGCCGGGGGCCTTCTTGCGAAGCAGTGCTGTTGCGGTCATGGCTATACAGCCTCCGTAAGCTATAAGGACGAGTTCCATCGGACTGGGTGCCCCGCCTTGCCCTCCGGAAGGCACCCCTGGATCCATTAGTATCCATTGGCCTGATGAGCCTTTAGCCATCATGGTTGCGCCTTCTACAAGACGAATCTCTGCTTTCATAATCTATTTGCCTCCTTTCTTATCTATCTCCATCTACCTACTGTCACTAATTCTAAATTACTTTACTACGTCAAGCAATCATCTAATCAGGCTGTGTGACCGGTCTGTGATAATGTCACCCTACAGCAGGGCTTGCCTCGGTTGACACGGGAACCCGGACAGATCTTATTATGCTGGTGCTTGTAGTGTTTGATCTGATAATATAAGTATTGAGCATCAGGGTAAGGGGAGTGGCGGACGTATCCGTTTAAGTGACAATCAGCCAGACTTGTCCATCCAGGTAACGATCCGGCTCCCATCGTTTGATGAACGATGCCATCACATGCACAGGGAGGTATGCTGACACCGATGTGTGAAGCAAGAGGTATTTTGGTCTTGACGCCTGTAGAATCAAAGAGATTGATATCTAAGGCAGTGGCAAAGCTTCCTGAGGTGAAGAAGGCTCTCGAGAAAGGGAAGATAGTTGTTGGAGTGGGCAGCACTAACGCCTTTGTGGCTGAGGAGTTGCTTGGCCGCGAGATCCCACGCGAGAAGTTCCTTGCAGGGTATGTTTCAGATGGGAAACTTAGGTCAATGCCTAGAGACGAGCGAATGAATCCTGTTGTACTGATAGACGGACAGGTAGTAGACATATCCCCCGGTGCTGTGCTGAAGGACTTCGAAAGCGATGATGTCTTCATCAAAGGTGCAAACGCCGTAGACCATCTGGGGAATGCCGGGGTTTTCGTTGCACATGAATTCTCGGGAACGATCGGAGAAGCGCTTCCCAGGCTAGTTGCTGTAGGTGCACATCTCATTGTCCCTGTGGGCCTGGAAAAACTGATTCCGGATGTTATGGAAGCTGTCAGAAAGTGCGGTCAGAAGAGGCTGGATTATGCTATGGGACATCCCATCGGCATTATGCCACTTGTCAACGGAAAAGTAATAACTGAGATTCAAGCTCTACGCGTGCTGTTTAACGTGACTGCCACTCATGTGGGTTCAGGTGGGATATTTGGATCTGAAGGAGCGGTGAGTATCGTAATTGAGGGTTCCGACCAGGAAGTTGCAGACGCTATGGAGTTTATCAACAGTTTAAGAGCGGCAAGAGGCACACCTTAAACGCTGATGCTGACGCATAGGAACCACCTTGATTCTGGACCTGATAAAATAACCACTCCGTGAAAAACGCTGAAAGAGAGTTTTAGTCTACCTGGAAATAATCAAGGATTCTTCAGAAGGGTGGATTTAGGTATATGCTTGGCACGCTTGAGGCCTTATTCCTCCTGGCAATGGTAGGGTACGTTCTGGGTAGTATCAAGATAAAAGGTGTCCACCTAGGGACATCAGGAGTTCTTCTGGCAGCGCTTTACTTTGGCCATCTTGGTTATCAGATCCCGTCTGTCGTTCGCGATCTGGGGCTTGCGCTTTTTGTTGGAGCAGTGGGACTTACTGCAGGGCCCAGGTTCTTTAGAAATCTCAAGCAAAACGCAATGTCCTACGGCGCCCTCGCCCTGGTTATTATAGGTTCCAGCGCTATTACTGTGGCTTTGTTGTCGAAAACGTTCTCGTTACCGGGAGCTCTGGCAGCAGGAATCTATACAGGGGCACTAACTACGACGCCGGGACTTGCCGCTGCGCTTGAGGTGGCAAAAGATAATGCGGTATCCATAGGATATGGAATAGCATATCCCTTCGGCGTAGTCGGTGTTGTCCTCTTTGTTCAGGTTCTTCCCCGTCTTCTTGGCAGAGATATTCGTGTTGAGATGCAAAAACTGGCTGATTCAGTGCATTTGCCGGAACAAACGGACCTTATGGTAAAGGATTTCGTCATATCTCAGGGAGCTGTATGCCGTAAGACTCTGGCAGAGCTTAGTATTGCTTCAGTTACCGGAGCCGTTATTTCCCGGGTTCGCAAAGGAAACCAGGTCTTTCCCGGGTTTAACAATATCGTGCTGCTGGAAGGAGATGTGGTGCGAGCCGTCGGTACTGAAGAAGCGCTTAAGAAACTTGAAGAAATGGTAGGGCCTGAAACTTCAGCGCCAATGACTCAACCCGGTTTGGAGGTAAGAGACCTCGTTTTGGAGTCTCCTGCACTGGTGGGAGAGACGCCAATGAGCCTATCCCTCCATCAGAAGTACGGAGTCATGCTTACGAGGATAAGGAGAGCGGGGATAGAGTTCGTTCCCACGGCTCAGACTGCATTTCAACACAAGGATGTAATACGTGCGGTCGGCCCCTCGTTTGGGCTGGATAAGCTCGAGGCTCTTGTGGGAAAACAAAGGCAGGCCTTAGATGAGCTGGGCATGGTTTCTCTCATGGCGGTGCTGGCCCTCGGAACACTGCTTGCCCGGGTTCGGTTCATGATCCCCGGGACAAACGGAGTGAGCCTTGGCCTTGCAGGAGGCCCTCTTATGGTCGGACTGATTGTCGGGCACTTTGGCGGGATCGGGCGCTGGTCCCTGAGGCCTTCAGGCAGGCTGCTTACTGTGATGAGGGAAGCAGGCCTTATGCTCTTCCTTGCAGGTGCAGGGATTGCTGCAGGTCAAGGGTTTGTAGAGACTGTATCGAGGTACGGATGGCTCTTGTTCCTGGGCGGAGCCGCGGTAACTCTTGTTCCTATGTGCATAGCGTTTGTATTGGCTACCTATGTGTTCAAGCTAAGCCTTCCTGATACCCTTGGGTCTATATGCGGCGGAATGACTAGCACACCTGCATTGGGTGCGCTGATAAGTGCCGCAGGCAGTGAAGATGTGGCGTCTTCGTATGCAGCCATTTATCCATTTGCTCTGGTATTAGTCGTTATAGCAAGTCAGATTTTGGCGACGGTTTTGTAACGTTCCGAGACTAATTGGTCCGTTCAATAGGCCCAATCAGCCTGATGCCTGTGATAAGCTTCTTTTCTAAGGCGTTCTTGGTGTTTTTTGCAGTGGGAGCACGGATAGCCTATAGGATTGTCCTTATCCATATTTCAAATGCTTCGCTGCCTCTCTGACGGTAAGCGGAGCCAGTGTGTGGGTATTCAAATAATCCAGCACCCATTTTGCATCTGTTTTTGCATATTCCCTTAGCGCCCATCCGAGTGCCTTATCAATAAAGAATTCTCCGGTTTCGGAGTGTCTTTGTATCAACTCTGAAAGCAACTTTGTGTCGGTTTTGTCCTTATACTTTAACTGGAATAAGATTGCGGTGCGTATCAGCCAGATATTGCCGCTCTCTGAGAAGTGCTGTATCTCTTTATGACGTATCTCCGGATACTTCATACACAGTGTGCCTACTACCTTCGTTGCAAGCGCATCCACAGTATCCCACCAGGATTTCTCTGTGATAAGCTCCTCTACGAGTGCTATATGGTTCCGTGACAGGGTCTTGCTTTTTCTCGTCAGATAGTCTACGGCAAAATACTGGTATTCTCTTTCGGGAAGCCCCCAGAGGAACCGGACAAATTCCTCACTGAACGGTTCCTTCATGCACCCCGTCTTCTTGTCGATTTCCCTCTGCAGCTGCCTTCGCTTCTGAGTCTTGATTCCGAGAAAAGGGAATTGATCTCTCATGTATGCTGCCATGGGCTTGCTGAGATCGGGATCAGCATTGGCTGAGAAGATGTTAACGGTGAGTTGGAACAGTTGGGTTTGACTCATGTGTACTTCCTTATTCATGTCCATCCTCTTTTGATGCGGTCATTTTCTTGGTATCAATAACCTCGATGACGGCTTATCGTTTTACTCCAAACGGCAACCCCCTGAGCTCAAGCAGCACTCGTCTTCCTCCATGCACTAGCTCAGACTTGATCCTGTCACGCCGTTGAGCTGCAAGCGCATTCCAGGTGTCATGCTGCAAAGGATACACTAGGGTCGCTGTAATCTCTTCCGCTTCATAGATGGCTGAGTAGGCTAATACCTGGTGAAGATCTGCTCGATGGGCTTCACGAGCTTCTTCCGTGAAGCGCCGCCAACCTACCTGATCCAGTTCAGCTAGATGGGCTTTGTACTTAGCATCAATGATATGAATTGAACGCCCGCGGCGTACGATGATGTCTGGAGCTAAATGAGTTAGGGAGCGACGTACCGGATCCGACCAAGCGAGCGGGATAGTAGTCTCCCCCAGACGGGCAACCCTTACTTCGCCACCTTTTGATGCAGCTTCGCGCCGGATAACCCCTTCAACATACGCCTCCCAAAGATCGCTGAGTGATAGCGACCAGGCGATGCCATCAAGCTCGCGGCCGCCTCCGAGCCCTCGCTCCTCTTCGACCCAGGCTAACGCCTCTAACCCCCGAAACACGGTATCGTTTATGAGGCTTGTGTGAATCCAGCGTTTCAGATGTGAGCTGCTGGGACGTAAAGGGGCAACTTCAGTTAAGATAGCGAGCAGTCGTCGGGCTAGCTCGGCAAGGCTTGAGGCGATTACATCTCTTTGTCCAACACGTGTTAAGTCTGCGTAGAGTCTCTCCAATGCCCATCGAATATAGCCACGCAATAGAGGATCATATCCGAGATCGGGAAAGCGACAAGGCAGCCTTTCCCAATAACCGCGTGTTAGTGATTGAGAGATGTAACGTTGCCAAAGAATACGCCCCCTTGGACGCGATAGCATCTCCTCATGCTCGTTGTAACCGCGATACATCTGACTGAGCAGCGCCTCCAAACGGGCCAGGACAGGGCCTGCAAGAACCCAAGGCGGGATCTCGCGACCACTTCCAGGAACCATCGGCAATTCGTGAAACTCAGGCAATGCTGGCCAGCCTGTCTCTGCAAGAACTTGGCCTACACCTGACCAACCAAAGCGAGGTTTGACTATTAGGCCTCCTACAACGTGGTTGGTTTGACCGGAGCAAAGAGGAATGGCTCCGGTGCGGCCTCCGGCTTGGATTTGGATGGTAAAGCCTGAAGAATCAAATACTGCTTCGGCTTTTACATCTAGAGCGCGGAAGGCTTCTTCATTGAAGCGCAAAAAGGAGTGAGCAAAAGTTCCCCAGCCTCCACCGCGTTGCCGGGGAGCAAAAGGCTGAGGAGAAAGTGTGATAGGGCGACTGTTATCTTCTGTTATATACAGCGGCAGCTGTTGACGTATAGACCGTCTACTCAACCCAGACGCCATGATTAACAAACCCTTCGATCTGATCTCGGACTGCCTGTAGTTCTGCGCCGAAAGAGGCTACAAGCCCTTCTCGCAAGTATTCGTCGAGTAACGGAAGAAGCTCAAAGCGGAATCTTTGTCTCAGTTCATCTTCGGTGTCTGCCAAGAAGAAGCTTTGGCCAGGCAGGAGATTGAGTACTTCATCAGGAGCATGCTCGGTGAATATATCTTGCAGGGCCCCAAAGATCTTTGCTGCAGTTCGGGGACTGTTTTTGGCGATTACATCTGAATCTGGGAAGAGAGTGACGAATGCAAAGCGGCGTCGAATTGCCAGATCAATAGGGGCAATGGATCTGTCTGCGGTATTCATAGTGCCCAAAACATAAAGGTTTCGGGGAAGCGAAAAGGAAGTTTCTCCATTTGCTACGTGAGGTAGCTCCACTGTGCGGGGTATTTCTTCACCAGGCTCAAACAGGTAAATCGCTTCACCGAGGACCTTGCCTAAGTCTGCCCGGTTGATCTCATCAATAACAAGGAGAAATGGTTTGTCTTGAGCTGCCTTTGCGGATTCTAGCAGCCAACCCCGACGCACGTTAAAGTATAGAGACCTTTCACTGGTGTCTGGTGAAAGGCCAATAATGAAGTCTTCATACGTGACTGCCGGGTGAAACTGAACAGTCATGCCATGGTCATTGAAAAAGTACCGCTTAATCCGATCAGCCATACGAGTTTTGCCGGTGCCAGGAGGACCTTGAAGGATGACAAATCTGCGGTCCTGTAGCAGCTGGTATACCTCATCTTCTTTAATACGAGCGAAAAGGTCTGCTCGGAGAGCATCAATGAGCTTATGGTATTCCATTTCAAAGGCTTTAAGTAGCGGCCAGCCGCGTTCAAAGGCGTATAAATCGAAGAAAGCCTGGACCACAAAACGAGCTACATCAAAATCATCCCTGGGGACTTCTGCAACAGCATAGAGCTCGTTGCCATATCTCTCCAATGCTTTCTTAAAATTCGGGAGCCGACGACGTACGAAATGGGGGACTGGAACCCCCAAAGCAGTTGGGTCTGGTTTTGTCCAGGCCCACACCCCGTGCTTAGCCAGGTAACGGCGTAGAGCGTGTATTCTTCTGCGGTGACCTGGTCGGCTGAGAAGGCCTTCATCTGGTGATAGGCCAGCCGTTCCTACAACGAAGGTAATAATAGATCCACTGTCTTCAGTAGGAAACCATATTAAGCTTGCACCGCCATAAGCACCAGAGGTTGGGTTATCGGGATGGATAAAACCAGCGAATGGGACATCAAGCTTAGCCTGTAGAGTGTCGCGGATAGATGCCTGGCTAGAGAATCGTTGGTGGTAGCGGTTGCCGAACAGGGCCTCCAAAAGGGATCTTGCTGTATCCTCAGGGACAGGAAGGCCGCCAGCAATCAGCTGCGAGAGTTCCGTAAGGACGTCTGCCATAGTGATCCTCCTTAATGGGTCTTGTGTATCCAGGTATTCGTTCACAGCTTCTGGAATTCCTTCCCTTTGCAGGTTTCTATCATGTCGGGCGCATGTCACTTGCATTGTGCTTGGGTTATTCCTAGCTTCAATCGGGTTTAATTAGGGTGAGGTGGGCGAGATCAAACCACCCTTTTATGAAACGATGGTTCGATCTCGGCCACCATTTCCGATTGTTTCGAGCACACCTTCCTATTAGAACACATCTTCGGTTTTTTTGAGCAAACGTTCATAAATGAGCGGTTTTCAACCACCTTTCCTTGAAGAGGTGGCACAATTTCGCCCACCCTTTTGGATTTTTTCGAGCAAACGCTCATAAATGGGAGATCTTGAACCACCAAAACTGCCTCAGGTGGTAGAGAATCGACCACATTTTCAGGCTTCAAGCGGATTTTGGGAACTTTTTGGGGCTCAGGTGGTAGATTCTCTACCACTTTTTTGGAAAATGTGGCAGCTTTTCGCCCACATTTTTGAAAAAGGTGGATCGATTTCAACCACCAAACCATGATTTGTAAGATTATGGGAGTCGTGGTGGTCGATATCCTACCACCTTAACGCCTGATCATGGTAGAAAACCTTCCACCATTAAACCTTTCAGTGGGCAAAAATCTACCATTTACGAGCATGTGCTCAAAACTGTGGTAGAAAAGCTGCCATCACAGAGCCTCGCGGTGGTAGGATTTCTACCACTAGGACTGCCGCTTCCCGGAGTGGTTGCAGGAATTGGATTACGGACAAGCGTTAGGGGGACGATTATCAGCCACCGGGACGATTCCAGCCATAAAAAAGTTGGTGATCAACCCTGAGCGATGGTCTGCCATGAAAGTAAGTGTTGGCAGGAAGGCTTTTGGTGGATAGCGCTGACAAATACGTCTAACTGACTTGCGCCCTTATGCGTACGCTTGTATCCATTGATTAATCCGCCATTGCTGCTGTTGTGTCAGCTTACTGGCTCACTATCCCTCACTTCGCATTCGCTTGTATGCGTTGATCAACCCATTAGTGCTGCTATCATGACCGGTTACAGGTTCATCGTCGCTCAACTCAGGCAGGATGGCGTTGGCAAGTTGCTTGCCGAGCTCAACGCCCATTTGGTCGAAGCCATTAATACTCCAGATCGCGCATTGTGTGAAGATCTTGTGTTCGTAGAGTGCGATAAGCATGCC
>Ga0209409_1003360_pt1 | contig 10590 bp, 7 predicted proteins | sample AD_JPNMR1_MetaG_FD_184424 | JGI IMG/M metagenome (GOLD analysis project Ga0209409, IMG submission 184424) | Active sludge microbial communities of municipal wastewater-treating anaerobic digesters from Japan - AD_JPNMR1_MetaG (SPAdes) (version 2) | ecosystem: Engineered > Bioreactor > Anaerobic >...
CCCCGATTTAGACCTCTCTATTTATCCAGTTAAGCTTAAGTCTATATCCATATCTATAGAGGATAAGACTTACAGGTTAGATGAGGACGAAGACGTACTGAAGAATTTTATAAGAGACCTTTTTTCTGAAAGAAGAACTATTGCTGTATATGATATGAAGTCTCTTTGGAAGGCTTTAGGGATTTACGAGAGAGAACTTACTTCTGAGATTCTCGATGTCTTGATCCTTGGATATTTAATAGACCCATCTCAGGAGGTATCTCTAAATAAGCTTTCGGATAGATATCTTGGTATGAATTTACCAGAATCCTGTGCTATATATAAGCTGGGTTTAATATTAAAAGAAGAGATCGATAAAAACGATATGAATAAGCTTTATCAGGAGATAGAATTACCACTTACCATGGTCCTTGCAGATATGGAGCTTAAAGGAGTTTTAATCGACGCTGAGTATCTTAAGGAACTCTCTAAGATGTTAGACCTCTCCCTCTCTCAGATAGAAAGAGAAATATACAATCTTGCTGGTGAAGAATTCAATATAAATTCTCCTAAACAGCTCTCCCTTATACTGTTTGAAAAATTGAAGCTTCCTCCTGTAAAGAAAACTAAGACAGGATATTCTACCGATGCAGAAGTGCTAAGTCAATTAGCCAGTGAGAGCGAGATCTGTGCCAGACTTTTAGAGTACAGAGAATTAACAAAACTGAAGAGTACATATGTAGATGCCCTGCCTAAACTTATAAATCCTCATACAGGAAGATTACACACTACATTCACTCAGACAGGCACGTCTACAGGAAGATTAGCCAGCAGTGACCCCAATCTTCAAAATATACCTGTCAGAAGTGAGATAGGTAAAGAGATACGAAGAGCTTTCATTGCTCCAAAGGGTTATAAACTTATATCTGCTGATTATTCTCAGATAGAGTTGAGGATTCTCGCCCATCTAAGTGGAGACCCATTACTTATTGATGCATTTAATAAAGGTGTGGATATTCACGCTCAAACGGCTGCCAAAATATTAGGAGTTGAACAAGAAGAAGTTACTCCTAATATGAGAAGATTAGCTAAAACCATAAATTTTGGTATAATATACGGGATGAGTGATTATGGTCTTTCGAAAGAGCTTGGCATACATAGGAGAGAGGCAAAAGAATATATAGAGAACTATTTCAATACTTACAGTGGGGTCAAGGAATTTTTGGAAAAATTAAAGGAAGAGGCAAGAGAGAAAGGTTATGTAACCACTATTTTCAATAGAAGAAGATATATACCCCAGATAAGGAGCAGTAATAAGGCTGAACGAGAGTTGGGAGAAAGATTGGCTGTAAATACTCCTATACAGGGTAGTGCAGCTGATCTGATAAAATTAGCCATGGTCAGACTGTATGACATATTAAGACAGAAAGGTCTCTCTGCCAGCATAATATTGCAGATTCATGATGAACTCCTCATTGAAACAAAAGAGGATATGGTGGAGGAAGTGGCACACATAGTTAAAGATACTATGGAGAATGTTTATAAGATGAAGATACCAATAACAGTAGATATAAAGATAGGAGATAATTGGTGCGAGATATGAAAGTTCTTATAGTTGGTAGTGGTGGAAGGGAAGATGCTATAGCTTACAAGGTATCTCAAAGCCCTTTACTTTCTGAATTGTACTGTATTCCTGGCAATGGAGGTATGGCACAGAGGGGAAAGATTTTAGAGGGGAAGGTAGAAGATGTTCCTGAAATAGCCAAAGACTTGGGAATAGAGTTTGTAATAGTAGGACCTGAAGCTCCCCTGGTAGATGGAATAGTGGATAGATGTAGGGAATATAATATCTCTATATTTGGACCCGATTCCAGAGGGGCTCAACTTGAAGGTAGCAAGATCTTCGCCAAAAAATTTATGAAAAAAAATAATATCCCCACCGCGGAGTTTTACATACCCTCTGATTATAATGATGCGGTCAGATATATAAAAGAGAATGGACTTAAGGCGATAAAGGCTGATGGACTTGCCGGTGGAAAAGGTGTGGTTATCCCGGAGGATTTAGATTCTGCCAGCAGTGTCATTTATAGATTTATGGTTGAGAGAGTTCTGGGTAAGTCTGGAGAGATGATAGTTTTAGAGGATATACTGGTTGGAAGAGAGATCTCCTGCATTGTAATTACCGATGGAAGTAATTACTGTTCCCTGCCCATAGCACAGGATTATAAGAGAGCTTATGACGGTAACAGGGGTCCAAATACAGGTGGTATGGGGAGTATAGCTCCCATATACATAGGGGAAGAGATAAGGAATAAGATTAAAGATAGAATAATAGAACGAACCCTGGAAGGCTTAAGAAGAGAAGGGATAACATATAGAGGTGTTATCTATTTTGGACTTATGCTGGTAGATAATGACCCTTACGTGTTAGAGTATAATGTCAGGCTTGGTGATCCGGAGACCCAGGCTATTATTCCTTTATTGAAAGATGATATTTTAGAGATATTTTACGAGACTGTTACCTCTAATTTATCTCTGTCTAAACTGAACCTGAAACCTTGTTATACTTGTTGTGTTGTTCTGGTATCAGGAGGTTATCCTGGACATTATGAGGTCGGAAAAGAGATAACAGGATTAGATGATATTTCTGAGTGTATCTTATTTCACGCTGGAACCAAGCTGGTTGATGATAGATTTTATACTGCAGGGGGCAGAGTTTTAAATGTTGTTGGTTCAGGTGAGACATTGGAGGTAGCCAGGGAAAAGGCATACGGATGTGTATCCAGAATCAATTTTGAGAATATGTATTATAGAAAAGATATCGGACAGGGAGTGAGTAATATTGATTGAAAGATATAATGTTCCAGAAGTGGCTAGAATCTGGGAAGACGAGTATAAATTTTCTCTCTGGTTAAAGATAGAACTTCTGGTCTGTGAGGCTTATAACAAGCTTGGGGTTATTCCCTCCAGCGCTCTGGAAAGGATAAAAAAGAATGCCACGTATGGAAGTGCGGAGAAGGTAAAGGAGATAGAAAAAGAGACAAAGCATGATGTTGTCGCCTTTGTGAGAGCGGTAGGAGAGAATCTGGGTGAAGATGCTATGTATTTACATCTGGGACTTACCTCTTCTGACCTTCTTGATACTACTTTAAGCCTTCAGCTAAGAGAAGCCGGGAATATTATACTACGAGACTTAGAAAAAGTCATCTCCATAGTAAAGGAAAAAGCCAAGAGTTATAGAGATTTATTGATGATTGGTAGGACTCATGGGGTTCATGCTGAACCGATTACCTTCGGTTTTAAACTGGCAGGCTGGATAGCAGAATTAGAACGGGATAAGAAGAGACTGATTTCTGCTATAGAAGAAGTCTCCGTTGGAAAGATTTCTGGGGCTGTAGGTACATATGCTGAAGTTCCACCTGAGGTGGAGGCTTATGTTTGTGATAAACTTAATCTTAAATCAGATACCGCTTCCACACAGGTTATTTCAAGAGATAGATATGCATTCTTTATTTCTATGCTGGCTATACTTGGCTCCTCTCTTGAGAGGTTTGCCACAGAAATCAGGCATATGGCAAGGACAGAGGTAAGAGAGGTGGAAGAAGGTTTCAGTAAAGGGCAGAGGGGTTCCAGTGCTATGCCACATAAAAAGAACCCTATAAATGCAGAACAGATATGTGGTCTTGCCAGAGTACTGAGAAGTAACCTTATAGCTTCTCTTGAAGATATGCCACTTTGGCACGAGAGGGATATAAGTCATTCTTCTGTAGAAAGAATAATAATGCCAGATTCTACGGTATTGGCAAGTTATCTTCTTCGCAGATTTGGTCAGTTGGTGAGGGATCTGGTTATATATCCTGAAAATATGGAGAGAAACCTAAAACTTACTGGGGGATTATATAACTCACAGAGGGTCTTGCTTGCTCTTATGCGCAAGGGACTTCCAAGAGATATTGCATATGAGATGGTCCAGAGGAATGCTCTTAAAGCCTGGGATTTAGAGAAGCCTTTATACGAACTTCTGGTTGAAGACGAGGAGGTAAGAAAGTATCTTACAGAGGAAGATCTGAAATCTTCTTTTACTGATGAAGAGTATAAGAAGAATTTAGATATTGTTTATAAAAGGGTCGGAATTGATGACCATTAGATGAGTAAAAACATTTATCAGGAGGTAAAAATGAGTAGAATACCTATAGCTCTGCAGCTTTATTCGGTAAGAGAAGAATGTGCTAAAGATTTTGTGGGTACAGTAAAGGCTGTTTCAGAAATGGGGTATGATGGGGTTGAGTTTGCAGGATATTATAATTTAAGTGCCAGTGAATTAAAGAGTATCCTGGATGATTTTGGCTTGAAAGTGGCTGGAACTCACATTGGAATTAATACCTTAATTGGGGACGAACTTCAGAGGACGATTGAATTTAATGCCACATTGGGTAATAAATTTCTCATTGTTCCGGCGTTACCACCGGATTATACCGGGACTAGAGAAGGTTGGCTTAAGGCAGCAGAGATGATGAGTGAGATATCTGAAAAGATAAAGCCCTATGGAATGAAGGTTGGCTATCATAATCATGATATTGAGTTTAAAAAAATAGATGGAGAAACCCCCTGGGATATATTTTTCCAGAATACGAGTGAAGATGTCGTTATGCAATTAGATATCGGGAATGCCATACATGGTTCGGCTGATCCGATAGAGATACTTAAGAAATATCCTGGAAGAGCAATTACTGTTCATCTTAAGGAGTATCCGTTTAGCGCTCCAGCTGTCGGTGAAGGAGAGGTTAACTGGAAAGAGATATTTAACATCTGTGAAACAATAGGGGGGACCGAATGGTATATAGTGGAATACGAAACACCAGGTAGACCTCCTTTAGAATCGGTTAGACGTTGTATAGAAAACCTGAGGAGGATGGGAAAGTAGCTCAAGTTTTATGAATACAGTTGAGGAGATAAAGAAGAGGTTAACGTTTTCCTTAAAGAGGGAGGCTAATAGTGATAACTTTATAAGTGAGAATTTTATAAGAGAACTGGCATCTTCATCTGTAAAACTCCATAAGGATATCTCTGTCTTTCTCTCCAGGAAGAAGCAGATAATAGATGTTACTATTAATGGGGGAATAGTTACCTTATCCTCTCGACAGGATAAGAATGTCTTATCAAAAGTTTTTTGTATCAATACGAAATTTGGTAAGGATGCAAGGATAAGTGGTATTGATCTTGCTACACTTAAAAACTTAAAACTTGACTTTCTTGCAATCCTCACTATCTTAAAAGATGGTAGACCTGGTGAGATGCAGGTTGCTTTTCTTAGTGGAGAAAGACTTGATAAATTTGAATTCATCGGACCATATCCGTATGAATACTTTCTTACGTTCGACTTTCTAGGAAAGATATCCGAAACTGAACAAGATGCCAAGACAGATGTATATAATACTGAGCCAGAGAGAGAAAGGGTAGTACTTGTAGATGTGAGAAACGGTAAAGATAAAGAGTTTGAAGATTATCTCTTTGATGAGCTAGAAAGGTTGACCTACACTGCCAGTGGAGAGGTTGTTTATAAACTTTATCAGAAGAAGGGTTCGCCGGATCCCCAATTTTATATAGGGGAAGGGAAGCTGAAAGAGCTGGCAGATATTGTGCAGAGGGTGTCTGGAGATCTGGTTATATTCAATGGAGAACTTTCTCCATCTCAGATAGCAAACTTAGAGTCTATCCTGAGGACCAGAGTTATAGATAGAACAGATTTGATTCTTGATATCTTTGCTAAACGTGCAAGGACAAAAGAAGGAAAGTTACAGGTAGAGCTTGCCCAGTTAAAACATCTTTTGCCTAGGCTTATAGGTAGAGGGAAAGAACTTTCTCGTCTTGGTGGTGGTATAGGAACCAGGGGACCTGGAGAAAGAAAATTGGAAACAGATCGACGGCATATTGAACGCAGGATAGAATTTTTAGGGCAGGAGATTGAAAGGATTAAGAGACATAGGACGCTTATAAGGTCGAATAGAGAAAGAAATAATGTTCCTGTGATCGCACTTGTTGGTTATACCAATGCAGGTAAATCCACCTTAATGAATGCTCTTACACATTCCGATGTGCTGGTAGAGGATAAGCTTTTTGCTACTTTGGACCCTACCACCAGAATATTATGGCTTGATGATATAAAGGTTTTATTGACCGATACTGTTGGATTTATACATAAACTTCCGCATCATCTGGTGGAAGCTTTTTCTTCCACCTTGGAAGAGATAAGATACGCTGATATTATACTGAATATTATAGATGCAAGTGACCCATTTTTCTACGAGCATATAAGGGTGGTAGATGAGATGCTTAAATATCTTGAGTCTTATAATAAGACTATAATCAGAGTCTATAATAAGATTGATCTCTTACAAAATCAGGATGATATAATACCGGTCACAGAAGATACAGGTGTATTTGTATCTGCCATTACAGGAGAAAACTTGGATAAACTTAAGTCTCTTCTTAAAGATCAGGTTAAATGTATCTCTAGATAATTAAGTGTTCTGCTTATAAATCTATAATTTCCACTGGAAGTACCTCTGATTTTAATCAGGGGATAATAAAAGCTTTTTCTTGACAAAGACCAAAGTAAATGATAAACTTTTTATATAAAATTAGCACTTAAAGCTCTGGAGTGCTAATGGGGGATGATGGAAGTATGCTTACAGAGAGAGAAAAGATAATTTTAAAGGCGGTAGTTGAAGAGTATATAAACACCGGAGAGCCTATTAGCTCAAAGGTTGTGATGTCTAAATATTGTCCCTATGTCAGTTCTGCTACCGTTAGAAATGATATGGGTGTTTTAGAGGAGATGGGTTATATTACTCAACCCCATCCTTCGGCTGGGAGAATACCCAGTCCAAAGGGTTATAGATATTATGTAGAGAATCTGCTGGACGACTGTAAACTTTCTCCTCAGCAGAGGATGAGGATAAGAAAGATATTATCCGGTTTAGAATCAGAGATAAGAGACTTGAGAGAGATGATAAGGACTACATCCTGGTTGATAGCTCAGTTATCAAAACTTCTGGCTTTTTCGTATGGACCAATTTCTTCCGGAAGACACATAAAGAAGCTCTGGCTTACACCAGTGAATGGAGAGAGTGTCCTCCTTGTATATATGACTAATGTAGGTGAAGTTAATCATAAGGTCATTTCTGCTAAATATAACCAGTATAATCTGGAGAGGCTTTCCAATATATTCTCCAGTAAATTGGAAAATGAAGATATGGACAGGCTTGATATCAATGAGATTGTAACCCTTCTACCAGAAGAGGAGCCTTTAATAAAAGAGGTCTTTGAACACCTTAGAAGAGAAAAGTATACCACTGCTGAATCATATATAGAAGGAACAGATTATATTGATAAGATACCAGAGTTTAATAATCCAGAGATTCTTAAAAATCTTATCAGTATAATAAATAAGGAAGATTTAGTTATGGAACAGATAAATGCGGCGATCAGCTCCGGAGACGTATGGACAAGTATTGGAGAGAAGGGGGAACTCACCTTTATAGTAGTTCCATATTTTATGGAGGATTTTCCCATAGGGGGAGCTGGAGTGGTAGGTCCGGTCAGGATGAATTACAAATATATAATTCCACTTTTGAACTACCTGAAAAACTGCATATCTGATATGCTTTCAGTCCGTTGGAGGTGAACTATGGAAGAAGAGTTGAAGGAGAATCTTCCTGCTGAAGATATAGCGATGATAAAAGAGCAATATAAAGAACTAGAGGATAAATTCTTAAGGCTTGCAGCAGATTTTGATAACTATAGGAGGAGAATGGCTCGAGAGATAGATGTAATCAGAATAGAGCTTATCAGAAGCTTGCTTCCCCTATTAGATGATATAGAGAGGGCATTCTCTTCTATTCCTGCTGACAGGGATGATGGGATAAGAGATGGAATAGAGATGATAATGAAGAATTTCCAGGATTGGTTGACCAGTCAGGGAGTAAAAACTATAGAGATTTCTGATGATATTTTTGATCCTAAATATCATGAGGTTGTAGTAGTTGAAGAAGATGAGAATATAGATAAGGACAAGGTTGAAGAGTTAAGAACAGGTTATACTCTTAATGACAGGGTAATAAGACCTACTATGGTAAAGATTATTAAGAAGGTAAAGGAGGGAAATTAAAATATGGCTAAGGTTATTGGAATTGATTTAGGAACTACCAACTCAGTTGTAGCTTTTGTAGAGGGCGGAAAGCCTACAGTTATTCCCAATGCAGAGGGTAGTAGACTTACCCCGTCTGCTGTAGCTTTTACTCAGGATGGGCAGATACTTGTGGGAGAGCTGGCTAAGAGACAGGCTATCCTCAATCCTGAAAGAACTATACTTTCCATAAAGCGTCATATGGGAACTAATTATAAGATCAGGATAGATAATAAGGAATATACACCCCAAGAGATCTCTGCAATGATACTGAGGAAATTGAAAGAGGATGCAGAGGCGTATCTGGGAGAAAAGGTAGAAAAGGCAGTTATAACTGTCCCTGCATATTTTAACGATGCACAGCGTCAGGCTACGAAAGAGGCAGGGGTCATAGCTGGACTTGACGTTATGAGGATTATCAATGAGCCAACGGCGTCTTCTTTGGCATATGGTCTGGATAAAGAAGGAACGCAGACTATACTGGTTTATGATTTAGGTGGGGGGACTTTTGATGTATCTATTCTGGAGATAGGGGAAGGTGTATTTGAAGTTAAAGCTACCAGTGGTGACACGCATCTGGGTGGTGATGATTACGACCAGAGGATAATAAACTTTCTTGTTGAGGAATTCAAGAGGAAAGAGGGAATTGATCTGAGTCAGGACAGAATGGTCCTTCAAAGACTTAAAGAGGCAGCTGAAAAGGCTAAGATTGAGCTCTCTTCACTTATGGCTACAGAGATTAATCTTCCATTTATAACTGCTACTAATAGTGGACCAAAGCATATGAATATTACTCTTACCAGAGCTCAATTTGAGGCTATGACTAAGGACCTTACAGAAAGAACTAGAGAGCCTATATACAGGGCTTTGTCTGATGCTAAACTGGACCCTTCCAGGATAGATAAGGTTTTACTGGTTGGTGGTTCTACCAGAATGCCGGCTGTTCAAAGATTGGTAAAAGAGATATTCAATAAAGAGCCCAGAAAGGATATAAATCCTGATGAGTGCGTGGCTTTAGGTGCAGCCATTCAAGCGGCAGTACTAGCTGGTGAGATAAGAGATGTGGTACTACTTGATGTAACTCCACTTTCTCTCGGGATAGAGACACTAGGTGGTGTCTTTACCAGGATGATAGAACGTAATACCACTATCCCGGTCTCTAAGAGTGAGATATTTACCACTGCTGTGGATAACCAGACAGCTGTAGAGATTCATGTCCTTCAAGGAGAGAGACCTATGGCTGCCGACAATCTTTCCCTGGGAAAATTTATTTTAGATGGGATTCCTCCTGCTCCAAGGGGTGTTCCAAAGATTCAGGTTACATTTGATATAGATGCAAATGGTATAGTTCATGTATCTGCTAAGGACCTGGCTACTAATAAAGAGCAGAGAATTACTGTAAAGGGTGGAACCGGTTTATCTAAAGAAGAGATTGATCGTATGGTTAAAGAAGCTCAGGCTCATGCTGAAGAAGATAGACGTAAGAGGGAAGAGATAGAGGCAAGGAATCAGCTTGATGGTCTGATATATACGGCAGAAAAGCTGGTGAAGGATGCAGGTGGGAAGGTCTCTCAGGATCTTCTGGATGGACTTAATAAGACGATAGAAGAGGTCAAATCTAGTGATAAGTCTGATCTGGATAAGATTAAAGAATTGACAAATAAACTTAACGATGCTATATACAAAGTATCAACCGAGCTCTACGCTAAAGCGAGTGCTCAGCAAACCAGTACTGAGTCACCTCCAGAGAATCAACAACAGGATTCTAATGGGGGGAAGAACGAGGGAACTATTGATACTGATTATAAGGTTCAGTAATAGCTATGCCAGGTAAGGACTATTATGAGATATTAGGGGTATCTAGAGATGCTTCTCTAGAGGATATAAAGAAGGCTTATAGAAGCTTGGCTAAGCAGTATCATCCCGATGTAAATAAAGATGACCCTCAGGCTAGTGAGAAATTTAAAGAGATAAATGAAGCATACGAGGTTCTGAGTGATCCTAATAAGAGAGCTCAGTATGACCGTTTTGGAATGGTTGGTGGAGATTTTTCTTCTTATGGAGGACAGGGATATACTTCAGATTTTGGTGGCTTCAATGATTTTTCAAGTATATTTAATGATCTTGGCTCAGGTTTAGACGATTTTATAGATTCTCTCTTTGGAAGAGGCAGGGCAAGGACATCCTCAAGCAGGACTGCCAGAAGAGGTATGGATATAACAGCCAGCATAACTGTTACTCTGGAGGATGTCCTTACCGGGATAGAAAGAGAGATAGAAATAGACAGAAAAGAGATTTGCGATATATGTAATGGAAATGGTTTAGAACCAGGAACCCAGCCTGAGAAGTGTCCTTACTGTAACGGGACAGGTGAAATTAGATCTGTCCGTAATACAATCTTTGGACAAATGGTTAATATTGCT
>Ga0209409_1003364_pt1 | contig 10584 bp, 15 predicted proteins | sample AD_JPNMR1_MetaG_FD_184424 | JGI IMG/M metagenome (GOLD analysis project Ga0209409, IMG submission 184424) | Active sludge microbial communities of municipal wastewater-treating anaerobic digesters from Japan - AD_JPNMR1_MetaG (SPAdes) (version 2) | ecosystem: Engineered > Bioreactor > Anaerobic...
TTAGTTAAAGGTATAGGTACAGCTGTTGGGAAAGCTCTTGACGCTACTGCTAATATGTTAGATAACTTGTTTGCTAAGAAAGGGCATGACAAACTGTTAGAAAGTATAGCTAATATATATAGCGTTTCAAGAGGTGTTAACACTGGTAACTAGTTAATTGATAGTTTGTTTACTGACAACTAGTTTGATGTACCGTCATATTTCAATGTTGAGAAGAATAAATAGTTTTTACAGATGTATGATAAAAACTATAAGTTATATACAGAACTTATAACATACAGTATGAGTGAATAGTTTGATTTATATCCATATAGTCGTACATATACTAAAAATAATGATGAGTTTAATAAAGATTATTCATATAACAGTTTTGGATTACCAGAAGATGTATTTTATGTATAGGGTAAAAGTATAGTTAAACAAGCACAATAGGGTAACTTTACATCTATGTTGAATCATCTAATTACATTCTTTAAAATAGATAAGAGTTTTTTGTCTATAGACGAACCTGATGAATATAAAGTTATACTTATAGGTGCATAGATTAATTTGTTTAGAACATATTCTGGTAACAACTTCCCGTTTAAACAAGATTATTCTTAGTTTCCTACACAGTTTTTGTATAATGTATATCCACAGTACCAACTTAAAAAAGATAAGTCTACTAGTACAAATAGAGGTGGATAGTCTAATATAAGTTTTAAAATTAAGTATGATGATGGATAGTTGCATACTAAATAGAAAGAGTTGTTACCTAAATAGCAAACTGTTATAACTAAGTTTACTACTAGTATAAGTGATAAAGTTATAGATGGCAAAAGTGGGTTAGTACATTTGAATATAAAAGATAAGTCTAGAAGTCTTTTACGTTCTATAAGTGAGGTTAAGAAAAATGCCACTAAATAATGAGAATTTAAACAAGTTCTTTGATAATATAGACCTTAAATCTGTAGCTGGTATAAGTGAAGAAGATGTACAAACACTTAAAAAAGTTGATACAACAAAACTATCTAATGTAGTTGGTCAATTAGATAACCTCATATCTAACCTTGATAATACTATAAACTTATATGTAGAAGATTCTGTAGACTGGTTAACAATACTTCTATGTTGTTAGCAGTATTATCAGTAGTTACTCAATGTAGCTATTAAAGAAAAACAGTTAACTGACCCTAATTTCTTTAACCAGTTTAAACGATATTTTAATGGTCAAGTAGACGATTTTAATTCTATACTAGAAAAGTTTAATGAATGGTTAATTGATCCAGAACAGTATAGAGAACAAATACAAGGTGCATTAGACTTTTTAGTTACACTTAAATCTGTATTATCTATATTTCTAGTGTTTAAAGATTTAAAGTTCCCTAAACTATCGACTATGAATATAGGGTCTATAGCAACATCTATTATAATGGCTATAGTAGGATACTTCTCACGGCAAATACTAGATTTTGTGTCTAAAAATATTACTAATACTGGTATATAGAACAAGTTCGATGATTTTATAACATAGATAGAGAACCTTATAAAAGTGTTTTATACATGTGATGATACATAGAGTTTAGCTAGTACAGTTGTTATGAGAAATATGAGTTTAAAATTAGAGTCTATGAAAAACTTTTTAAACTATATGGAGTATGGTAATTTCTTTAAATAGCTAGAGAGTCTAGTTGAACTTAGAGATGATGTAGATGAAGATATAACTGATTATGAAAAAGCTATACAACGTGTTGTAAAGTAGTGGAACGAATTATAGCCTGATGATAAGAATTATGATTAGTAGGTACGTATGGTAAGTCAGTCTATATCTAATTTATGTACTGAATGTACACCATTTATACATCTGTTTGGAGACCTTTTCAATAAATAGTTTACATAGTTACAAGAAGTAGCTAATATGATACTAGACTTGTTATAGAAAACATATTTCGATATGAACGAGTTGTTTAAAGAAGTAAACTTCTTTATGATTATAGAACAACTTATACGTATAATAAACAATCTCATATCACTACTTAAAAAACCTGAGGATATACTAAGGAAACTAAAAGGATTAGATTTCAAGAAATGTTATTAGTTCTTTAACTACACATATGTAGATTTCGATGTAACTAAACTTAAACCATCTAAATATAAACTAGAAGATTATGTATCTAAAACGTTTAATATAGAACCATAGAAAATCGATCCTAATCTTATTGATAACATACAAAAAGGTAGAGTTATGAACGAAATACCTATACAAAGTTATATAAACGAATTTATAGATACTGGTAAATATCCTGTAGGAGAAACAATTAAACCTATAACAGATTTATTAACTGATAAAGATATATAGGATTTATACGAACAAATACAAAAATTGTTTGATAAAAATTAGAATATCAACGATATAAAAGATAACGATGTTAAACAGATGTTTAACAACTTACTTGCTGGTATGATTACAAAGAATGAAGATTACTTTAATTTATTGAAACGGTTGAATGCTGATTTACGTTAACAATTTACTGTTAATTAATGTAAGGAGTTGATATGAGTGGGATTCTTTGATATATTCAGGAATAATAAAGAACAACAACCTAGTTATGATATTAAAGTAGCTAAATCTCCTTATTTCCTTAAGAAAAATAAGAATAGTTTATAGTGGATATCTAATAAGAATAAGTATAATACAAACACGTTTGTATATAATTCATATTTTGCTGAACTATACTAGGCATATACAGGGAACGGTACTTTTTATAGGGCAGTATCTAAAATACGTGAATTAGTGTTTAGACATGATTTTTATATACATTCAAGCGATGAAGAGATAAACAAGTATATAATAGAAAGAATAAGACAAATAGAAACTGCTAGTAATAAACCATTTGAGATGTTAGTAAGAGATTTAGTTAACGATTATGTGTTATACGGTAATGCTATGTGGTATTTGTATAGAGATATAGAAAATTCATACGGTAACCCATATATAGATTTTGATGGTAAACAAACTAAACCTATATCTGCAGTGTTTAATGTGCCTATACGATTTGTATCTTATGATGTTAATAATAATAGGTATGTTATAGATGAAGATATATACGAACAGTTTGCTGATATATCTGTATATAGAACTAGTGAAGAAGAACTTGTATACTCACAAAATAAAGCTATAGATAATAAGAATATTATACACATAAAATCTGAAGATAATGGTGAAATATTTCCAGGTGGATTTTAGAGTAGAGCATTAAATACACTTGTTATACTTGCATCTTTAGAAGATATAGCAGAGGATATGTTAGAGAATAGACAGTTCTATGTAACTATATACAAAGTTGGTAATAAAGAAAAACCTGGTACTTAGGAAGATATAGCTATAGTTAAACAATCGTTAGAGAATGAACCTGAAGGTGGTATATTAGTTATTCCAGGTAACCATGATATAGATATAAAGAATATGTCTAGTTTAGGTGATATAAAACAGTATATGGATTATTTTAAAACTAAACTGTTGAATGAATTAGGTATATCGTCTATAGGTATGGGTGAAGGTGGTTAGGCTAATAGAGCTACTGCAGAAGAAGCTAATTCTATAACGTATGATTTAGTTAAAAGTATACAAGATACATTTGCACAACAGTTTAATTTCTATTTCTTAAGACAGTTGTTGAAAGAGAAAAAAGGGTTTGATAAGAAGAAGATATTCAAATTGTCTGATGAAGAGTTACCTAAAATAATATTCCCTGAACCTGATTCTTCGCTTATGGTTAAATTGAATACACATGAAATATATAAGTTTGAACATTCTATACAAACAGAAGATGAAACAAGACGTAACCTTAAAATGCCACAACTAACAGAAGAGAAGAGAAAGAAACTGTTCTAGAATATGTACGGTACAACAGGGTCTTTACTTGAAACGAATAATATTGTACAACCACAGAATCAACATACGCAAAATTAATTAAGGAGGTAAGCTTAATGTATTTAACTATAGATAACGCTGTATTATCATCTTCTAAATACGAAGATGCTATGAATCATAAAGTGTATATGATATAGACACATTCAGATTTTGTTATTAATCAAAGAGTGTATCCATAGGCAGAAGTAGAAAAAGCGTAGGAAACTTTTTATAAACCATATAACAAACCTGTGTTATTACATCATGATGACTATTCTGATCCTATAGGCAGAGTTGTTAATTAGGTATTCTTTTCTAGAGAACAGTTAGGTGAAGCAGAAAAACTGTATCAAACTAAAATAGATATACCAGAAGGTGCAACAGGATTCCTTGTTGTAGAATGTGATATATTAGATGACAGTGTATATGAAAAAATAAAATCAGGTCTCTACAACACTGTATCGGTAGGGTTTCAAGCACAAAATATTAAGTGTAATATATGTGGTGCAGATTTAAGAGGTGTGTTTGGCAGTGAACATGAGCATAGACCAGGTGAAACGTATAACGGTGTTACTATGCATTATGTAGTTGAAGGTATACGATATCAAGAGATAAGTTACGTTAACCATCCTGCTGATCCGTTTGCACATACATTTAAACTTGGTGGTGAGACAATATAGAAAGATTCTTAGTTAAATGAAACCGTAACTTAGCTTTACAAAGATGCAAAGTTAGATATCATTACTAATGTTAATTATCTTATAGACAGTGTAGTATAGTATCAAGATTTACCGCTAGCTGATGAAAATACACCGTGGGATGGTAGTAACGCTAGAAAAAATGTAGCTAAATGGTAGAGTTCTGATGGATCAGGAGATAAAGATAAGATAGACTGGTCTAAATACAGAAAAGCGTTCTTATGGTATAGTGCCGATAAACCTGATAGTATGTCTGAATATAAGTTTCCTATTGCAGATGTTATAGACGGAAAGTTAAAAGCTGTACCAAAAGGTATTATGACTGCTGCATAGATTTTACAAGGTGCTATGGGAGGAACTGATATACCAGAAGAAGACCAAAAGAAGATGAAAACACATTTAGAGAAGTATTATGAGAAGATGGGTAAAAAAGCACCATGGCAAAAAGAAGATTCTAATGGAGGTATAGACATGGATGAATTAAATGTTTTAATAGAAAAGATTAAACGGTTAGAGGACTCTGTAAAACAGTTTGAAAAGTTTATGTTAGATTATCGAGAAAAAGAAAAAGTGTAGTTAGTTAACTCAATTATAGAGTTAAAGAAAAAGATTAAACCTATAAAAGATGAAGACGCTGAACAACATAGACTTATGGAAAAAGATATGGATACACTCGAGACATTAAAAACAGAGTTAGAGAGTTTAATTGTTAAAAACGAAGTTGATGAACCTGTAGATGAACCTGTACAAGAAGAACCAAAAGTTGAAGAGAAAGAAGAAGTTGTTGAAACACCTGTTGATGAAGTATCTAATGAAGAAAAGCCAGAAAGTGTTGATTAGAAATAGGTTCAAGATGAAAAAGAAATCAAAATAGTAAAATCACAGGACAACGAAGTATAGAAAAAAGAACCTAAAAGTATTATTGATACATTAAAAGATTTAGGTTTATATAACGAAAAAACAGAATAATATATAGGAGGTAAAATAGTATGGCTAGAGTAAGAAAAGCAAAAGATGTATTATTTAGAGTTATAGAAGATTGTGCAAGTATAAGTGGAGGTATAAAAAACAGACCTGCTCCTTATTTACCTATTATAGAATGGGATTATGAAAACGAAGTAGGTATAGTTATAAAAGCAGGACAAATTGTAGCAAGAGATGAAAATGGTTATTTAGTTCCAGCTAATGGTGGAGTTGCTTCTAATTTAACATATACACAACTAGACGTAGATGAAGGTATTGTCGGTGTAAACAGGAACCCAGTTACTGTTGGCATAGTTACAGGTGCATTAGCAGCTAACGTTCCTGTTGGTATAGCGGCTCATGATATTTTAGCGTATAAATTCCATGAAGATCCTACATACAAGTTTCAAGAAGGAGCAGTTATATTAAAACAAGGATTAGCTATGTATGCATTACCAGAATCAGGTAAAGAATTGTCATTTGAATTAGTAAAAGTTAATGACACATATGTCCCAGGATCATTCTTAGTACCTGCAGCTTTAGGTAAAGTTGATCTTGCTAATATGACTGATCTTGTTACTGGTAGTACTACTGTAGATTACACTAAATTACAAACTTTGTTAGAACAGAAGTTTGGTAGAGTAGAAATGGTTGTAGATGCTAGTGTAAATAAAGAGTTATTAAATATGATGAATGTTGTTTATCCTGCTATCGGATTTAATTTACCTGGTTATAAAACAGGTGGAGCTAATAACGGTATTCATCCGTTAACAAAAAAAGCTTTAATAGTATATTACAACTTTGAATGATTTTAAAAATAAAAATGGAGGTATGAATAATATGTTGAATATTCACGAAATGGCAAAAATTTCAGTAGATAAGGCAATGAAAGATTAGGGATTGAGAGCATTTGACAATATGTAGCCACAAGCATTACAAGAAGTTATAGATGATTCTGCTGTTGAGATACTTAAAAACATAATTGAGAACAACGGTAGTGTTAACTATATATCAGATGTGTATAATTCTGGTAAAAAGATAAAGTTTAAAGATGAATTAATGACTTCAGTAAACTTTGTAAATTTAATACCAAAAGTTATAACAAAGATAGTTGTTGAAGCAGCTGAACCTGTTTTAGTTCTAGCTGATTTATTTGATGAAATACGTGCTGATGGTATAAGTTTAGTAGCACCAGTAGTTTCTGGATTTGGACAAGATTTAGATATTCCTGAAGGTGCTGAACCGCCTAGTTTTACTGTAAGTACAGGTGGAGTTAAACTTGGTACTATGGGTAAAAGTGGTATAACAATTAAATTAACTGATGAAGCATATGAAGCATTAGACTATTCTATGTTTAATTATGTATTAAGACAAGCTGGATTAGCTCTTGCTAGACATAAAGAGTATAAAGCGTATAAAGTTATAGACCATTTTGCTTCTTTATATGATACTGGAGGTACTGGAGGTACTGGTGTAAATTCTTCTGGTGCTAAAAATGCTTCTTTAACGTTTGACGATATACTTGGAGCAGCTACACAGATATATGCGGCTGGTGGAATACCTGACACAATTATAATGAATGTATTAGCAGCTCCTATATTTATGCAAAACCCAACATTAAGATCTATGTTCTTAGCTACTGGTGGAAACTTTGGAGATTTCTATGGTTCTGGTGTGAGCGTAAATAGAAAAGTTAATCCATCTGCTTTAGTAAGTGCATAGGGTCCAGCATATACAAAAGTATCATTCCCAACAAATATATTTGGTAGAGGTTTAAACATTATACTATCAAGTGCTGTTGATTATACACCTGCATCACCTGCATCATCACCAGCAGAACCAGCTAAAACAAATGTTTATGTTGCTGATTCTTCTATGATAGGGTTCAATGTTGTAAAACAAAGACCTATGACAGAAAAATGGGAAGATCCTGCAAGAGATATAAAAAATTTCAAAATAACAGAAAGATACGCACTGATACCAAAATATGTAAAAGAATTAGATGAAAAAACACCATATATTCAAAAGATAGCTAATGTAGCTATTGTAAAAGGTTTCGATCTTGATTTCATAAACATTTTCAGTGCGTGATGATGTCTAAGTAACACAATTAACCTGGGGTTAAGGGTTATCCCGTATAAAACCCCAGGTTTTTTCATAAAGAGGTGAACTCATTTGAATGTATCTAGTATAAGTGTATCTGAAGGACAGACTATTGATTTAAGTGGTGAAATTATTATACAGTTTGACCAAATTATAAATGTAAGTACAGTTAATGAAAATACTGTATTCATATTAGACGAATATGGTGCTAAAGTTAATGTTGTTTATGAAATTCCTGATATAACAACTGTAAAGCTTATATATACTAATCTTATTCCTTCTACACAGTATACTTTATATATTAAACGAGACACTATATCTCAAGATGGTGTTAAATCTATTTTAGAAGATAGTCTACCTTCAGATTACACTTTATCTTTTGTTACAAGAGAAGCTGTAGAAACAGATTTAGTTATAGACTATGATTCACAAGAAGTAGATATATCTGATAAGCCTATAAAAATATACAGTTCAAATAATGGTGTTGTATGGGATACAAAACAGTTTATTAAAGATAATGTGCTTGTATAGTATTTTGATAATTCTAGTACATAGACTAACTTTGCTGATATATAGGTTATAGAAATAGAAGATTTATATTAGAACCCTGTACCTATATATGTATTTTATCAAGTTATAGATAATAAAGTGTTGATTAATATAACACAACAAGATGGTAATAAATTGCCTAATAACTGTATATTGAGTATAACATTAGATAATGTAACATCAGGATCTGAATTGTTATTGATTACAAAAATACATCCACAACTTATATCTAGACTTACTTTAAAGCAGAATTTAGGTAATTTATCTAATAACATATCTGAATTTACATTTACATAGTTATATATTGAATCATTAGTATATTTAGAGAATTTATACAAGAAACCTATGTTAGAAATGTATACAGGATTAGTTGATGAATAGAAATAGCCAGAATAGATATCTAATCAGTCTTATATTAAAGTTAATGAGTAGTATAAGTCTAATAAGAAAAGTACTGTTACTGTTAATAAGAACAGTATGGTTTATGAAGTGTTTAAAAACATAATGCTGTATAAAGTATTAGAATATATTGTTATAAACACATCTAATTACGATACTATAGATATGGAAAATATAAGAGTTACATACAATACTAAGACGTTAAAAGATATGTAGGATAGTTATAAACAGAAATAGGACGATTTAATATTAAATAGTACACCTGTTTAGCCTGCTGTAGCTAATAGATAGATTTTTGATGGATTAAACAGAAATAAAATTAAAACGTATTCTAGGTTATACTCTAAACTTAACATATACAGAGATGGTTTAAAATGGTAAACAATATAGAAGCTGTAATTAAACAATACGGTAATTTGATTGTTATAAGACATGTTGATAATGATTATACAGATATAATAATACCATGTTGGACACATGATATGAGTTAGTTAATAGGTACAAAGAAATTTAAATATTTATTCCCAATAGGTATAGAGACTAACTAGATTAAAGTGTTCTTTGTACTTAATAAACATGTACCTGAAGGGTTTAATATAAAAGTTGATGATTTGATTCTTGTACTTGATAAAAATTAGTATACCAAGAATAAGTTTGTTGTAATAGAAAAATATATTATAAGTTATATAGGTAACGGTATTATAGAAGGTGGATTTAAATACTATCAACTACACTGTGATTCATATCGATTTAAGGACTGATTTGCATGCTAGAAGATATAAAAAAAGGTAAGTATAAGATAAGTTAGCAAGATGTTATAAAGATAAAAGATTAGTATATAGACGGGTTTAAACAGTATGTAAATATGAAGAAAAGTTTTAATTAGAATAAAATATTGTTTAGACCATATGTTAAGTATGAGTTAGATAAAAGTATATTAGAAAAGTTTCAAACTTATGATTTTATAATACAGTATATTATTAGGAAAACAGAAATAAGAAGTTATTTTGGTAAGAAACCTGTAAATCCGTTTTTAAGTGAAGAAGAAGATAATGCAAGTATGTACAGGTTTCAGAAAAAGTATAATATATAGTTTGAGATATATGGTAAAGATTATGATACAACGTTTTAGGTATAGGATGAGATGTTTGATTATACATATCTATTTAGACATTTAAACATATTCGATGAGTTATAGTTTATGAATATAGTAGATAGCAGATAGGTTAATTAGTATTTAATAAACGATAAGTTGATATACGAGTCTGATATCAATTTAGAACTAATAACTAATGTAGATATAACTGAATACGAAAGTATCATAAGAAATATCCGTATCAATTTAGAATATTAAGAATAACAAAGGAGGAATATTAGTATGGCATTACCTAAAATTACAACAAGTGTATAGTTTTTAGAACCGCAGCAAGATATACCACAAACTTTACCTAAAATAGTATTTCTAAGTACAGAATACGAAGAGTTGTATAAAGCTAATGAACCATTTTATGTATATAGTCAAACTGATGCGGTGTCTAAACTTACAGGTTAGTTATACACAAAAGTAATAGAGTAGTTAGACACATTCTCTACAGTAGACGATGTTACAGGATAGGTTACACATGAAGCTGTTGTAGTTCCTGTAGAAATGGCGTTACCAAAATATTTAGATGACCCAACTACTGTTATAAACCCTGATGGTTATGGCAAAGTTACATTAACTTCTAGCACAAAAATATCAAGTATAACTTCTAATTACGATTTGAATTTTGGTACTAACTTAGAAATAGTTATAAACCATGATAGTACAAGCAAAAAGATAACTTAGGAGATAGTACTTGATAAAGATAGCAAGTATACTGGTGAATATTCATATACAACTTAGCCAACTGGATAGATTGAAATACCTATAAACGGATTAGAAGGCGAAAAGCTAACTGTAACATTTGTAGCAAATTAGTTAAATGATAATTTTAGTGA
>Ga0209409_1003374_pt1 | contig 10566 bp, 6 predicted proteins | sample AD_JPNMR1_MetaG_FD_184424 | JGI IMG/M metagenome (GOLD analysis project Ga0209409, IMG submission 184424) | Active sludge microbial communities of municipal wastewater-treating anaerobic digesters from Japan - AD_JPNMR1_MetaG (SPAdes) (version 2) | ecosystem: Engineered > Bioreactor > Anaerobic >...
CGTATTCAAATTCATTTTTCCACTTTCGTAGTATTTTTTAAGTTCCGAAAGGTCATAGTCATAACTCGCCTTCGCAGCTTTCAGCTCTTTTGCCACATCTACATCACCTTTTCCAATAGGTATAAACCTATCTGGAGAATAGAAATAGTCAACATCAAACAAGCCTGAACGTACTTCTGCTATCCTTTCTATGCTTCTTTTTTGTTTCAAGTCTGTAAGTAAGAAATTTACTACACTTGAGGCCCGTGCGCTACTCAAATGCCAGTTAGATGGATATATCGAATCAGGCATTACTGATCTATCATCCGCATATCCTCTAACTTCTATTATGTTGGAAGTATGTTCGATGATGATTGCACCAATCTTTTCTATGATCTGTTTTGCTTGTGCAGTCAATCTTGCACTCCCAGAGTCGAATATTTCAAAATTACCTAGTATAATCACTGTTCCTTCATCTCTTTCTTCTATTGTAACCCTACCTTTGTATTCTTCTGATTCTGATATTTTCAGCAGATCTTGATATACACCAGGCCTTGAAGAGATCAATGCTTCCTGACTCATTGTCTGACCACCAGTCAAAATACTTGGAGGACTTCCCTTTAATGCAATGCTCATGCTAATTGCCGTTTGTTGGTATTTACCAGGTGATATACTAGACATAGAAAAAAGCAAAACAAAAAAGGTCAGAAGGAGTGTAACCATATCTCCATATGTATTGAGCCAATCAGGCACAGACTTGCAAACACATTTGCGCTTCGCCACTACGCACCAGCTCCCTGAATTTGTGCTTCGTACTTTTTCTTTTCAGATGTTGGCAAATAAGACTTCAACTTTTCTTCAAGTACTCTTGGATTCTCACCAGCTTGTATAGATACAACACCTTCAAGTATCATTCTCTTAGATAATTCTATATCTGAAGTCCTTTTTGCTATCTTCTCGGCAATTGGAAGTCCCACAACGTTAGCAAGAATTGAACCATAGAGTGTTGTTATCAATGCAACAGCCATTGAAGGCCCAAGTGTTTCAGGGTTATTCAACTGTTGTAACATTTGAATAAGTCCTACAAGTGTACCTATCATACCAAATGCAGGGCCAAATGTGCCAAGAGAATCAAAGAACCCTTTTTCATCTAACATTTCTGACGTAGCTGTATCTATCTCTATCTCCATCATACTTCTAAGTACCTCTGGTTCGGTACCATCTACAACAAGTTGAACAGCCTTTTTCAGAAACTGATCTGTAATCTCTTCTAAATTTGCCTCCAATGAGAGTAATCCTTCTCTTCTTGCCTTTTCAGAGAAACTAACAAGTGTTCTTAAATTGCCTATATAATCGATCTTCGGTTCCCTAATTGCTCCCATTATTACCTTAAAAATGCCAAAAGTAATATTTTTCTTATTTGCAGTTATGGCCGCTGATATTGCACCACCAAAAGTTATTAGAAGAGATGGTATGTTTATAAATGTAGCTATATCGCCAGAACCACTTATAATTCCATAAAACATCATAGCGATACCTAAAACTACTCCTATAATGACTGTTATATCCATTAATTATCACCCACTGTCGGTGGCAATAGTATTTTCTTTTTATATTCTAACACTCTTTTGACAACTTCTTCAACTGGTTCTGCAACAATGTATTTTTTACCGTTGAATAAAGTTATCGTAGTGTCTGGATTGGCTTCTATCTTTTCTATGTATTCAGCGTTTATGTAAAACTCTTTGCCGTTCAAAGTTGTAACTCTGATCACAGCATCACCTTCTGTTACTCACATTTTAGTCACTAATCCATTATCTTCTGAGGTTCACAACCTCCTGGAGTATCTGATCCGCTGTAGTTATTGTCCTTGCATTTGCTTGGAAACCTCTTTGAGCAATTATGAGTTTTGTGAATTCTTCAGAAAGATCAACATTCGACATCTCAAGTGCACCAGCAACTAAGGAACCAAATCCACCTTTACCAGGTTGACCAATCCTTGCCGTACCACTGTTTGCACTCTCTGAATACAAAGAGTTCCCAGATTCAATTAACCCTGCTGGGTTATTGAATGTTGCTAACGCTACTTTACCCAACGTGTCAACTAAACCATTAGTAAATGAACCAACTATATCTCCATTCTCCGATATCGAGAATGATTCTAACACCCCTTGGGCATTACCATCTTGGCTCTTTACGAATGCATCGGCGAGAGCAGCAAATTGGGTCATACTGTTCAGATCAAGTTTTATCTTAACAATACCGTCTCCATTCTCTCCAGCATTGAACTGGATAGCATCGATATTTTCTCCCTCACTTATATGTCCGCTTGCTGGGTCAAATGAATTAACAGCCAACAATCTTCCTGTCTTGTCAAACCTTACAATACCACATGTACCTCCTGTAATTTCTGCTGCAGTATCGTAGTTCGATAGGTATTTGATATTCTCTCCAGATGCACTTCTCATTCTAAATGCCCACACATTTTCCTTATCGCCATAAACCGAGGCAAGCTTAACAAAATCCGTGTAAATTGTGTAAGGGTTGCCAAGCGAATCATATACTTGAGTAGATGTAGTGTAGAATGGCGATTTAAAAGATGCAACCGCAAAATTCGTTGGATTATCTGCTTCATAAAATCTTGGCTCACCAGCACCAGGGATTGTTAATAAATCTACCTTTGATGGTTGATAAATATCATCGGCGTAGGAACTGCCAGACTTAAAGTTGTTATCGTACACAGTGTTGTCCCCATTGAGAAGTAGCGTGTTGTATATACCAACAACATCCCCAGTTACTGAATCTTTTGCGATTCTTGTAACTCCATACTTTCCTTGTGTATATTCAAAACTCACTTTCCCGTTTGCACCATCGGATGTTGCAGTAACAACTTCAGAGCCAAATACTTTACCATTGATCATGATCTTGACTCTGTACTGCTTACCTGAAACTAATGACGCATCCGATATGCTTTGAGTACCTGCTGCGGTTATGTCCTGTGCTGCTATGGTAGTTGGAGTTCCATCCATATTTTCCACGACATATTGAACGGTGAAATTCCTTGTTAATTGTCCATCAACTGTCGAAGAAACGTTTTGAACATCAAATTCCATGTTCGTAGGCATTACTTCTTGCGTAGATGAAGCAACTTCAACAATATACGTTTGACCATCTACAAGAACTTCGGAGTTCAATGACTCTGTCAAGCTTCCATTAAGTACGTTCCTTGACAAGGTATCAACAATTTTTCCAGTCGAATCTCTTACTATGAAAAGATAATTACCATCTTGTTGTTGAATTGGTGTTGTGATGTTCAATGCACCGGAAGAAGCGGTACCACTAAGCGTTTGCTTTATTGCACCAGAACTTACAACATTGCCGAATTTATCGAACTTTATGTATACCTTTCCGTCCATCTTGTCATCAAGATTCGCATCGATCTTTGCCGTATATATTTGATAATCTCCAAACGTATCCTCAAGACCTCCGAAATCTCTTTCAAAGACAATTTTTGTGTTTATCGTTCTTCCACCGTAACCATTAAGCGAGATAACAAGCTTTTCTGGGCCAACGCGAGCGTCAAGATTCCCAGCAAGAGACATTCTAGAAGTCTGTTTCGCTGCCATACTCAATCCAGAAGAAATTTGTATATTTCCGATGGGTTTGTTGGTATCTATAAATCTCTTCCCAGTTATTGGATCTACTTCTGCAACCCAACCCTCAAGCTTTAACCCAGTGGTTGGTTGCACAATAGTGCCATTGAGGTCAAGATCAAAATTTCCTGCCCTGGTATAGTATTGCCTTTGACCGTCAGAGAGGATAAAGAACCCTTCTCCTTGGATTGCAAGATCTGTCTTCTTACCAGTATTTTGAAAACTACCTTGGTTCATCAACTTATCGATCGATGCAACACGTATACCATAACCTATTTGCTTTGGATTTGTACCACCAGTACTATCGGTAGCCCTTCGTGACATATCCAATATTTGAGAAAAATTGGTTGCATAAGTAACCCTTGAGCCCTTAAAGCCAGTGGTGTTAACATTTGCTATGTTGTTACTCACCACATCGATCTCCTGTTGGAATCCCTGAAGACCAGAGACACCACTATAAAGCGATCTCATCATATATCTTCACCTCTTATGCATAGATTTCTGATATTTGTGAAATGTCGTAAACAACGCCGTTGATCACTATCTTTATCTTGTTACCGTCAAATTGTACACCACTTATCGTACCACTCTCAATACATGGAATTTCTTCCAAAGTTCCATCAGCATTGGCTTTCAATAAATTAAACGAATATTGACCATCCTTGACCTTAGTTCCAGAACTGTCCTTTCCATCCCAAACTAATATCTGCATACCCTTAGTTAATTGTCCCAAGCGCTGCTCATCAACAAGTTTTCCATCTTTATCGTATATCTGTACCATGACACTTGCGTCAGAATCGAGATTGAAAATTTTTGTTTCAGGTGTACCACCGCTAACATCTATGGTGTTCGTTTTCACAACGGCAGTTTTACCTATCATCGATACCGATTGAGTTCTATAAAGCTGTGATGCAGTATCAACGAATGTCTGAATAGATTTGCTCATGTTCATGATCTGTTCTACGGAAGACAACTGCGACATCTGAGCGATAAAATCTTGATCCTTCATAGGTTCAAGTGGATCTTGGTTTTTAAGTTGTGTTGTTAGTATTCTAAGAAATGCTTCCTTATCAAGCTCCTTCTTGATGGTCCTGTCACTTTCCGTTGTGAACAGGTTAGACACCGAATTAACGTTCATCATCATCTTCTATCACCCACTTTCTGTTTATATTCTCATTATCTTCTTTACTTTCTTGATATCCTTTCCCATTTCGAGAGTTACGACCATTCTGATTATTCTGATTTTTTCCTTCTTCTTGACCTTGCTTCTGATCATAGTATCTTTCTTCTTCTTTTACCTTTACCTCGAAAGTCTTTACTTCAAAATCAAGACTTGCCAATCGATCTCGTAAAATGTGTGAATTCTTCTCAATTGTATCTTTTGCTTTCTCATTCTCAGCTAAGAAAACTATCTGTATCTGCTTTCCTTCTTTTTTCAGCTCTACATCAAGGTTACCAAGTTGTTCTGGGTATAGCTTCATCTGAACCTTTTCTTCTAACTTGTAAGATGTAGCAAATTGCTTTATCTTTTCGTATATCTCCTCAAGATTCCTCGAATTCTGTAACCTCTCGGCTAAATCCAAATCGCTTTTACTAGGTGAATTTGATGCAGCTGATTCACTAGTTGAAAGTGCAGAACCACTTTCCCTTCCAGTATTTGTCTTGTAACTAAGTTCCGCCAATCTTTCTGTGAACTTGTTAGACACGTTCGGTTTACTTTCTAATGTATCTTTGGAATTACCAGAATTACTATCGTCTTTTTTTTCAGTGTATTCTATTTTTATTGATTTTATCTCTAATTTATTCTTCGATACATCATCGGTATTATTCCTAAGATTTTTGTAAGAGTCTACATATTTCTGATCATCATAGTTACCTTGTTTTGTTCTACCATCAGCTATGCGATCAAATACTTCGGTCGATTTATTGTTTGAAGAATTGTCTTCTAATTTTGATATCTTTACGTTTTTCACAAGCTCACTCATTATGAGTGCATTGGAATTTGAAATTTTCTTGTTATCTTCATTTCCATTTGCAATTGTACTTGCGTTCATACCTGCTTTGACATCTGTCTTAGCATCTCTTATCAACATCTGTTGCAAGTAAATACTTTGGGTAGTAGTAGACGGTGTAACATTATCACCGTTCTTAACAGCATTCTCAGCAATATTTCGAGCACTGCTCAATGACTCCATTATCTTTTCCGCGCTGGCATTTATCTTTGCTTCCACTCTCAAAATTGGATTTGAAATAACTGTTGCAACATTACTTACTACATTTACTACGTTTACGCTTGACTTTTCTGATTTTTCAGAAGTACCTTTACTATTTGCAAATCCATTTGTATTTGAATTTATACTATTAATACTATTAGAATTCTCCACCTTGTTAAGCAACGTTGGTATAAGGAGTATGACTTGACTTTCGTTTGTAAACCTTGAAAATTTGGTAAGTAAGTCTAAGGTCTGGTTCACATCGTTTGAGTTGTTCCTACTTACGAGTTCATCGTCAACATTTTCAATGTTGTAGTCATTTTTGACGTTGATTATACCATTCGGGCTATCCATATTTCCAATAAGTACGACTTTGGCATCACCGTTTGCTTGATCTATTGACGTGTGTATCACATCCTTATTACCTTTGGCATCATTGTACCCTTGCACAGCCTTTGTAATGGTACTTTCGTTGACTGCAACCGCTGCTCCTGTTACTTCCTTTACTTCCTTAGTTGACTGAACTTTTGCGTTTTGATTTTCCGTGTGCTTTACTTGTTTGATTGCATCATCATTTTTCAGTGCACCAAAATCAGTTGGATTAATAGTAACAGCTGCTTCATTTTTCTTGCTTTTACTATTCTCACCATTATTATTCTCTGTAGTAACAACTGAAGTAGCTTTGGACGTTGGTGTAACAGTAGTTGAGGTCAACGTTTTCATAGGAACATTGGAATTGTTTTGTACGATGTTTTGATTATTGTTCGTTTTTTCAGATTTTGCTTGTACCACACCTTTTTCAAGATTTGTATCACTATTTATAGCAATCACAACATCTTTCGCATTTGCCAAAATTTGCTTTTGCTGATTAGTTTGATTGATACTGACATTGTTACCTTTATTCACATTTAGATTTTGAGTTTCAACGTTTCTTGGTTTCTCAGTTAACACCTTCAAGGCGTCTGTTAGAAGCATTGTGTTTGTACTCGTCTTTTGCTGGGTAACATTATTGTTATAGCTGTTTTCGGTACTCTTATCTTCTGCCGTTTTTACTGTTTGTACTATCTCAGCTGATTTTGTAGTATTTATTGGTTGCTTGGCATCTGCAATCAAATTTGACGTTGCACCTGGGTTTGTCGATTTATTTATATTTGCATCGACGGCAGGTAATTCTTGAGATAACGGCCTTTTCATTTGCCCTGTCAAGTCTGCTGATTTACTAGACTCATCCGTAATCTGCTGGTTGCCATTCTTGGCAACATTTTTCGCTTGTGCAACCACAGAATCGTTTAGAACATTTTTCCCCTGATTGGATTCTTTTGATGTATCATTTTTATCACTTTTATCAATAGCTGTTTGGTGATTCTCAGGTTGCTGTCCTATATCTTCTTTTATCTCTTTCCAATTTGGGTTATCTACATCCTTTGCACTATCTTTACCAATAATCACCTGCTTTGGTTGGTTTGTTTGGTTTGTGGATATTTTCTCGCCGGTTTCTTTTACCTGATTGTTTTGACTATTTTGACTATTTTGGCTATTCTGTGTAATTTGCTGAGTTGCAGAATCTAGTGATTCTAAAGACTCTTTCAGTTTTTCAGTGGCAACATTCGAATTTGAAGGAACGTTACCAGTACTTGAATTAGTTTTACCGACCTTATTCTGTGCAACATCTTCTGGACTATTTGAAACACTCGTCACTTTGCTATTCTTCTCATCAGATACTTTATCTTGAGAATGATTAGAATTAGAATTGCTGACTTTCTTATCTGAACTGGCTGAGACATCTGCATTTGTTTTTGCCTTAAGTTCTTCAACAATACCTTTTAGGACATCTTCAAAAGACTGCCCATTCTGTATAGCTTCATTTATCTTTTTGAGGTCTACATTGGCCGCTTCTGCACTTTGGATCAAATTTGTTAAATTGATCACGTTAGTCGTCAAGGCTTAACCCCCTTATTCATGATATCTATGAATAGCTGTTCATTGTTATCTTTAATATCTCTCAGTAATCTGACTGTGGTCTGAGAATCTACATTCGATAGTATGTAAAGGACTAAATCTGGTCTTGATTGAATCTTAAGGATAAAACTCCACAGTTCGTCATAACTCATATCCGCCAAGAAAGCAGAGACACCCTTACTGAATCCACTTAATGATATGACACTGGCTTCGGTACTTACCAAGTCGTTGATTACATTCTTCAATTCTTCCACTTTGAAATCTATATCACTTATTATCTGATCCACTCCACCCATCTTCTCAACGATTTGAGCAGCTTTTTGTGGATTTACTGCAGTTAACTTCTGGAGCATTTCTGCTCTTGTATCCGGCGTTAGTTTAGAAAAGACGACTGCTAATGTATCGACTGACATGTTATCGGCATTCATTAGTCTTGTCAACTGAGCTGGGTCCGAATTTGAGAATGTATCGACTATATCGTTTAGTCTGGTCAAGTTAACTGTGTCTTGCACTTTGTTGAGTTCCTCCTTTAGTTTCTGTTCTTTCCAGCTGTTCTCTATCTCTGTAAGAGAACTCAACATCTTGTTAACTTGATCTTCTTTCTTTGCCAGTTCTGCCTCCCTATTTTGTATATCAGCCAGTTGGTTATTCAACTGTTCTTGATATTTTTGGTACACCTTTTCAAAGTAATCCGATGGACTCATCGTCTCCAAACTTTCGTACTGTACATAGTTTTTTACAAAAGGTATTTTAGAAAAGACATAGCTTACGTAGTTTCTCCAACCATAAAAGGTACCTGCATCAGGCCCGTAGACTTGTTTGGACAAAAATGATGAATATCCAAAAAGAAATAGTATTGAAAGTGCGACAAGCGCTATTACAATTCCCAATATGATAGGAACTGCTTTACTTCTCTTTGCCACGAACTACACCTCCTAATGCTTTCGTTTTACTATTCTCTATTTGCACTTCGCTTTCCTTAAATAGCTTATCGACCACTGCTATATCAATCTGCAGAATAATATGGTAGCGAAAAAGGCTGGCTTAACAGCCAGCCCTTGAACTTTTCTTTTTCTAAAGCTTTCGAAAATTTGGTCTTTTTTATTCTTCAGCTTGTTCTTCCAAATATTTCTTGCGTTCCGCTATTATCTTATCTTGTGCGACTGGTGGAACTACATCGTATCTGATGAACCTCATTGTGAAGTATCCTCTACCGCTTGTTATCGATGAAAGCCTTCCTTGGAAATCTAACATCTCTGCAAGTGGCACTTCTGCTTTAACAACCGTGATACCCTTTCCAGCTGGTTCCATGCCCATTGGTCTACCTCTTCTTGAACTAATTTCTCCCATGACATCTCCAGCATTCTCGTCTGGTGTGTAGACTTCAACGTGCATAACTGGTTCGAGTAAGACAGGTTTTGCTTGTTGCATACCTTTCTTGAAAGCTTGTATTGCAGCTATTTGGAACGATATATCTGAAGAGTCAACTTCGTGGTATGAACCATCGAACAGTGTGACTCTTACATCCACGACTGGGAATGCCGCCAATACACCCTTCTTCATTGCCTCGCGTATACCTTTTTCAACGGATGGAATGAAGTTTCTCGGTATAACACCGCCGACTATTTTATCAACAAACTCAAATCCCGTACCACGCTCTGCGGGCTCTATCTCTATTTTGACGTGACCGTACTGGCCATGTCCACCACTCTGTTTCTTGTGTTTATGCTCCGAAACTGCCTTTGTCATTACAGTTTCTCTGTAAGCTATCTTTGGCTTGCCAACTTCAACGTCTACTCCGAATGTGTTCTTTAGCCTCTCAACCATAACGTCAAGATGCATACCGCCAACACCGGAGATAACCGTTTCAGCAGTCTCTGGGTCAAATTCCCAAGCAAACGTTGGGTCAGAATCTGCCAACCTGCTGAGCCCTGCACTTATCTTATCTATATCCGATTTTGACTTTGGCGTGACACTCTTTGAAATCATAGGTTCTGGATATTCCGGTGATATGATTGTAAGCTTTCTATCTTTGTGCGTAACGGTGTCCTTTACGGCACTTTCCTTCAATTTTGGAAGGACAACTATATCCCCACAGGAGACCTCTTCTACTTCGTAAGTATCTTTACCCTTTCCAAAGTAGAGATGTCCAACCTTTTCTTGAGTACCCCTAGTAACGTTGTTGAATCCATCACCTTGTTTCAAATTTCCTGAGATTACTTTGATGAAACTCAACTTACCAACAAATGGGTCAACTACTGCTTTAAACGTGTAACCAACGAACGGATCAGTTTCAGAAGCAGGTACTTCCACTTCGTCGCCACTATCCAACTTTGCCTTGTATGGCATTGCATCTAATGGAGATGCACCGATTTCTATGATCTTTCTGAGCAAGAAATCTATACCGATATTCTTCTCAGCAGAACCTGCGAGTACTGGTACAATCTGCCTTCCAACAAGACCTTTTCTTAATGCACTAATCAATTCATCTGGTGTGATCTGTTCTTCAGCAAAATACTTGTCCATGAGCACGTCATCTAAAGACACTATATCTTCCATTATTGACATCTTAACTTCTTCAACTCTATCTTTCAAATCTGCTGGGACATCTGCTTCTCTTACTTTACCATCTTCATAGAGATATGCCTTACCAGAAATCAAATCAACGATACCTTTGAAATTTGCCTCCTCGCCAATGGGATAAACGATTGGAACGATCTTCGTTTCAAATCTGTCCCTCAACGATTCTAATGTTTTATCAA
>Ga0209409_1003382_pt1 | contig 10544 bp, 6 predicted proteins | sample AD_JPNMR1_MetaG_FD_184424 | JGI IMG/M metagenome (GOLD analysis project Ga0209409, IMG submission 184424) | Active sludge microbial communities of municipal wastewater-treating anaerobic digesters from Japan - AD_JPNMR1_MetaG (SPAdes) (version 2) | ecosystem: Engineered > Bioreactor > Anaerobic >...
CGGTCGTTCCCTCTTCGGTAAGCACCACCTTAAGGGGAAGTTCCAACACGGTTTTCTTTTCTTGACTTGGCATACCCCTATTATAACGGGAGAACCCCATTCTGTCACCTTGATTCTGACCTTGACCGAATTTTCTCAGCCGATTATGGTACAGGAGTAATGAACAGATCCCGTATCTGGCGCAACATGATGATCCTGTGGCTAGGAAGCTTCCTCTTTTTTAACACGCCAGAAGCCTTCTCCGAGCCCTTCCCTCAGGCAGGGCATACCTCCTCTGCTATTTCCATTGAAATGAGACAAGAAGCCCGAAACGCCACAGGGGCGCTCCACCAGAAATTACGGGCCTGGGGCGTTTCGGTGGAAGTTCAAGATCTTCTTAAAGAGTACGGGAGCTTTGGCAGTTCCCTCCTGGTAACGATTCCTTCGGCAGGGGCTTCTCTTTCTTCCCGAACCCTGGTACTCGCCTGTTCCCTCGCAGATCCAGAGGGGAGAGACCTCCTTACCCACCTTTTATATCAGATTCACCAGGGAAATATCCGGCCGGGAGTGTCATTGCTGATTGCCTTCTTAGGGGAAGAAGAACCCCTCTCCCTCGACCAGGCCAGCGCCACCCTCTTTGATCCCCCCCCACCATATCGGGGTTTACAGGCCCTGTTGGATCGTTTTGAGGATCCTGAGGCGGTAAGCCTTATCTACCTGAGTTTTTCTCCTCTCTCCACTCAACTGACCCTTCAGTATGGAAGCTCTGGCGCCCTTGCCTCAAGTCAGCTCCTGGCAGCGGTTTTTCACTCTCTAAAGAAGGCGGGGCTTCTCAGCACCCTACCAACACCCTACACCATCCTGTATAAATTAGGCCTTATCACCGGCGACCCCCGGATGGGCCTTATGGCAGAAGCAGGCATTGATGGCCTTCTTATCGAACTTCCTATCGAGCTTCCCGGCAGGGGAGGTACAGCCTCTGAATTTCCTACCGCAGAAGAAACCCATGCCCCACTGCCAGCCCAGAACGGTCATTCCGCTTTAGAAACCGCACTGGGACCGGTTACTACGAGCCGCGGGCTTTCCTTTTTTAAGGAATTACTCGAAAATCCTTCCTGGAGCTACCTCCAGCGGGATCAGCACTATTCACTCTTTCCAACGTTTCAGGGGACATGGTATATATTGCCAGAAAAACAAACGGTCCATATTTTGCTTGTGCTGCTCTTTGCGCTCTTCTGCTTTGTGGGAAGCTATTCCATCATCTACCGACAGAGCCTCCTGGTTCAGTGGATTGTCTTTATTCGTCGTTCCTGGGTGCTTTTATTGTATTACCTTGTCTTTGCGGTCCTCTGTTGGGGAAGTTCATTTTTTATATCTTTGTGGAATTTTAATTCCCCCTATCCGCCGGCCCTTTTAAAAATCCTGCTTGCCACCGCCGTAAGCCTTGGCCTTTTTTCTTTTTTCAGTGGTGTTCATGTACCCCGGAGGGCTGAGTTTTACGGTCATGGGGCGGTTTTTTCCCTTTTTGTCATTTCCCTTGTGGCGGTCTCCCTCGATGTTTCCTTCTTTTTACCCATCCTCTGGTTCTTCCTGTGGGTTTTTCTCGCAAGTGTCTGGAAACATCCCGTCCTCAACGGACTTGCCCTTATCATGGCTCCCCTGCAGTTTGGTCGTATCCTGTATACGACCTACACGCTACAGGAAACAACCCTGGCCCACCACCTCCTTTCCCCTGGGCTGGGAGAAAACATCCTTCTTGCCCTTTTTGTGTTCCCCCTGCTCCTCCTGCTAAAGCGCCTCATACTCCTGAGCTACCCCCCAAAACGGTATTCCCTTGCCTGCCGTCTCCCTTTAGAACTCGCTTTACCGCTCGCCATCCTTGCCATGACGGGCATCCTCTCTTTTTCGCCGGGGATGGTTTCTCTACCGTTCCTTCCTTCCCCTGGAGTTCCAGGGGCCATGCATGGGCTTCCCAATAGGACAGAACCTGCATTACTCCCTGCGGGGGAATCCACAAACCGCGAAGGGCTGGCAGTCGTCAAATCAGATCAAGGCGTCGAATCGGATCAAGCCAGAGAAACTCAGCCAGCCCGGGGAATCGATGGGACAGGGACCATTCAATACAGAAGTGGTCCCGTATCCTCAACCATCCTCCAGACAAGGCTCACCACGATTACCTTTTTTGATGAAAAAACCCTCTCCCTCAGGATAACCTGTACAGGGACTCCCACGCTTATTTCGATACTCCTCGAGGCAAGGTCCCCCGCCGGGGAGAGACTCGAGATATACAGTTCCCCCGTCCCGGTAACGTTTATCAATACCCACGCCGCCCGGTTTGTGCTGGGACCTCTACCGACCAATCCCCTTATCCTGGATATTACCGTTCCTGAAAGCCTCAAGGGAAAATTTATTATTCGGGCCTTAGGAGAACAGACAGGCGAAGAAAAGGAAGTGCTTTTTTAGAAACGCGAAGCGGCATACCCGGCTTTCTCCAACCCCGCACCAGAGATAGAGATACCGCCCGGGCCTTTCTCCAGGCCCTATTTCCGGAAGGACCCTCTAGAGGCTGAGGACCACCAACCCAACAGAAACAGAGCCCTTCGTTTTATTTCCAGGACAGGCTGTATTCTACCACCTCAGGGGCAAGAAGAATATCCGCCGTCGGGGCCACAAAGGTAAGACGCTGTCCCGCCAGGCTCAGGGTGCCCACCTTTCCCCTTCCAATGCCCCGCCCTTCGTAACTGGGAACCGTGGGGGTGGTAATAGTGAGGCCTATTTCATAGCCCCCAAAAACGGAACGAACCAGGTTTTGTATGTCCGGATCGGTCGTAGCCGGCCCCTGGGCAAGCCGGATGACAAGGCGCTTTTGATCGGCCTCGGCAGAAAAAGATACTAGCCGCCCCGTGGAATCAAGAAAGGCCCTGAGGGCCTCCAGGTTCTGAAAGGCCAGTTCCGCCTGGACGGTGATATTTTTTTCATCCTGCCGGGTATTGTAGGAACGAAGCGAAAGGCCCGGAACGCGGGTCACGGTTCGTTCAAAATCGACTTTTCCCACCGGGAAGGGCAGAAAACGTTCGTTCCCGTCTAATTTCCCCAGGGACTCTACCATCCGGCTTACCTGATACACCAACTGTATCGTACCGCTCCCATCCTGGCGAATCGTGATATTCGACTGGACCCCCACACAGGAAGAAAACAACAAAAGGGTCACCATAAGGACCATGCCTAACCAGCCTTCTTTATTTTCCCTGCCAAATAAAAGGGTCCCTTTCCTCTTTTTTTCTGGTCCCTTCCGCTCCCCCTGCCCGAAGGGCCCACAGGGAGATCCGGGGAGAAATTCCATTCCCTCCGCCGGGAAACCCCATCGCTTTTTTTTCACCTTAAAACTCCTCCGAGTAAATTTGCACATCCTGGATACGAACCGGCACATCCTGTTCAATCATGGTAAAGGCCTTCTGGAGCACCGACTCTCCAAAATGCTTTGAATTCGACACGACCGCCCCACCAAGGTGAGCAAAGGACAGGGAATCCTGCAGGTCAATTTCGGCCACACTCATGTTGAATTTTCTCTGGAGCCGATCCTTTACGGAACGAACAATGCGCCGCTTATCCTTTATGTTTTGCACATCCGGTATTTCAAATACCACCTGAATCATAGACACAACCATAGGCACTTGCTGGTAATCCCAGCTTCCTCTGGGATATACTATACACTATCAATGGAAGGTTTGCGAAGACACCCCTACCCAAGAAAGACCTGGTTTGGCCTCTTTTTTTTTGTGGTTCTCCCCTTTCTTGTGGCCCAGGAGGAAACGTCGGGAGGCGAGGCTGAGGTACCATCGGCGCCCTCCCCGGAACAAACGAATACCACCCCCTCATCGTCGTCGGCAACCAGCACGTCGACACCATCAACGAGCACCACGCCGGTAACGTCAATGGCCACCGGCGGAAGGGTCACCCTTTCCGGCCTTTCTCCGGAGGCGCCGGCGGAATTCTTTTCCATGGATATTAACAACAGCAAGGTAGATCTTTTTGTAACGGGGTCCTGGGAAGGGAGCCTTTCGGCCCAATGGGGACTTTCCCTTACCAAACTGGGCTGGCAGGTAGCGGCCACCGAGACTCCCCTCCTGTTTTCCCAGAAGGCGGATCTTACCTTGAGTCTCTGGGTCGATAATCGGTGGTTTATCGAAGGACGATTTGTCGAAGGTTCCGCATCCAACAGTTACCGGGCAGGCTATCAGGGCACAGAGGAAGAGATAGTCCAGTATGTAGGGATTGGCAACCGGGGCCTTGATTTTCCCAGCTTTCCCTTTCTGGACGTAGGGGGTAACTCCGCAAGCTCCTTTGGGGCCTATGGCCACTTCCGATGGGGAAATCTCCACCTCCATAGCCTCCTTCGCTACGATGGGGCGGTCCGCAAAGAAAAGTGGTACCAGGGTCGGCGGGAAGTCCAGAAGAACACCTACAGCCTGGATACTATGGTACGGGGCCGTTTCTTTGTCCTTCCCGACACGAATATCAAAGACGTTCGGGTCTTTATAGAAGACGAAGCAGGAACGCTCAGGGATAGTCGGGGAAGACGCTGGGGGGAACTTAAAACCAGTGAATACGCCGTAAGCACCCAGGATGGTATTCTGGAGCTTACCGCAAGCCCCAGCCGAAAAGTGGCGATCCTGTATAGCACGGCCACTTCGAGCACCCCCTGGGAAAGCAGCCTTGGCACCTATGGTGATGGAAGCACCGGTGGTTCGCTCTACCTTAAGACCCTCCAGGACTATGTCAGCGCCGCCTACAATGCGGGGCCCCTCGCCGCCGCGAAAACCCCTCCCCTCCTCCGCAACTACCCCCAGTGCGGCCAGGAAGAGAAAAAACCGGGGGATACCGACAACATCCCGGGGACCATCACGCTTTTCCTTGATGGGAACAGCACAGCGGCCCTGGTCATCTGGGAACGGGGAACCTTTTCTCCCTTTGAACGGCTTTCCCGCTATGCCCTGGGCTCTGCGGAGGCAACGCCCGAACTGGTAAGTGCCAGCACCGGCGCGGCCCGCCGGGACTATACCTTCGAATCCGTGGAGGTCCTGGGCAACCTCTCCGCCCCATCGAGCAGCGGGGAAAGTTCCCGGGGCGGTCCCCTTTACGAGCTTATTCAGGCCGGAACTTCCTACGATAGCCGGAATCCGGCCACCCTCTGGCCCCTGGTGGGAATAGCCCCCGAACTGTACCTCCCTGGCTATCACCCAAGTCCCGTGGACCTGGTAATCCAGGTGCGTTCCTATGGAGCGGAGGATAATTTTTCCATCGGCACCGATGTGCTCCCCGATTCCGTCCAGGTGTACCGGAACGGGGTCCTCGACAGCTTTGCCACCTACGATAGTGAAACGGGAACCGTTACCCTGGGAAGTCCCCCGGGCTCCCAGGAACTTATCCACATTACCTACCTTTCCCGGAGCGCCGAACGGACCTTCGGAAGCCTTGCGGCGGCGGTGGGGCTTGAATATGTACCGGCGGAGTCCTTTGCGGCCCGACTTGCCCTGGGGACCCGATGGAACCTTAATCCCGCCGCCTACAGCAAGGCCGGCGAAAGCAACGAAGGTACCATCAGCATGGGAGGAGAACTCCGCTGGACCAGTCAGGAACACCGCATCCAGCTGGCCGGGGCCCTGGGCCTTAAAAACACCGACACCACCGGGCTCTACCGCGTCCTGGGTATGGAGGGGGCTGAAACCATTACGGAATATGATGGCTACGACGAGAATGATTACTTCCAGAGCCCCACTCCCATCAAAAAAAGCGACAGCATGCCCTCATGGGTCAGCAATTCCCTTGAAGCCTCCAGTCAGGCACCCCTGGTGTACCGGAACTACACCCAGACGAGCGCCATCGGGCTCAGCACCCTTACTCCCATCGAATGGGAAGGGAACCAGCTTGTCTCTAGCGTCTCCGGCCCCTACCCCGTATACGACAAAAGCCTGGATGAGCCCGTTTTGGTGGCCGAGACAAGCCTGAACTCCAGCCACTACTGGACGGGCTTTCAGGTTGAACTGGGAGAGAAGGCAAGTGTCCTTGAGACCGCCAAAACCATCACCGTGCCCCTTTATTTTTACGGTGCTACTCCGGCCCAAAACCTGGGGCTCTACCTTCAGATGGGGGATCTCACCGACAAGGATGAACTGTATCCCGAAAATCCCCAGCGGATAGTCACCAAAAAGCTAGCCACCTTTGCGGTGTCAGGGGGAAGCGGAACCCAGAGCTACCCCACCAGTTGGACCACCCTCACGGTGAACCTTTCCGACGAGGACCGACGCGTCCTCCAGAACGCCCGGGCCTTCCGGATTCTTCTTCTTCCAGAAACGGCCCCTCCCACCGAAACCCTTTCCTTTAGCCTTGTCGTGGGGCCCCTCATCATCCATGGGAGTTCCCTCAGGCCCATCATGGCTATTGAAACCACCGGTGGCGGTGAAAGCCCCCTTACCATCATATCCGCCCAGGACAGCACGATCGGCGCCGCGGTAGCAGCGGCAGAGGTGTATGACCCTTCGCTTCGTTCCCAGTTCCCCAGCCAGATTGACCGGCTCCACAGCGATGGGTCCCGCCAGCGGGTCCTGCACCTTCAGTGGGAAAGCCTCGATCCGGCCCCCACGGGAAGCCGCACCTTTCCCGGGGCAGATGGACGGCTCCCGCTGCTTCCCCTGCACCACTACAAAGCGGTAAGTTTCTTTGTAAAGGGACCCACAGCAACCACAGAGTCCGAGCAAAGCAATCTGAACCAGGGGACCTTCCACCTTATCGTGGGGCCGGGGCCCGATGTAGCCGGATCTCCCCGCACCGCCGTCCTGGAGGTACAGTTTCCCCTGAGCGCCCTTTCGGCAGACCAGTGGCAACAGGTCCTGGTTCGCTACCAGGGAGACTCCCCTGGCGTGTACGTGGATGGGAGCAAGGTAACCGGGGCAACCGTAAGTTTTCGGCCCGAAAACCTCCTTTTAAGCAGTGGAAGCGAAGCAAATACCGATACGAGCGCCACCGGCGACGGAAACAACACCCACTACCTCCTCTGGTACCTCAAGCCCGCTGCTACTACTACCATCCCCGATGGGGCCATCAGCCTGGATGAACTGTGCCTCGAAGAGCCCCTCTGGGCCCTTACGGGACAGCTTGCGGCCCAATGGGCCTGGAACCACAAGGGGGTGGTGCTTGCCGCGGGCGCTTTCCCTATCCTGGAAAATCCCTCCTTCAACCTCACTGGCCAGGGCAGCCTCCTTTCTGCCCTTGAGTCAGCCCGCGCCATAGAAAACAGGGTTTTCCAAGGGCAGGGGAATTTTTCTCTCCAGATCCTCGGAATGGATAACAGTGGCTGGTTCCGCCTTCGCCTTACCCAGCAACAAAACCTTTCAGAACTTACCAGCGGTGGGGGACACAGTCTTGGCCTACCCCTGGGCCCCCTCAAGCTTCAAAATATTTTTAGCTACGAGCCAGAAGAAGAAGCGGTAGAACAGCGCCTGGTGATGAGCCTCCCCGCCCTCGCCAACTGGAACGCAGAAGCCCGGACCCTTCGCCAATCCCTTAAACAGTATCGCAGTTGGAAAAGCAGCGTTTCCCATACCACGGACCCCTTCAAGATAAGTCTGGGGGCCAGTGCCACCTGGACAGAAACGATGGACACCCTTTTCCCCCTGGCATCCTATGGTTCTGCCTGGCAAGAAAGCCTTGCCCCCCTCATTCCCGATGGGGGAAGTTCTGCCCGTATCCGGAACCTGACGGGGAATTTCTCTACCGGCCTTACCACCCAGCCCGTGGGGGTACTCCTTGAAGGAAACTTTTCTTCGGTCACTTCCCGGACCCTGGATACAAGCCAATCGAGTACCAACCTGCGACTTGAACTCCCAATCCAAGGCCCGTCGTTCCGGTTAAACACAAAGGTAGAACGCCGTTTTTCCTGGACCGTGACCGATGCGGGCCAGGACGTACCCTCGGACATCCTCTACGCCGGGGAAGGACTGTCCCAGGCTCTGCCGCTCTGGATAAGCCTTCCCCTGTGGAGCCTGGGGGACCTTCAACAGGCATTCACCTTTCAGGGGCTCTTTACCCAACCCCTGCTCCCCACCGAAATTTCCCAGGCCCTCTTTATCGACAGTTTCGAAACCTCCCTCTCCTTTGCGCCCCTCTCCTCCCCCTGGGCGCTTCTTAGACCCACCACCACCACGATAGGCATACGCCGTACCTTAACGCAACGCCTGGACACCTTTTCTGACCAGCATTACCTAACCGGAAACCTGAGCTGGGCGGCTACGAACCTTTTCGGCGCCTATGGCATGGTGCCTCTGTTTAGCTGGTACCGGGACGATAGCTTTAATTACGGTATCGAAGGTTCCAGTACCTTTGTGGATTATCATATCGATACGTGGAGCTTTTCGTTCTTTCACCGGCTTACCTTCTATGGTTTCCAGAACAATCAGGGGATGAGCGAAGGCCGGCTTTCGGTGAGCTCCGATAGTTGGGCCATCTCCCAGAGCCTTAGCTTCGGTCGGCCCGGCGACAAGAGCCTTTTAGCAAGCCTATACAAAGGGTGGCAACAAAAGGAAAGCCCCCTCTGGAAGGCCTTTCCTTTTATTGAAGAAAATCGACACCAGAACCCTACCTTTACTCTTCAGGATAGCCTTACCCTTAAAATCACCCAGAAAGATGATACCACATCCTGGACCTTCTCGGGTAACCACGAATCGGTGGTAAGCGTCACCCGCCGCTTTAAGCTCACCGCCTTTGCGAGACTCTACCTTACCTCCGATGGCGCTGCCCAAACCACCACCTTCTCGATAGAAATGGGCACCACCCTCAAAGTCCAATTTTAAAAGCTTGAGGAAGTGGTTCTGCCGGGCCCGGGGGTTATCCGTCTGGATCCTCAAAGTACCACTGGAGCCTTTGAGCCCCCCGTCCAACCGCCCCCCTTTCCTTTGCCCTGCAGAAGATTCTCTACGGGGTCCCCTCAAGAAACCCGGCCCACTCAAACTAATCTGGAAGTTAGACGGCAAGCGGTAGGGGTACCTGTAGAGCAGGCGGCTCTGCACGGGGTCCCCTTTGCCTTCGGGGCCCCCTTTGCCTTCTTTTCTCTTCGTGATATACCCATATCCATGGCAACCATTCTCGTCCTCAATTGTGGAAGCTCCACCATCAAATTTCAGCTGTTAGACATGCCAGCGGGCAGACGGCTCCTTAAGGGGGCTATCGAAAAAATCGGCCAGCAGGAAAGTAAGGGCCGCATTTCCTACGATGCATCCCTGGAACCCTTCCGCCGCTTTTCCTCCCCTCAGGAAGAACACCCTTCCAGCAAAGGCAGCCCGCCTTCTCTCGAAGAATCCCTCCCGGCCATCTCTTACGCCGACGCCTTCGACTGGCTCTTTGCTCACCTTCCCCCTACCCTTCCGCTCGATGCGATTGGGCACCGGGTCGTCCACGGGGGGCCCTACTTTAACCAGACGGTACGAATTACCCAGGAAGTGGTGGAACACATCCAGGCCTGCAGCAGCCTTGCCCCCTTACACAACCCTATCCAACTAGAAGGCATTCGCCTGTGCAAGACGCACCACGGAGAAATTCCTCAATTTGCTTCCTTTGACACGGCCTTTCACCGGGACAAACCGGAAGTACACCGTATCTTTGCCCTTCCCCGACAGCTCTGTACGCAGTTTGGCTACGAAAAATATGGCTTCCATGGGGCAAGCCACCGCTACGTGGCCCGCCGGGCTGCCGCACTGCTCCAACGTCCCCTGGAAGAACTGAGACTCATCTCCTGTCATCTTGGTGGCGGCTCCAGTATTACCGCCATCCATCGGGGAAAGGCCCTGGACACCACCGCCACCTATGGTACCTGTACGGGCATGCCCATGGGAAGTCGCAGCGGAGACATCGATGTGGCAGTCATCCTTGACCTTATCCTCCAGCAGGGGTACAGCCCCCAGGAAGTCTCCGACATCCTGTATAACCAGAGTGGCCTTTTCGGCATCAGTGGCATCTCATCGGACATGGCCGAACTCGAACGGCTAGAACAGGCAGGCCATGAGGGGGCCCATCTTGCGCGGGAGTACTACGTCTACATGATTAAAAAGTTTATAGGCGCCTTTGCGGCCCTCCTGGAAGGGGTCGATGCCATCATCTTTACTGGTGGCATCGGCGAAAAGGACCATGATATCCGGGAACGGGTATGCCGTTCCCTGAGGTGGCTCGGCGCCCAGATAGACCTCACCAAAAACCGCGCCCCCCAGGGAGAAACCCCTATTTCCACCGCCGACTCAAGGGTAGCCCTCCTGGTAATCCCTACCGACGAAGAACTCGAAATAGCCCTGGAAGTAATGGAGGCCCTCGAAAAGGTATAGAAGGGGGAGCACCGCACCGCCTCCTCTCACAGCTCAGCCTGCACCAACCCTTCGCCTCGGCCGTCGCGGCTCCCCCCTCGCGCCTGCTTCCTTCGCCGCCTCGACATTTCTCCCCGGGCCGGGCGTCCCGCCCGGCCCACTCCCCCAGCCCCACGGCTCAGGCGATCAGGCGCTCCCCCCCACTCCGGGCTCACC
>Ga0209409_1003383_pt1 | contig 10543 bp, 20 predicted proteins | sample AD_JPNMR1_MetaG_FD_184424 | JGI IMG/M metagenome (GOLD analysis project Ga0209409, IMG submission 184424) | Active sludge microbial communities of municipal wastewater-treating anaerobic digesters from Japan - AD_JPNMR1_MetaG (SPAdes) (version 2) | ecosystem: Engineered > Bioreactor > Anaerobic...
ACTACTGCAACTACATATTATCATCATATAACAATTTTTTATCTTTATCTTTAAATTTCTTGCCTGTATTAAATGGTGGATCAATGTATATTAAATTAATACCAAAATCTTTGTTCTCTTGCTTGTATAAATATAACAATTTTAATAATTTTAAATTGTCTCCACTTACTAATAATCTGGTATTAAAATCAAGTTGTAAAAAATTATTATTTATTTGTATCTACTATAAAATATTCTATAATGTTAGATTATTTTGCTATCCAAAATGAAATATACTTTGGTTATTTAATTTCAATTATTCCCCTTTATTATTTATTTTTATTAATATATATCTATACTGGAATATCAATTTTCTACAAATAATAACTTATAACAGGCTTTATAATTTGTTCACTCAACCCACCACATCCACAACCTAATAAAGGAATAGCTATAGAAAGTATACCCCACTCATTATAATTATTGATTAAGTAATTTAAACCGCTTTCAATATATTCAATCTTAGATGGATTTCTCCAATAATCTTTTGTTGGAAATAATAAAAACCAATGCTATAAATTGTCGGTTTTGCACAAATAGGGGTTGCCTATATCTATATATTTTTTATTACAAATTTCTTTATATATATTATAAATATCCGGATATAATCTTTTAGCTTGTAATGCTAAGCCCTTACCCATAACTCCCTATAAATTTACCGGTATAACTATAGTTTGTAATTTAGTCTCAAATATATTACCCTATATTATTTCAATATTATTCATTATTTACCTCATAATAATTATAATTTGTATCTATTAATCTTTTTTTAATAATATCAATTGCCTATTTACTATTCTATACTCCAATCCATTTTCTACCTAATTGCTCAGCAGCAAATAAAGTTGTACCAGAACCAGCAAAGCAATCTAATACAATATCATTAGGATTTGATGAGGCTTCAATAATAACTTTTAACATATTCAAATTCTTTTCTGTAGGGTATTTAGGATATTGCGGGTCTTTAAATTCCCATAAATTTTGCCTTTTTTTACCTCGTATAATAGCATCGTTCGCATACAAAATATATCTTGGTACCTTATTTTTCGACCACTCAATTAAATTATTTTTATTTAATTCATCCATTTTTTTATGACTAAATACCCAATGACTTCCCGGTGGAGGTTTTATACCTTGCCACTATGTACCGCTTTCTCCAGATATAGTCTATCCCGCTGCATGAAGAGGTTGAGTTGTATATCTTAAACCATTTTTATCAATTTTAGGATATAATTTTTTTATTTGTTCCTATGTAAATTCTTCTCTAGAATCATTCCAAATATAATTCTTAGTTTTAGAATAAAATAAAATTGCATCTGTCATATTCCCATAGGCTTTTCTTTTAAAATCTTTGGGATTACACTTGATTCTTGTAATATGATTAATAAAATGCTACTCTCCAAAAATTTCATCCATAAGAATTTTTACATAATGCACAGAACGCCAATCTAAGTGTAAATAAATTGAAGCATTATCAGACATTAACTCATATAATAATATTAATATAGTTCTAATAAAATCAAGCCATTTATAGTCTAATTTGGCATCCTTATAAGCAATTTTATCTGAACGGACTTTACTCATTGTTCTGGATTTCCCCACTCTGAAAATCTGATTTGTAGCAAATGGAGGATCAATATACACTAAATTAATAGTATCTTTTATCTAATTATGCTATTTTAAATTTAGTAAGGATGATAAAGCTATTAAGGCATCTCCATAAATTAAACCATTAGGCTAAAATTTCTATAGTTTATTTGATTTAGTTTTATTAAGTATTTCTTGAATTGATTGTTTCTATGGATATATTAACTATACATTTTTCATAGACAAACCCGCATAAGCTATCCGCTTAATATTTTAATAAATTTATTATTATCAATTTCAATCTCATATTTAGTTAATAATTTAACTTGTTTATTTATAATATCTTGTATAATGTTTGTTAAATCATTACTTTCATATTTACAATATAATTTTATACCATTGTTATACTTAATTGCAATTAAATACTGATCTCTTATAATATTTTCAATCGTTCCATACTAATAATGCAACTAAAACATAATATAATTATTCTCCACTCAAACTATTAAATAATGCATCAATATCGTCAAATATTTTTAGTTTTGTTATATCTTTAGATTCCTATATTGCATTTAATGTATCCAAATTGAAAACTTTATTATTATGATAATTAGGATTTAATATTAAAAACCTCCTAAAATCTGTAGATGTACTACTATAAGTGTCATAAACAATATAGTTTCCTGAATTGCTATAGACATTATAAGTAATATGGTTTTTTAATTCGTTATTCATATATAAATTATCCTTATTTATTATTAATCCAAAATTCAGCCGGAATATTAAATAAAATCTATAAGCGGATTGCTAAACTCTATTTAATTTTAAGTTTATTATGCATTAATAATTTAAAATCTTTTTTGGTTAATCCTAATTTCTATCTTAACTATTCTTTACTCAAATGATATAATTTAAGTAATCGCTTAATTTTCTTAGCATTGTCCTAAATAAATTCCTTCATCTTTGTTATATCTCATACTATATTATAAAATTTTTTAATTATAGTTATTATTTGTTGGTTAATTTTATCAGGCGATTGTAATCCGTCTATAACCTTAATTCTCTCAGAAAATTGTTGTGCCAATTGCAAATAACATTTTCTTACATTATTAAAAAATTCTATATTCTATTGTTCCATTCTATCATAATTTTTATTCTTAATTCTTTCTAATCCTACTTTGACAGGAATATCAAGTAGAAATGTTAAATCAGGGGTTAATCCTCTTGTAACAATAAAATCAATATCTGCAATTTCTCTCATACTAATATATCTACCTCCACCCTGATAAGCAAAAGTAGAATCACTAAATCTATCACAAATTACTACTATATCTTTCTGTAAGGCTGGCATTATTACACTTCTTATATGTTCTGATCTATCTGCAAAAAACAACATTAACTAAGTTTCAGGTTGCATTTTATAATTACCCAAAATTAGCTATCTAATTTTATTGTTAATTTCTAAATCATTATCCCCGGGCTATTTAGTTAATAATGTCTTAAATCCATTTTGTTTAAACCAGTCATATAATTTCTCAGATTGTGTAGTTTTTCCACTACCCTAAATTCCCTAAAAGGTAATAAACATTTTTTATTTCTCCTTTCTTATTTGTTGCAAATAGCTATTAAATAAATTTTGAACCTATTCTAACTATAATTCATTATAATCATAATCTTCTATACATAATACCTATATACTAGAAATCTTCAAATCAAAATTAAAATATACATAAACATTATATCCATTATATGGAATTACAAAAAAATAATTATGATCAAACAAATATAAATTGAATATGAATTTGTTGTCTTCTATTGAATAATTTGTATTAATTATTCTATTATCATAATGAATACAAGTATTACACTCACATAAATATGAACCTTCTCTAATATTACAAGTTTTTAATAATTTTATATATCTATAATCTATTAAATCTTCATAATATAATTTCATTAAATACTGATATAATTCAGAATTTTCAGTTAATATTAAATTCTACATTTTAATTATCTCAACTTAATATATTATTCCATTTTGAATTATTTTGTTTTCAAAGGTAAAATTGCCATCCTAATCATAATGCACAATTCCAAAACCTTGTTGCCATTTATTTAATACAGCATAATCCATACTATAATCACAGAGACAACCAACACTATAAGTATTCCAAAATCTATTGTCAATACGCTTAAATGCCTTGCTTTGTGATCTATGAAAGTGGAACACTATAAAGTGATCTTGCACATAAGGTTGCATAATATTTAATATATTTTCAGCTGAAAAGTTAGTTTTGCCTTTCTAGTGTCCATGTAGATGCCACAATTTACCTATACGAAATGGTTTAGTAATATATTCTATATTTAATCTTTCTAGCTATAATTTATCAATTAATAAGGTTTCTGCTAATTCAGCTAACTATGGTGCCTTATCACAAATATATTTTTCTATCCACAGTTCATGATTGCCAACATAATATATAATTCTTGCATCCGGAAACAAATCCCTTAATTTACATAAGAAATCACGGCCTTCTTTTAATTCATCAAATAATCTCTTGCCCCGTAAAATATTTTTAGAAAATTTGGATATTCGATAGCAATCTTGCATATCACCCATAATTGTAATTATATTAGGATTTAAAGGTTTCGCATAATCTAACATTACTTGAACTGCTACCTAATCTTGAAATGGTATATGAACATCACCAAAAGTTAGTTCAATATTACTACTATCAGTTATAGGATACTATATATTAGTACAGCTTAATACATTTAAATTTCTTAATGCAAAGGCTATGTGATCTGCCTATGTTCTTGTTATATTTAATAGTTTCTATAATTTATTTCTTCCTAGAGTTTCTCCATTAGTCTGAGCTTTAGCATTTAAAGTTAATGCTCTACGCCACAAGTTAATATCAATGTCATTCATCAATACTCCTATATTTATAGATTTTTCTTTTATATTTGTTTTTGGGATTATAACCATCTTTATACTTTTCATTCAATAAATATTGTCTTTTATTACGCTTCTGAATTTTTATTTGAGTAGATATGTTTTTATTTCTTTCTTTCATAACTGTTTATCTCTATCTCTCTTATCTTTATTACTATCTAACAAATATAATGTTGCCCAAACAATTAACAATCCTATATCAATAATTAAAACTATTAATAAATTACCAAAATTCAATATATTCTATAATATCTTCATTTTACTTATTCTCCTAGTTTATTTCTTTTATAAACTATTCTAAATTATGATCTTCAATAATTTCATTTATATTTTTATACATATCTTCTATTATTTTTATATGTCGTAATAGAATTTTTATAAATTTATCTATGTCCGAATATATATTATTTAGTCCTTCTTGAAATGTAGCTTTTGTTATATAATGCTCTATACCATAAATCATTATAATATTATTATAATTAACTTGAATATTTATCCCGCTATCATAAGCAAAAAAACCAATTCTATTATTTAAATTAGCCAAATTCATTATTAAAGCATATTTATCTTTTGTATATATATCATCATTATATATATCCTTATTTCTAAAACTAAATTGCCTTTGATATAACTTTTTACGATCATACGGTTCAGCATCCGTATCTTTTATCATAATAGAAATATTTTTATAATTATCTTTACTCGATATTACACCCTATAACTATGAAATATCATAAGTAGTAAAACAATTATTATCAATTATTGAATGATAACTAACTTTACACATATCCATATTTAATAGATATTTATTATTATGTATTTCACCACTTTTTATTCTACTTATTAATTTTTCCTCATAAGAATTTTTGATATATTTCAAAAGTTCTCTTAATTGATCTGCATATTCATACATTTCGGATTGATACTATAAATTAACCATTCTATTTACTCTCCAAATTTACTTATGTCATATTCCATAGTTTTTTGTCTTTCAATAGCTATAGCAGAAATATCAGCAGCTGATAATAATCTAATTAATGGACATTTAGCATCTGCTAAAAGATAACATTTTTGTTTTTGATAATCTAATACATTTCCTACTTCATAACTACCTCTAAACCAGCGCAAAGCCAATATTTCATCTTCTGTTAGTTCAATTAAATTATTATTTGCTATTAAAAATAAAGTCTTTTCGCTCTGGCCTATCGGAAAATTATCTTCATATTTCCATACCTGTTTTTCAACTAAACTTCCACCTTCATTATATTTAACAGTTTCTAGAGTAAAGCAGTTTGTCTTATATAAATCATGCAAAAATGAAACAATAAATATTGTATCTTCACCATAGGGAACATCTAAAAGCTTATTTAAATCTTTTAGAATTTTAAATACCAGCAAACTATGATCAAATAATCCGCCTAAATAGTTATTATATTGTGATTTTGACGCCGGAGCATATATAAAATCTGAAGTTAATAAAAACTCTATAACAGGCTCAATATTGCGTTCACCAAAATCTATATTATTAACTATATTAGCCAGAATATCTACATTTTCCTCTAATTTAGAACTATTACGTTCCATAATATGCCTCCTATTGCATATCTTTAATTTCTTGTTCTATTAAATCTAATATTATATCAAAAAATAATTGAGGTGCATTATCAATATTTCTATCCCATTTAGTAATATAGTATTTATTAACACAAACCTCATAATTAAATTCATTAAGATTAAAATCAGTTTTGCTATTATTAATAATAATTTCACCAGTGCGCTCATCTAAATTATAATTAATATTATAATTCATTTCAGAATCAGAATTTATTCCATAGAAAACAGATTTCTCAAAATTTTCTTTTGTTTCTCTTATTATAATCTCCATTTTCTGTGTTAATGTTGTATACATTCGTTCTCCTTATAATTAAAACTGAGGGGGTACTATTAATTTTGTTATAGTACCCCAATCAATTTATTTACTTTTTCTAAATTCTATAGGTTTACCAGTAATCATTCTCAGAATGATATTAATAGCGGCAACAATAGTTCCAACTGCATCTGCTGGTAATTGAACATCTGGCTTTACCTATGCATATATAAATAAAACTAATGCTACTAAATTCACCCAAAACGTCTTACTTTGCCATATAGTTTTTTTATCCATAATAATATACCTCCTTAGTATAGTATTTTTGTGATTTATAAAAAAACAATTATTATAATTATTAACATATTTTTCTTATTATTAATTACTTTCTTGTTTTAAATTATTACTCATTTTTATAGATTATCAAATATATAATTAGTTGTTATTCTAGCACCGTCAAACACACCACCAAAATAAAACATTACATAATCCTAATCAGTATCCTGTAAACGGAGTGGATAAGTTTCCATTATATATATGTCATCATCTTTCCATTTAAACCTAATTTTAATTGCAAAATCGGGGTCTGGTGTTATATAAAATCCTACAGGCACACAAATAGTATATTCACCTTCTACTGGTTCATCAACCCAAAATGAAAATGCGATATTCTCTTTACAATATTCTTGATGCTATGGCGTCTTCAACTAAATAATGAATGGTATTCTTTCATCATTATTAGCCTAAATTTCATATTGATTTTTTATTTTATCATATCTATAGAAGCCTCTTTTTATTCCTAGTTGACTAAATGCCTAATCTATAGAATATAATAAAAAGCATTTATCTTCTACTAATGATAAAAGCATATACTGTAATTTTGATCTCTTGTAGTATTGATCATTTATAATCATAATTCCACCTCCATATGAGAATTATTATATTATTCTGTAACTGTAACAATATTTATGATTAACCTTTTATTTTTTATTTTTTTGTTTTTGTTCTTCTAATAATATCTTATCAATGTCTTTTTGAACTTTTTCAATTGTTATCTTATAATCATTTTTTTCTGATTCCTTACAATGATTATATCGATAATTCAAATCTTTTAGTAACGATATTAGTTCCTTTTTACTTAACATTTTTTGTTTACCTCTTTATTATAGATTTTTAAAAATTTCCAAGTTCTTTTAACTCATTTTTTATGAGTTCTATAAACTCAATATATTCTTTTTTCTTAGAACTATTTGAACAATTATCCAACTTAGATTCTGTTTCTTTTAAAAGTCTCTTTAATTCTTTTTTATATAATCTATTAGTTTCATATTCAATATACCACTCGATATCAATACTTTTCATAACTATTAAGTTTATCCAAGCTGCAACAACTAGAAGTAATAATAATAACCACATTTTAATTTCCTATTTTATTTTAAATTGTTTTTCTTTTCTATTTCATCATTATATAACTTATCAATTTTATGCTTAATATGTTTTGAATTTGTTATCACTCTTATTAATAATATAACAAAGATTATAAATAGAATTAATAATAATGTTTTCATTTTATTTTCCTCACTCAAATAAACCCAATTTATTAAGTTCATTGATATATTCTATATTTTCATAAATCACAAAAAAATCATATTATTTTTTTCATAAACATTACGCTACAAAACCAGGAACACTATCAATTTGTCCCTGAGAATTTCTTTTTACTTCTGGATGACCGGTGGCCGGTGCCACGCAATCATTTCTTCCTTCTGCTTTAGCCGCTTCAAGAACCATGGAGGAAACTATGTAGATTACTCCTTTCTTCTCTGGGGGTAAGTCTACAATCTTTCCATATTCCACTGTATAGACGGGGATTCCATCTATCTCAATAAGTTTATTATGAACACTGCTTACTCTAGCAATTTTACCACTTGCGGGGAAAATTCTGTCCCCGACTTTAATATCATGTGGAGTTAAATTAATAAATGTTGTTTGCATTTGTGCCTCCTATTTCATTTTCTAAATCACTCTATATACTATATATTATAACTCATTTTCGCCAAAATGCCGAATTTTTTTTTCTTATTTTTTGTGTTTTCTTTATTAGGAGGCTGTGGCCGGGGAGATGACAAATCAAATAAATTATAGAAGTGAACTACCACCGCTTATAGAAGCGGATGGCTTCTTGGTCAAGGCAACTACCGTTGCCAGATTACCCAAGCTCTAAAGGTCGTTCCGACCTCGAATGATTACCAGCTATATAGCCAGTTTTAATAGGTTTTTACTTGCATTTACATCCCTATCATGATGTGCTCCGCACTCTGGACAAGTCCATTCTCTCAATGCTAAATTCTTTACTTCTGAATTCTTATAGCCACATTCAGAACACAATTGACTACTTGCATAGTTTTGTGGTGCTATTATTATTTCTCTACCATACCATTTAGCTTTGTATTCTAGCATCTTTCTAAATTCTGACCATGAAACTTCACTTATTGCTTTTGCTAAATGTTTATTTTGTTGCATATTCTTTACCTTTAAGTCCTCTAAAACTATAACTTGGTTTTCGTGTATAATTTTAGTGGACAATTGATGAAGAAAATCTTTTCTTTGGTTAGCTATTTTTTCATGTAATTTAGCAAGTTTTATTCTTGTTTTTTCATAATTTTTACTACCTCTTTGTTTCCTTGACAAATCCCTTTGAATCTTTTTTATCCTCTTTTCAGTTTTTCTTAGCCACTTTGGGTTTTCTACTTTTGTTCCATCTGAAAGAATAGTAAATTCTTTTAATCCTAAATCTATTCCTATTTTTTTATCTACTTTTGGTAACTCCTTTTTCTCTGTTTCTACTAATACTGAAGCATAATACTTACCTGTTGGTGTTTTAGATATTGTTACTGACTTAATAATTCCTTCAAATTGTCTATGTTGTTTTATTTTTATCTTTGTTTTCAACTTCGGAACTTTTAAGTATCCATTATCTATATCAACTGTCCCATTTTGATTATTTGTTGTATAGGATTGATATCCTTTTTTCTTTTTGAATTTAAGAAACCCTATGCTATTATCCCTAAAAAAGTTGTTATATGCTCTTTCTAAATTAAGCTGAACATTAGCAAGAGCTAAACTATCTACTTCTTTTAGGAAAGGATATTCTTTTTTATATTTTGCAGGTGTAGTCTTTAGCATTTTTCCTGTTTGCTTATAGTGTTCTATTTTGTCAGAAAGCATTTTGTTGTATATAAACCTTACACAACCAAACACTTTTGATAGATATTCTTCTTGTTCTTTTGTTGGATATATTCTGTATTTATATGCCTTTAGCAAGATTACACCTCCTTCCCTTGAGATTCTATATATTTTTTTATTACTTCAATTGGCGCTCCACCTGTAGTCAATAAACAATAACTCCTTGACCAAAAATATTCTTTCCACAATTGTTCTTTTATTTTAGGATATTCTTTTTTAATCAATCTTGATGAAGCACTTTTATAGGCATTTATAAATTTTGACAATTCACTATTCGGATGTGCTTTGAACAATATATGAACGTGGTCTTTATCATGATTCCACTCTTGTAATGTAATATTATAATTGTCTTGTATTTTTTCAAACATCTCTTTTAGTCTGTTAGATATAATATCATCAATAACTTTTCTTCTATATTTTGTTACTAAAACAAGATGATAATACAACAAGAATACTGAATGGTTATTATTATCCAAAATCATTGATATATCACAGCTCCTTCCTCTAATACTGATTATACAGTATTAGGAAAGAATTGTCAAGCGACATTCATCACCCACTTATAGAAGTGGGTGACTTCTGTCACTAATTAGAGTGAACTACCACCGCTTATAGAAGCGGATGGCTTCTTGGTCAAGGCAACTACCGTTGCCAGATTACCCAAGCTCTAAAGGTCGTTCCGACCTCGATTAAAACAGAACATTAATAGCCTTTAGAAGGATGTGAACTACCCCCACCTATAGAGGTGGGAGCTTCGTGGTCAAGGTAACTTCTGTTACCAGATTACCCACGCTCAAAGGGCTGTTCCTTCCCCAGCTTTACCATCTACATGGCTAACTTTAGTAGTT
>Ga0209409_1003396_pt1 | contig 10495 bp, 10 predicted proteins | sample AD_JPNMR1_MetaG_FD_184424 | JGI IMG/M metagenome (GOLD analysis project Ga0209409, IMG submission 184424) | Active sludge microbial communities of municipal wastewater-treating anaerobic digesters from Japan - AD_JPNMR1_MetaG (SPAdes) (version 2) | ecosystem: Engineered > Bioreactor > Anaerobic...
AAGCCAGATTAAATCGCGTATTGCCCAGCAGCTGGGCAATTTTGGCATTGACCGCCGACAGGGTCAGCGTCGCCCAATTCGGCGTCTTCGGCACAAACCACCGATACCCCGTCGCAGCCCCGTTTTTGGCCGCCTGGCTGTCCCGCAGCGGATACACCAGATGACTGAGCCAGTTCGGTCCCACGCACGCATCCGAATCGGCAAACGCCAGCACCTGCGTATCCGCATCGGCCTGCCGAACTGCAAAGAGCAGATTATGCAGCTTCTGACTGCATCCGCTCGCCCGCCCCGCCGTCAGCAGCCGCACATTGTTCGCCCGGCTTTGGGGACGGCATTGCTCCATCAACTGTTTCAGAACCGGATACGCCGGGTCCTGCTCATCCTCCACCACAAACAGCAGCAGATACGGCTCATAATCCTGCAGAAAAAACGAGCGGATATTTTCCTCAAACGCATCATCCAGACCCCGGCAGGGCACAATCACCGCCGCTTTGGTGCGAAACTCGCGAACCCGTCTGTATTTTTGAAGCGCATAGCGGGTATTGTTGATCACCTGGATGGTGAAGACAATCTGAGCCGCCATCAGAACCGCTGCTAAAATCTCCAGCCCGCTCATCCAATCACCCTGTTAATGTTTCTTCAATTCGATTCGTCCCCTGAGCTGTCCCATTCCACAGCTGACAGAGCCGCTGAAAATCCTCCGGGCTGTCAATATCCTGCGTCTGATCCTCCACCTGAACAAAATGTCCGGATTGGTCCTGCGGCCATGTATAATCCGGCCCGCCGAATGGATCGACATTCCCCATCAGCCGATACAGCCCCCACAATTTGCCGTATTGATACGCATAGACCGGCTGCTTCCGCTGCCAACAGCGGTACACCCTCCAGAAATCATTGCCCCCAAATCCCCTCTCTCGAAACCAATGAGAGGGCTTGGGAGAATAATTCTGCCGGAAAAACGGCCCAAATACCTTCCAGCCGCGTCTGAATACCCGCCAAAACATCCGGCCTTTGTCCCGCAGCTCCGCCAGCAGCGAGTTGATTTTCAGATTCTTTTCCACTTCTGAACCAATCGAACCTGAAAAGGAACACGCAAACAATTCCGGGCGTCTGAGATTGTTCCGGCAAACCGCCGAGCCGTGCCCAACCCCCCAAAAGCAATACTCCGGACCGTTTCGGAGAATCGAATCGATGCAGAAAGGACTGAAATAGACGTCGCCGAGCAGAACTATCGTCTTTTCAGACCAGAGCGAACGGGAAGAAAACATCGTATCACTCAAATACCGGTCCGCAGACGGCGGAAAAATCTCCGCGGACCCAGCCGCCGCCTTCTCAATCTCCGGGTCTTTTGTGAGGACATAGACAGACCCTACCCCCCTGTCCCGGAGCATCTGAATCGTCCGAACCAAAAGGGGCTGCCGGCCTTTATCGACCGGAACCAGCTGCTTCAGCGTACCAAAGGCACGATTCCACCGCTGTCCCTGTCCGGCCGCCGGTATAATCGCTGTTATTTGAACCGTCATAAAATACCGATTTTCGCAAACAAGTCTTTCTTCATCGAATTATAGAATAACAAGGTCAAAAAGCAATTGAATTGCCGTCAGTCGCCTTAAGAGCATTTTTCACAAAATCAATAAAAAGACTTTGTTTCCTCGATGACTTTTGGTATTGTTAACCTCAAAAGGAGATGTATTTAATGGTGATTTATGCAGATTATGACCGCTTGTGACAGCAGCTTTTTTCATTGCGTCAAACCGCTTGCGGACGGTGTCCGCCGTCTTTATCATCAGCCGCTGCTCGTCTATAACATTGGTCTGACGTCTGAAGAAACCGCCGAATTGGACTGCACCCTTATTCCCTTACAGGTCAGCAGGCATTACAAATCCTACACCATATATCAATCGACTCCGTTTATTAACGCAACCCATAAACCTTCCTGCCTGAGGCACTATTTTGAACATTTCAGCGAACCCGTCCTTTATGTGGATGCAGACTGCCTCTTTTGCCAACGTGTTGAACTGGATGGGTTCGACATCGGCATCACTGTAAAACCCAAACGAAAACTGGATATACAGAACTTCTTTAACGGAATTCTCAACTCCGGCGTTCTTTTCTTCCGCCGGTATCCGAAGCTTCTCCTGGACCGATGGATGCAGAAATGCGCAGCCGGCGGCCATACGGACCAGAGCGCTCTGGCAGAGATTCTTTCTGAAACCATCAACTGGAGAAAACCTCGGCAGATTCAGGATTGGCACGGTTTCTCCGTCCGGCTTCTTCCGGTGAAAATCTACAATGATTATCACTTAAAAACCGGCAAAATCTTTCATTTCAAAGGCCTGCGGCACAGCAAAGAAATCTATCCGCATCTGCTTGAAGCCATGCAGAAAGGCAAAAAGGTCCGGCGGGAATATGATTATTTAAAAAACCGACTGCAAAAAGAAGAAAAACAGATATCAGCAATCACCGCCGCAGATATGCTGATACAGCCGGAAACCCTCTAAAAAAGAACAACCAGAAAACGGCCAAATCGCAGACGTCCCAGCATAACAGCCCAAAAAGACCATTTATTGTATTGAATCGCTTTTTGCAAACACTGGAGCCCTTCTGTCTTTCTGCCCTCCTGCAACAGCTTAAAGCCGGTTTTTCGATACTTCTTCGATAAAACCCGCATCGCCTGCCTGCGGGGAATCCAGTCAGCCCCGCCGTATTCAAAGTAAAACCGCTCCGGAACCTTCAGATTATCCAGATGAACCCTGCCTTTCCCGCCGCGGCGGCTCAGACTCTCTGCCTGCGAGCGTCGAATTACAAATGTTTGCGGGACAAATAAGAACGGAGTTCGAGTGGATAACCGCAGAAAAAAGTCCTGATCCTCCGCCAGCTCCAGCGTTTCATCAAAAAAGAACCCGTCCAGCAGTTCCCGACGAATCAAACTGGCCTGGCAATACACAAAAAAACGGCAAAACAAAGAACGCACAATCCAGCCGGTACAGGCATACTTGTCATTCATTCGTTCCTGCCGACTGCCGTCCGGATGCTCCATCGTGACAGAAGCATATGCAACCCCGTATTCCGGCACTTTCTCCAGCGACGAAACCATTGTTTGCAGATAATCCGGCACATACAAATCATCTGAATCCAGAAAAGTGATATACCTCCCGCCTGCCTTTCGCAGTCCCAGATTTCTAGCCGAAGAAACACCGCCGTTTTCCTTCCAAAAATACCGTAACCGTTCATCCTTTATGGAAGAAACCGCCTGTGCTGTTCCATCCGTCGAGCCATCGTCGATTACCAGAATTTCAAAATCCCGGAAGGTTTGCCGGCAGACACTTCCGATGGCCTCCTGCAACAGTGCCTTGCGGTTGTAGGTAGGAATGATTACACTGACCCGCGGCATTTTTCGGTATCCTCCTAGCCAATACTATGATATATTAAGATTTGAAATAAACAACAGTTAAGTACACAATAATAATGGAAATACCGCTGGAGTTTCCGATAACCGATCCGAAAACCGGACATACAGCCGCCGTCCGGTGCACCGCTCTTTTGCGCCGATTGACCGGGATGCGGTGTACCTATGATGGATTCTGGAAGGGTCAGCCGGTCATTGTCAAAATCTTCACCAGCCCCCTGCGCGGATTTCTCCATTTGAAACGCGAGATGCGCGGCCTTCGCCGGCTGGCCGAACGCGGCATCCCCAGCCCCGCTCTGCTGCATTCCGGAAAAGACCCATCCGGCCGATGGGCCCTGATTCTCGAGAAAATCACGCCGGCGGACGACCTGGCCAACCTGCTTGAGAAAACAGAGGACCCGCAGCAGAAAGCCGAGCTCTGTCTGAAATGGCTCGATTTTGTCGCCTTGATGCATCAAAAGGGGGTTCTTCAAAAAGACCTCCATCCGGGCAACTTTCTTTTCAACGGCAGCCGCCTCTACGCCCTGGACCCGGGAACCATTCATTTCCGCCGCAACCCTGTCTCCATTGAGCAGGGACTTGAGCAGCTGGCCGGCATGCTTTGCACAATGCCCCCTGCCCTGCGGGAGAACCCCCAGCCGCTGCTGGAACATTATGGCCGGCTCCGAGGATTGAAACCGACGGCGGACACGCTCGCCCGGCTTGAAACGTATATCTTCCGGCAGCAGCGGCGGCTCCTTCGTCAAACCCTCCCAAAAACCCTGCGAAACAGCAAACGGTACTTCTCGCTTCAGGAAGGCCCATACCGGGGCATGTTTACCCGTCAGGACTGGACGGAGGAAACCGCCCGGCAGTTCATCCGCCAAATCGACCTATTGATGGAGGCCGGGCAGATTCTCAAACGCGGCAATACCTGCTTTGTCAGCCGCGTGCAGTTCGGCTCGCTGGATATCGCCGTCAAACGCTACAACTACAAGGGCTTCTGGCACTCCCTGCGGCACACCCTTAAGGACTCCCGCGCCCGAAAATGCTGGCTGGCCGCCCACCGGCTGATGCACTGCGGCATTCCCACCCCGCGCCCTTTGGCTTTTATCATACAAAGACGGTTTGGTTTGCTCCGGCAGTCTTATTTGCTGTCAGAGTTTCTTCCAGGCAGCAATCTGGATGAATTCCTCAAATCCTCGGCCGCTTGCGAAGAAAAAGAAAAAATTGTAAGACGGGTAAAAACGATTCTTTCTTCTCTTGCAGCAAACGGCATGGTTCATCATGATCTGAAACCAAGTAATATTCGACTCACCAACGCTCAGCCGGTTCTGATTGATTTGGACGCTCTTCGCTCGCAGCTGTTTTTGCGGCGGAAAGACAGTATCCAAAAAGAAATGGAGGCGGCTTTTTGCAAACGGCTGGAACCATTCATCCACGCAGCGCATTCAAAACAATGCGGCAAAATTGTTCCCCAATAATCCGGTGATCGAATCGCTGTACATAAGCCCTTGCTTTTTGCCCCCAATCCTTTCGAAGCGGCTCATTAGAAATAAGTCGTCGAACAGCTTGATGCCACTGTTCGAGAGTCGAGGCGGAAAAACCAGCACCGCTTTCCTCAACGAAATCATGATTAACCCCTACAGGCGAAACAATCACGGGCAGTCCCGCCGCAAAATACTGAAGAATCTTAAAACCGCATTTTCCCCTCGTGAAACTGTTATCCGGCAGCGGGGCCAGACCGATATCGCACTCCTGAAGCATTTGGGCTTGATTATTCAAAGACCACACGCTCTTCTCAACCGGCAGGTACCTGCAATCCAAAAACTGGTCTGCAATAATTCGCAAAATTACAGAAGGATTTTCCTGCCCAATCTTCTCCAGAGCCGGTTTTATCTCCTCCAAATAGCGCAGCGTGCTGCGGCTGCCGATCCAAACCAGACGGATTTTTCCATCCTGCGGTTTCTTGATTTGTGATTCATAAGCCCTTCCATCCAGACCGGTGGGAAGAATATGAACATTTTTGCAAAAAGGCCTTGCCTGCTCCGCCAAATAAGAATTGCCGGCAATTACACAGTCGGCCATCTTCACCGTCCGCCGAAACAGCCGAAAATGACCGGTCCATTTTTTGTCGGGCTGTTGAGGATTATACATCACAGCATCGTCAAAATCATACAGAATGCGCCGCGCGTTCTTTCGCAGAATCCGAGCATCGAGCATATTCAGCGTCTTTTTGTGAATCAGAACTCCATCAAACCGGGCGGCCTCCCGAAACAGCCGCCAGCGCTGCCGATAAGACGGAGGAATTCGCTCAATCTGACAAACCACTCCACAGTCTGCCAGCCGCTTCAGGTACACCCCAATCCGCTCCCGATAACTGGCCCGCTCCGGATTGTTTGATAAGACAAGCAGATTCACAGTCAAAACCAAAACAAATCAGTCCTTTGAATTCAAACCGCTGAAAACCGAACCGCTCTTAAGAAACATCAAACCTTGCTCATAATCAAAAAAGGCACCTATTCTCCTCAAATAATCCGCTACAGCGGGATGATTATAAATCTCCCATTGGGTCTGCTCGTCGAGCTCTCCCTTCCATCTCTGGGCAAAATACAGTTTCCTGTCCTGATGCGCTTGCAGATGACCAGCTTCGGCTGTGAGACCCCAGCTGCAAAGCCAGAAAATGAGAGCCCGCGTAGTTAGTGGACAAGATATAAACAATCTGTCTTTGAATCGCCATTCGATTTTTCGGCAGCCGCCTGTCTCAATATCCACTTGGACTTTCCGACTTTTTCATCCGCTCAGAGAATAACTTTCCAGGGAGCATTGTAATCACCCGTCCTGATCAAGTCCATCAAATGCCGGGCCATCTTGGTACAGTTGAATTCCCGATGGGCGTGTTCCATTCCGGCACGGGCAATCCGTTCCCGCTCCTCTTCGTGTGCCAAATACCACTCCGCCAGTTCAAAAAACTCCTCCGCCGTATCAAAATACCGAAGATGTTTTCCATCTTGAAAAAGAAGGTCGGAATCCGGCACTCGTTTGGCCAAGGTGAACGTCCCGCAGGCAAGGCAGTTCACCAGCCGGTCGGAGTGATACAGAGGAACATCATTAACAACATTGATGCTCAGAGCAATTTTGGCAGCACTAATGGCTTGAAAGACCTCAATGCCATCCAGAGTGGGAAACCCAAAACACCCATACAAACGAACCCCTTGCCGATTTCTCAAACGTTCCAGCAAAAGCTGTCTTTCCTTATCAGCTTCGGCGGAAAACCGTTTATGGCCTTCTGGCCCTGTAAAAATAATATCAGACTTCCACTTCTCCTCTACATTGGGATAGGGTCTCTGGATATCCGGATCACAGGGACACGGCAGAAAGGCACATCGAGAAACCCCTTGATCCTTAAATTTTTGCATCCACACACCGGCATTTGTTACAATTGCCAAGTCCAGCATTTTCAGAATCTCAAACCATCTTGGGACATAATTCCGAGGATAAGGATCCGCATCCCGTCCAACCAAAAAAGCACGGGGAGCTGCCTTTCGAATCTCCCGAATCATCTCTGTATTAAAATATTTCAGCACACACAGGATCAGGATATCCGGATAATAGCAGCGAATTTGCTCCAGCATAATCTCAAAAGCTTTTGCCTTTTCCCATCGATGCTTCATAGGGAGCAGCCATTTCCGTTTTTGTTCTGCAATATCCCAAAAGCTGAACGGCTGGACATCATGCCCCAGACGAATCAGTCCCTTGACCCACCTCCGTCTTTCGAGCCGAATGGACTTGGGCGAATCATTTTTAAAATCTGCAATTAAGAATATCCGTTTGCTGTCATTCAACATCCCGGTTCCCCTTTAAAGAATATATTTCCAGGGAGCAGAATAGCTGCCTGTCTCAACCAAATCGAGCACCCGCTGAGCCATCAAGGTACAATTCATCTGGCTATGGGCCTTCTCCATCCCCGCCTGCGCGATAGAACGTCGTTCTTCTTCATGCTGAAGATACCAATCCGCCAAATCGAAAAACTCATTCACACTACGAAAATACTTCACTTCCCGTCGATCCTCAAAAAGCAGGTTTGAATCAGGAACCCATTTGGCCAGCGTAAAGGCCCCGCAGGCAAGACAGTTAATAAAACGATCAGAATGACAAAGCCGCTGGCTGTTATCGGCATTAATGCTTAAAGCAATTTTCGTGTTCGAAATAGCCCGAAATGCATCAAGACCTTCTATGCGTCTGTACCCCAGACTGCCATAGATCCGTGCAGAGGGCATCCGGGACAGCTGTTTCAAAATGGCAATTCGATCCGGATCTGTAGCATGCATCGGGTGTTCCGAACGGCCGATGAAAAGAATATCGGCCTGCAAATGCGGTTCGGATTCATAAGGATGCTGAATATCAGGATCACAGGGACACGGCATAAAAGCACACACAGGCACACCGGCCTTCTTATAGTCCTGAAGCCACGAACCCGCATTCGTCGCAAGGACAATATCCATTTTACGAGCAATTTGCATCCGTTCCTTATTTTGTGCCGGTTTCCAGTCGTTATCTCGTCCGAGAAAAATGGTGTGTTTCAGAACATCTCTCAAAAATCCCAAACAATCCAGACTGACATCTCTCATATTGGAAATCAGCACAATATCAGGTCGATACGATTCGGCAATCTGAATCAGAGATTTCTCTGTTTTCCTTCTCCCAAAAAGAAATGCATACCTTCTCTTATGAAACGGGGTAAAATGATGAAGAATATTTCGGTAGCTGAAGGTCTGAACATCACAGCCGTTCCGCACAAATCCCTTGATCCAATGCCTCCTTTCTATCCGAAGGGATTCGGGCGAATGCAGCTTAAAATCGCCGATAATCAGAATCCGTCTGGCCCATGCCATTGATTTTCCTACCCCTTACGCAAGAAATAAGACATCTTCCATTGAAGAAATTTCGTTCAGAATCAAGCGATGAATTCCAAAGACACAGTAGGGCTTATAGCCGAAGGATGCCATAAACCCCTCAAAGTCAGCCGGCGTAATTCCAAAATGGGTCATTCCATTTCTCGACACCTCTACCAGAACCGGAGGCAGGGAGTGCTTGTTCTGCTTAAAATATTCTGAACACCCTCTTAGAACGGCCCATTCATACCCTTCCGTATCAATTTTAATCATCGAAGGAAAAATCTTGTTTTTATTTAAATAAGAATCCAGCCGCTCCCTCTTCACCTCGATTTGGGTTTCAATCTTATCTGAATCGATAAAATCTACCAGCATCGAAGATCCTCCCGGGTTAGTACGATGAACATACATCGGAACGGCTACTTCGAATGAGTCCCCCAGAGCTGTATTGTTTAAAAAAAAGGTGTAGGAAGGATTCAACTCCTTCAATCTCTTCAATAAGCCAAAATATTTCGGAACAGGTTCAAAACAATGAACGGCCCCACCTGGACCGACCCTATCTGCTGCCACCGCAGAGATAAAACCGAAATTCGCCCCGACATCGATGAATACTCCCTGCTTGGGAAGAAATTTTCGAATCGACTCCTGAATTTGTAATTCGTAGGTTCTGTCAAACATTTTTCGATAGCGAGGAGTGTTGTGAAACTCGAAACGAATCTTCCCGATAGTCCCCTGAAATGTCTCAGCAGGATACGAAAAATACCGGGCCCTCCATTTTCTCCACTTCTTTTTGAAATAAAAAAGCGGATGTTTCCGTTTCCAGTTCTCTTCCATAAACTCCTCAACAATCCAAAGAATCCTCTGAAAGAATAGAACGAATCAGTTCAGATTCCATAATTGCTTTGATACGCTTTTGAATCTTTTTGATTGTACGCCTTTGGAGATTATACTGTTTCTGATTCACAACCTGCGTTGCATGGGCTAGATGGAACACGTATTGCTTCAGCACTCTATCCGGGATTCGGACTGTTTTATACCCCCGGTCCTCCAGCTCAAAATACAGTTTCTGCCCCACCGTCAGCCCCTTGTCCCGGTCCATCAGAAACGATAGGTTCTCCTTTTTCAAAATCTCCGTCCGATACGCACAGCAGACCGTCCGATTGTAATACCGATACCGTCCCAACGGGTCCGGGACCCGAAACAGTTTTCGAAAGAAGGTCTTGTAATCCGTCGCCTTCTTCAGCCAGACTCGCCAGGTTTCCTCCAGCTCCACCTTCCCCCCGCCGACACAGGCCATTTTCGGCTCATCCCGAAACGGCTCCAGCAGCAGGTCCAGCCACCTCTCCCGATGCACCACCGTATCCGAGTGCAGCGACACAAAAAACTCCGTCCGGCACTCCTGCAGGGCCCAATCCAGCGCCGCCGCATGGGCATATCCGCCGCTGGAATCATTCGTCGGGTCCTTCCGCTCCATCAGCCGAATCCACGGAAGCGATTTTAAGTACTCCAGCGACTCATCCTGCGAATTGTTATCGACCACCACCATCTCATAGGGCCCGCGGGTATATTTGCGGATGCTCCGCAGACACAGACGCGTCAAATCGAGTGTCTTGTAATTGACAACACAAATTGTCGCGATTCCGTTCGTCCGGCTCATGATTCCTGCGGCACAATCAGCTGCGTTTCATATAGATTTTTATAGACCTGGCAGGTCCGAATCAAGTCCTCATGCCGGCCCTGCCCCACAATCCGCCCTTTGTCCAGCACCACAATCCGGTCGGCGGAAATCACCGTACTGAACCGATGCGCAATCAGAAAACACGTCCGGCCCTTCAGCAGCGTCTGCAGGGCTGCGTGAATCTTCGCTTCGCTGTCGGCGTCAATCTGGCTCATCGCCTCATCAAAAATCAAAATCGCCGGATTCTTCAAAATCGCCCGGGCAATCACAATCCGCTGCATCTGCCCGCCGCTGAACCCGCTGCTGTGCTCGCCGATAATAGTATCATAGCCCTCCGGCAGCGGCTCAATAAACTCATGCGCATAGGCCCGACGGGCCGCCTCAATCACCTCTTCCCGGCTTGCCCCCGGCTTGCCGTAGGCGATATTGTTGGCAATCGTATCCCGAAACGTCACAATATCCTGCGTCACCAGCCCAATCTGCCCCCGCAGACTCCGCAGTGTCGCCCGGCGAATATCCCTGCCGTCTATCAGA
>Ga0209409_1003410_pt1 | contig 10456 bp, 5 predicted proteins | sample AD_JPNMR1_MetaG_FD_184424 | JGI IMG/M metagenome (GOLD analysis project Ga0209409, IMG submission 184424) | Active sludge microbial communities of municipal wastewater-treating anaerobic digesters from Japan - AD_JPNMR1_MetaG (SPAdes) (version 2) | ecosystem: Engineered > Bioreactor > Anaerobic >...
TGTGTACCATGTGCACCACCATAAGAAGAGTCTGCACCTGCTGGAAGTTCTTCATCAGTCGCTGGCCTGTAGCCTGCTATAACCTGACCTTCAAGGTCTGGATGCGTTCCATCTACACCGGTATCTATCACTGCAACGATAACTCCTGTGCCACTTGCTTCTGGCCAAACTTCAGCAGCACCAATTGCTTCAATTCCCCACAGTGAAGTACTGAATTCTTCGGAACCTCTTGAAGAACTTGAAAGTGCTTTCATACCATTCTTAAGAGATTGAATAGTCGAATTATCAACAGGCATTGGCTTTATGAGTTCTCTTTTGTAGCTTGGTTCGACGTATTTCAACCCCTGAATGTCTGCTTTTCGGATCTTTTCATATGCTTGTTCAACTGTCCCATTGAAACTAATAGAAATCATACTTATCTCTGGAAGGTCAACAACGATTTTACCATTTAGAAGTTCTGCAACTTTCAATGCAGATGTTCTGTTTGTATAACCAACAAGTATCTTACCTTCCGTATATTGCCCAGCCTTTAGCTCACCAAAAATTGTCAAGTCTTTCACTGTTTTAGTACTATTTGTCACATTTGAGTCATTGCTATTTGTAGGTGCGACCTTTTGTGTACAAGATACGAAGACAAAAAGAGAAATTAGTATTGCTAAGAAGATAAAAGTAAGTCGCTTCATCATGTATCCCCCCTTCCTCAATTACTACCCGTGGTGAATGTATTGTATACCTCTGGGTCTATAGCATACGATGTTAAATTTGGTACTACATCTGTGTGTACTGAGTAAGCAATTGACTTGAACTTCTTTGTTGAATCTGTTTCAGAAATTCCGTTGTATTCGAGCTGTGCAGCAAGCAGTTCATTACCCCAACAATATGTTTTATTCGCTTGCAGTTTATCGTGTGCATAAGGTGCAGCTATTCCAAAATCGACCCAGTAATATCCAAGATCCGCGTAAGAGTTCTCGTAATAAAAGTCACTGAATTTTAATTCTACAGAAGTACTTTCTGTCAGGAAGCTGTAGTAATATGCTTTACCGCTGTCTACAAAGCCTAAACTGTAATAACCATAATCGTTTACTGTTTCATCGTACAGCCATATGTTCCATCTGTATTTCAACGTCTTTGTTTCATCATCTTCAGCTGGTACGTAGTCTTCAAGACCTCTGTACTTCCATCCGAACGTTGGATCCCTTGAAACGTTCGTTGCACCATTTAGTGGACCAGTGTATTCGATCTGTACCATAGGAAGAGGAATTACAGAACCAATAATTGTCATAGGAGCCTCATATCCATCATACACTGCAGAAACAGCGTACCAAGTTTCCTTCCCAACTTCTAAAAGTGGTGACGAATCTCTGTAAGGCATTACCGAGGTAGTAGCAATCAAATCGTAGTTGATGCCATCAAATGACCTGTAAAGATTATACGATTTTGGTGCACTTCTTGAAGTTGCCTGAGTCGAATTGGCAAACGGAAGCCATCTCACTTCGACCCAAAGGTTGGTGTCAGCTGGAGCGCCATTGACTTTGTCAACAGGATTTGCTGCTGTCACATTCTTTTCAATAGGTGGTTTGCTGTAGAATTCCACCGCACTACGGCGAGTGTATGCAAGTAGATCGTAGCTAGTCTTATTTACTGATGTGTACTTTTCAACTTCATATGGCGTTACTGCTGGAATATTTCTCTTTACATTAATCCATATCAATTTTTCAACTTTGTTATCATTATGATCATATACATCAACTACCAGCGGTATTGTGCCATTGAACTCTTTGACAGAAATGTATCCTTCAAGTTTTGAAGCACCAGAAACATACAACCTCTGACCAGCAAAGAAACTTGTACCAGGAATACCATTTGCCTTTGCATAAATTACGTTGATTCCTTCTTTGAATTCAGTTGGTGTCGCTGTCACAACAACATATATGCTATCCAAAGTCATGTTGTTGATATTTGCTTCAGTTGTTTTCGTATTGTCTGTATAAACTTTCACATCTACATCAATCGGTATTTCTTTTGTTGTTTCTCCAACTGTTGCCTTCCTTAATGTTGTTGAAAGAGTATATGGTTCATCGTTGTTTAGTTTAAGTCCCAATATTGTCGTTCTTGCGTACCCAGACTTGCTGAAAAATACGTTTAGTTTTTCGTTACTACTGTACAGAGTCACAGAAATACTTGCCTTGCCATTAGCATCCGTTGTTCCGCTTCCTCTGACGGTTCCATCAGCGTCTTTGACAGTGACATTTGCACCTTGAACGACTGGGCCAGAGTTGAATTCTGAGACATAAGCTGTAAATGTTGTTGACATCGAATCTCTGACGTAAACTCTGAGTGATAACTCTGATGTCATGCCATCCTCATCTTTAGCAGTTACTTTGACAGTATACAACCCAAGATCACTGGAGGAAGTTTGCCATGTATAGACACCATCAACGATTTTGCCAGGGCCGCTTTTGAGAGAAATGGTTACTTTAGTGTTCTCTGGATCTGTTACCAGTGGTGTTAAATCAACACTTATACTTTTCCCTTTTACAACTTCTAAATCCGGAATCTCTTGCCAAACAGGTGCTTGGTTAGCTTTCACAATTATATTGAATGACTGTCTTGAAATGTTGTTAACGTCATCAGTAGCTGCAACTGTTATCGTGTAAGTCCCTGCACTTGTTTGCATGGTGGTTGTCCACAAGTATATGCCATTTTCAACGGTTCCAGGTCCACTTTCCTTCATAATTGTCAATGGTGATCCCTCTGGATCAGTAACATATTTTGTGAGATCAACTGTCACGCTCTTGGGCGTTACAACTTGCTGATCTGGGATAATTTGCCAAACAGGTGCTTGATTACCGACTAGAATCTTAAATGTCTTTTCCGTCTTTGCACCTGCATTGTCTTCTGCGACAACAGTTACTTCATAAGTACCTTCTTTTATTGGTGTCCAGGTGTAAATACCATCAGAAACTTGGCCAGGGCCAGTTTTTAATGTAATCGATTTTAGTGCACCTTCCGGGTCAGCAACATAGTTTTTGAGATCAAGCGTCACAGTCTTTCCTATATCAGTTGTTTGATCTGGGATGTTTACCCATACAGGTGGCTTGTTAAACAGATTCGTACATCCTGTGAATATGAAGAATGACAGCAAAACGAGTGTCAATACCGCAAGTGTACTCTTTCTACCAGTAGACATTCTCACGAAAATCCCCCCTTTTAAGTGGTGAAATATGATACAGTATTTGGAAAGAGAAATAATTTGTGGTTGTATTATTGTACAAGAACAGCTTGAAAAAACAGTTTATAAATAGCAATGCTGTGTTCTTTCCCCCTTGAGAAAAATAAACGGTAAGATTAATTTTTCTAATTATACTACTTTTTGATTATGAAAGTCAATGCATTTACAAATGTTGAATTCTTCGTCAGTATCTATAAATTTATCTCTACATATTCTAATAGTAAAGTAAATTAAGAAATGTCTATTCAACTGACTTTCTTGACAAAATTTGCAAAAAGCATAATATCGTATTAGAAGACAATGCATATAGAGGTGACTGATTTGAATATATACGAATATGACAGGAATATTCCTTTCAATTTGAATAAGCAGCGACTTGATGACCATGTGCTTCTTTCGTTTGATGCTGTTTACGAACCAGATGTACCAGAAGCTAAGCGAGTACTTGTGCATTATTATGAAGCTGAGAATCCTTGGATGAATCTCATATTCCTCCACGGGATAGGTAATGGTCATATACGCTATTTGATGTGGTTTGGGAAGTATTTTGCAAAGCATGGTATAAATGTTTATTTCTTAATTCATCCATACCACTTAGAAAGGGGAAAGCCCGAATGGACGGGCGGAGAGCCTTTCTACCACCATTCTCCTGCACATTGTATCGTGAGGTTTCATCAGGCGATAAAGGATGTGCGAAGGACGATGGATTTGATAGAATCGTCACCAGAATCAGCAAAATTACCAACTTCGTTGATGGGGTTCAGCTTCGGTGGAATGATTGCAACGATGACGCTTGCACTTGATAAACGTCTGAAGAGTGGCATACTTGCTTTTACCGGCGGAGATTGGAGATGGCTCAATTGGCATTCTCCATACCTTGGCCCTGTGAGGGAAGGATATGCAAAGTACAGTAACGAGTGGGGTTGCAAGGATGAAGAGCTGTGCGTCAAACTCAGAAGCAAGAGTAGAGCACAGATTGCACAGCTCAAGAGCATAGATGACATATTCACGCTCACTCCTTCTTGCTTTCATTACGACCCACTCTCATATGCGAAATTCGTTTCTCAGCCAGTACTTATGTTCCAGGGCATATTTGATAAAATCATCCCAGCTCAGTCGTATGCTGGTGTGTATGAGCTGTTGGATAATGGTAGAAAGATTGTTATACCATCCGGTCACAAGAGTTCATATGTGTACAGAAAAATTATCGGGCACAGTTGTGTAAAATTCTTCGAGAAGAATATGGATAGGAAAAGGTTTGAGGTTACTGACGAGGCTGATGAATTTGGTAGGGCATAGGCAGATTGAAACAAAGTGAACGAGATGGAAAAGCAAAAAAAGGGGTGTTGGAGATGTTCGATGCGTTGATAATCGGCGGAGGACCTGGCGGCTATGTCTGTGCAATAAAGCTTGCTCAGTACGGTAAGAGTGTTGCACTCATTGAAAAGGAAAATCTTGGCGGGACTTGTACAAATTGGGGATGTATTCCTACAAAGGCACTGCTCACAGCGTCACATCTTCTCGATGAAGCAAGGGAAAAGTCCGATAAACTGGGTATCAAGTTGAGTGTTGAAGGATTTGAACTCTCCAAGATAATGGCACATGCACAGAAGAACATCGTCATGGGGAGAAAGGGTATAGAGTTTTTGATGAAGAAGAACAACGTGACGGTGTACAAGGGAACGGCTGAAGTTCTGACGAAAAGCAGAGTTAGAATAAAGGAAACAGGCGAGGAGATAGAGTGTGCGAATCTCGTACTTGCACATGGTTCTGTACCGGTGATGTTCCCACCTTTCAACAGCGTTGATGGTATATGGACGAGCAACGATGTCTTTGTAATGAAAGAATTGCCAAAGAGTATACTCATCGTTGGTGGTGGCGTGATTGGTGTAGAGTTTGTGACGTTCTTCAGCTCGTTGGACGTGAAGGTCACTGTTGTAGAACTTGCAGACCACATCCTTCCAAACGAGGATGACGATGTGGCAGACGAATTGAAGAAGGCGTTTGCAAGAAAAGGCGTTGAAATTCTTGAAAAGAGCAAGGTTACAGGCGTTGAGAAGATAGATGTTGGCTACAAAGTGCTCGTAGTTAGTAGCGATGGAAGTGAGAAAACGTACGTCGTGGATAAAGTTTTGGTTGCAGTTGGAAGAAAGCCGAACATACCTGAGGATGTGCGAAGCCTTGGTGTAGAAATTGACAGGGGCGTTAAGACTGACGCACACATGCAAACGAACATCGATGGTGTGTATGCGATAGGAGACATCCGTGGACAAATTATGCTTGCACACGTCGCATCGCATGAAGGTATCGTGGCAGCAAAGAACATAGCCGGTATCGACACTCAAGCAGACTATTCGGCAGTGCCTTCGGTCATATTCACAAATCCTGAGATCGCATCAACCGGATTGCGAGAGCGCGACATCGATAAGGCAAAACAAGAAGTCAAGATTTCCAAATTTCCACTCTCTGCAAACGGACGAGCAAGGACGATGCTCGAAAACATCGGCTTTGCGAAGGTTATTACCGATGCAAAGACTGGCGTAGTGTTAGGTATGAGTATCGTCTCACCATCTGCAACGGAACTAATCATGGAAGGTGTGATTGCCGTAAGAAACAAGCTCACCGCAGAACAGTTGGAAGAATCGATCCATCCACATCCAACGCTGAGCGAGACGCTGCTTGGCGCATTTGAGGATGCAACCGGAAAGGCAATACATTTGTGATGATTTTCGATAATCTAATAAAAGCAGCAGCCTACAACAGGCTGCTGCTTTTAATAAATAAATGGATTTCAAAAGTTCAAAAGTCTTAGAATCTAGTTTCCATTCCCAAGCTTAGAATTGGTGTTATATTCAAGGTCGCATCGAAATAGGTTATCTTTCCTTCTAGCTGAGCAAATATTCCAAAGCCACCAGGATAGTATATGGAATTGTCTGTATAGCTCGAAATTCTGATGCCTGGAGAGAGAAATGCATTTACCGTTTCGAAATTGTCATTGGATAACATGCCCAAATCGAGATACACTTCTAATTGCTTTGAAAGTACAAAGAGTGATGATTCTGCAAAGAATTGATTTGTTGGAATTGTAGCAGTCAAGTCTGTAATGGAGTAACCAATTGAGAACGATTGTTTGTGGTTGTTGTAAATGTCACTGCTAATGTATCCAAGAGTAAAGTTAAATCCTTCATTTGATGTCGAAAAGGTAAATCTTCCACCAATGAAATTCGGATGTCTTTTTGTTTCAATAGCATATGAGTTTTCCTTTATCTGCTCGCCTGGTATGATGTAGAAAATGCTTCCGTCGGATGTATCAGCAGATACTTTATCGATTCTGAGATATCCCATTGTGAATCCATCGTATATGTCTTGAAATACGTATCCTTTTTTGATGCCGATGTTTTCACCAGATAACAGAGAAACCTTGTTACCTTGCACTTTTGATACGATACTACTCAATGGGAAGATTAACTGCAAAAATTCATACACATTACTTGATATGTCATCAATTATAGACATATCCGCTTCAGTTTCTGAGTTCACTCGTTCGGTACCGAATCTGTCTATGATTTCTTTCTTTGGTACTTTGCACAAGGACTCAAATGCCTTTGAACCTAAAATCTCACCGGTTTCTGTATCGTATATGTTGCAGAGTAGGGATGCATACTTTTCCATGTCAATTTCTTCAAAGAGTATATAATCGTAGAATGTGGTTGCCGATATGTAACTTTCTTTTTCCCAGCCATTTCCAGGATATCTGACATATCGACCATCTTTCATATTTACAATATATGTTTTCTTATCCGAATCGTACGAATAATACTTACCAACTTCGATACGCACTGGTACATCCATGCTATTTGAAAGAGATTTTTTGGTGTATGCACCGTTCATGGCATTTTCGAAGAAGAGATATTTTGTAGATTGAGTTGTCTCGCTCATTTTCACTGGATTGTCAAAGGCAATTATGTAAGCTGGTGGCGTAAATTTCAAGGTTACTTCTTTTCCAAAAAGGTCTTTGAATTTTATCGTCTTGAATACTTCATCCAAATACAAGCGGTCGTAAATGTTGTACCTTGTATCTTCTTGAAGCTTTGATATGATCGACATTCTCATGTTTTTGTCAATCGCAGGGTTGAACACGATGGCTATGTCAATCTTGTACGGTGATTTTCTATTCGTGATCTCGTAGTGTTGCTGTGTTGCTTTGCCTATCATTCCTTTTACGCTGTTATCTGAAACTCTGATGGGTACCACGGATTTAACGAATACATTTTCTATATCCACATCGGTTATGTAAATGCTCATGTAGTATTCAGTGCCACTCTCTATTTTCTCATATCTCTTGTATAGGTCGCTTGCTATGTACTTCTCTTCTTCACTCCTTGCCCAAGAGAATTCTGGTACGTAGATGTAAGAGCCGTTCACATCTGGTACGTATTTGTTATTCTTTGAATCGTATGAGTATCTTGCCCTCTTTGATGTGTAGTAATAAGTACCTTTATAGTAAACGTACGTGCCTTCTCTGTCTCGTACGAATTCGTTTACCTTTCTTGAATACGATTCTTTCTTTAGGTCGATTAGATGGACAACCCTTAGTATGTTATCTGGCACTTCTGTAGAGAATGCATTCATTAATTCAGCACCGAGGTCTACTTTCTCGTATATTGTTGGAATTTTAGAGTCGATTATGATTTGTACTTTGCCTGCACCGATGACAAATGTGCTTAAGAGTATAAGCAAAGCGATGAAGTATATCTTACTAGTTGGAATCGCTATCCTTACCATAGTAGACCACCACCAAAAATGAACTTATCAAACGAGAGTGTTGAGAATGCTTGGATGTTAAGTACACCAAATTTCAAGCCTAACCCTACATATGCAGCATCTTCGAACTTTACCATCCCTAATCCGTAAATTGAAATGCCATTGTCAAATAATCTGAATCCACCTGACACTTCAAAAGTTGGTTGCGAACTGCTGTTTCCAGAATTGTTTATGTTGTTTATGAGGTCTTTTGTTAAGAAGTCTACACCAAAATTCAGATATGAGGTCACATCCCTGTGGATATCGAGTTTTTTCAGTCCAATTGCCACTGAGACTTCAGAAGTGTCAAAGCTAAATGTGTTATCAATTCTATAAGAGATGCTGAAAGATAGCGGAATTATGAATGTAGCATTCGATTCAACGGCCATGTCGTTAGGCTTTACACTGTATCCTTTCTTTATATATGTTATCTCACACTCGCTGTAATCTCCGCCTGTTCTAATTACGCTTAATTCCGATAGTTCTGTCTTTTGGTCTTGCGAAAATATCTTAAATGTGCCACCTACTTTGACACCATCCTTATCTCCAACGTCTATGATTACCCTTGGAAATTTAATACTTTCAACGTAGCCAGTGGTTTTGTACGTAGCCATTAGTTCATCCTGCAATTTTTGAGCAAGCGCTGTGGAGAAGTAATCGAAGATCTTGTTTTTGCTCTCTTGGATACTTAGCATTCTATTGTTGTACGGATCATATACATAGTCTTTTGCAGCTATCTGAGTTGATACATCGAACGAACCAGCCTTTCTTAATTCTTTCGCGTTGAGTGAGTAGTCCACTCGTGCTTTGAGTACATAATAGACCTTTGTGTGGGGTACGAATGAGTAGAATGTGTACGCACTATAGTACTTTCCATCATACCCTCTCACATACGTTCCATCACTATTTTGTACATATCTCGATGTCGACGAATCGTAAATGTATCGCTCGCCGACAAGTATCTTCACATAACCGTTGGGTGTTAGTATATACTCTCCACTGACAGGGTTTTCTATGTATTCATTTAGTACTTGAGTTGTGTAGAAATTAAAATTGCTGACAACCACTTTAAGCTGTCCATCAACACTTTGTGTATCGGAAAGTACGATGTTTTGATTTGAAAACAAATCTTGAAGTACAAGTTCCTTGGATAGCTCTCTAAGGGCATCTTGCAACAATACTTTGAATTTTCTACTTTCGTACACCTCATCGAAGACGACACTTTCAGCGATTTTCTTAAAAGATTGTTCGTCGAGCTGTACGTCAACAGAAATAACAGGTTTTTGACCGAACGAAAATACTGTTAGAAAAATTAACAACACAAGGGTAGCTACTCTTAGTTTTTCACCCGATAGATATTTCATACCATCCCTCCAATCCCCCAAGGTATTAGTATCGAACGTATCTTAATATTTCAGTGGAATTCAAAGCTCATCATTAATCGGCGAGGAGACTCCAACTTCTGCAAGTTGGAGAGGAATCGCCAACTCTACTTTCTTATTAGTTACTAGCAAAACAAAGAAATATGTGATATAATTATACCAACAAATACCTTTGGCGCACACTTGTGCGGATAAGTAAACTGATGAGCCTGTTGGCTCTACAGTGTAGAGGCTGTTTAGACCAGCCTGAGAGAATAAGGGTCGTTTGACCAAACTTCTCTCAAAATCTCCCACCTCTATAGGTGGCGGGATGGTTTAAGTACTCTGTTGCTGTTTGAGTTTGAAGAGTTCGTCTCTCATCCTTGCAGCATCTTCGTATCTGAGTTCTGATGCGGCTTTGTACATCTCTTCTTCGAGGAGTGCAACGTACTCTTCTGTGCTGAGCGATTCTTTGAGCGTGAAAACACTGTCTTCGTATATTTTGTAGAGTTCTTCTTCCTTATCTTTGTCTTTGAATGGTTCGAATATGTCTGCCATCAATGGCTTCACAATTGTCTGTGGCTTTATGTGGTGTGCCTTGTTGTATTCGATCTGTACTTTCCTTCTTCTATTTGTCTCATCTATTGCCTTTTGCATAGCTGGTGTGATTCTGTCCGCATACATGATGACCTTCCCATTCTCGTTCCTTGCTGTTCTGCCTATGATTTGGATGAGTGTTGTCTCACTTCTTAAGAACCCTTCACTATCCGCATCCAAGATGGCGACGAGCGATACTTCGGGCAAATCCAACCCCTCTCTAAGCAAGTTTATACCAACAACGACGTCTATCTCACCTGCTCTCAACTTTTTCAGTACTTCTACCCGTCTTATAGAATCTAATTCTGAGTGTAGGTACAGCGCCCTTATGTTCAATTCCACCAAATACTCTGCAAGCATCTCTGCAGTCTTCTTCGTCAGTACTGTCACGAGTGCCTTCTCTCCACGCTTTTTGATTTCCGTTATCTCTTTCACTAAATCATCAACTTGGTATCTCGTTGGT
>Ga0209409_1003413_pt1 | contig 10450 bp, 1 predicted proteins | sample AD_JPNMR1_MetaG_FD_184424 | JGI IMG/M metagenome (GOLD analysis project Ga0209409, IMG submission 184424) | Active sludge microbial communities of municipal wastewater-treating anaerobic digesters from Japan - AD_JPNMR1_MetaG (SPAdes) (version 2) | ecosystem: Engineered > Bioreactor > Anaerobic >...
CCTTTACCCAGAGCACAAGTATCTTTAATAATATTTACATCAAATTCAGGAATAGGGGGTTCATAAACAGTATCAATAGCAATAGGAGAGTTACATCCCCAGTAATTTGTAGTAATCAGATTAAATACATGGAAATCTGTGCCGTCGTTCCAGCGTACAAAATTTCTGTGATTTCCACCTTGAGAGTTAGTGAAACTTTGTACAATTTGTCCGTTAAAGAAGTTCCATGTGTATTGTTGCAAAGTGTCTTCAACAGCTCTGATAGTGGCTTCTTCGCCGAAACACTTTGGAGGAATAATAATTACGTCAGAAGAAGGAATTCTTGCAAACTGTACTTTGATTGTATCTTTATCGGTACAGCCGTTTGTATTGTCTTCAGTCCATATCAGCAGGAAGAAAGGATTAGCGGGATTTCCTGCATTGAGTATGTTGGATGTTACAATAGCGTTCGGACTGCTTGGATTATTAAAACTGATATTTTGAGTTGAAGGAGTTGACCAGACTCCAGTTCCAATGCTTGGGATAGCATTAAGAGTTCCTGAAAAACCACAGAAGAGAGTGTCGTTACCTGCATTAGCAGTTGGAATTTGAATGAAATGAATTCTCAAAGGACCTGCAGTGTCAGTACAGAACCCGGGCATATCTTCGGGACCGGTTTCTTCGATCCAATAAAAATCGTGATATCCATAAGAAGGAACGGTAGCAGAAGCATTATTCCATGTATTTGCATCTGGATAGAACTCTGTAAAAGGATTATTTGTACTCCAATATCCACGAATACCTGTTCCCGGATTTTCAGCTCGAAGTCTGGGGAATGTCAATCCACAAACTGTAGAGTCTGCTTCGTCGGTAAGTATATTTGCAGAAGGTACTCTCCAGAAGGTAATTATTACTGTATCTTTTGATTGACAGGCAAGTGTGAATGGGGGTTGCGACATGTTTGTTTCAATCATAACAAATTCACGAGGGCCGTAAACATTTACACACACTGTGGGGTTTGGAATACTGTAATCACTGTAGTCTGCTCCATTGTCTACCCAGCTCATGCTGTATCCGGCAGTAGTTGCTTCGAGTTGTGTACAATTTCCACAGACATTTTTATCGAGACCTGCAGAAATTATAGGAATTTCAACAAACTCGATTTTTACGGTATCTATTGAATAGCAAGAACTTAAATAGGTGTTGTTTTCTCTAAATAAAAATTCCCAAAAACCTACATGGGATACAATTACATTAGTTGTGTCATTATTCAAATTATCAAAATTTGCACTAGGTGTAGGATTTACATTTGGCCGTGAAAAAACAGACCATAATCCTGATGGTATATAATTATTCGAATTCGGTAAACTATATACAGCACCAAGAGTATAATTGTTTCCGCACACTGCGTTGTCTAAACCTGCATTTGCCTGAGGCCTTCGATAAAATGTGACCCACATTGTATCAACAGTTGTGCAACCTCCTGCAGGATTTTTCATTGTCCAGATAAATGGAACGCGTACGTAAGCAGAATCTCCAAAAACACCGGGGGATGTTAAAGTTACAGATGTATTTGGTGAATTTTGATTTTCAAATGAACAGATAATATTTTTGCCTGCAACCCATAATCCGTTAGCCCATCCGGAACCAAGCGTGTCGGCAGTAAGATCGAAAGTATTTCCACATATTTCTGCTTCGTTAACAGGACCAACGCTTGCATGAGGCATTTTTGCAAAAACTACCTCAATACTAACTTCACTTGTACACTGGAGAGTTCCAATTTGAGCAGTTTCTGTCCATACAAAAGTTACAGGTTTAATTAATCCAGAAAAGTTGCTAATAGTAACATTTGCATTTGGATTTGTATTTGAAGGAATGTAAAACGGTGCAGGAACCATTGGGGTTAAAGGATCTCCGGTATAAGCTGTCCAATATCCGGGATTCGTACTGTTGTAAACATGTAGGTTGTATGTTACATCACAAACAGAATCATGAGGCATTGGAATAACCGGATTAGGGCTTTGAACGAAAGTAACAGCAATATTATCTTCGCTCCAACAAGGGCCAATAATTTCTCTCCATGTAAAAATTTGTGTTCCAAAACTTGAAGTAACTAATGTATTTGGCGAAGATTGTGATTCAAAAGAACCTGGTCCATACCAAAAACCTGATGTTCCGGGTAAAGAATATACTGCATTTAGTTGAGCTTCATTTCCACAAACTGTAATATCTTCCCCGGCATAGGCACTTGGCGTTTGGTAAAAATGAACCAAAATACTATCCGAAGCCTGACACATCCCGTTTATAACAGTCCAAGTAAACATTACATCACCATAATTTTGTACAAGTACACTTACATCTGGCGAATTTATACTTGTTCCTCCGGTTGTAAAAAAGTTTGAATTTGCTGTCCAAACGCCGATCATTCCAGGATCAGGAGGTGTTGCATTTATGTCTATGCTTAATCCACATGTTGCTAATTCAGTTTCAGAAATGTGAGCAATTGGATTAGAAAGCCATATTACTGGAACAGGAGGACTTTGAGAATAGCATGGGTCACTTTGATCTACATGCCCTGTGCCATCATTATCTCCGCATATTGCTGATACATAGTAGGTTGTTCCGTACTGTCCGTTAGGGATATCATTAAAACAAAAATTTGGAGTATTTTTTCTTACTAATATATTTGCCGGATAACCTCCAGTATGAAGAGCAAACTCAAAAACATCATTGGTTTCCGTAAATTGATTTTCATTGTGAGTTATTGCAGAAGAGCACTCATTTTGACATAATATCAGAGGATTCAGATTTGCCATTGTTCCTGCAAAGGTTTCACAGTTACAATCTCTGGATCCGGAAAAAACAAATTGCTGACAGTTATTTACATCCGTTACAGTAATATTATACATTGCTCCTGAAAGAAAATTACCTGCATAACTACCAAAATAAGGTACAGATCCTGTTCCTGTATTTACTCTGAAGGATGTTGGGTCTCCTTGGCTGTTGACAACGTCAAAGGTAACAAAATAAGAGAGGTTGTCGCCAGCACAAACATAATTAGCAAAATTTTGAATATTGATAGTTTCAAAAACTACAACGTTAATTTGATCCTGGTCTTCGCAAGGTCCGGTTATGGTATAGACAATTGTATGAGTTCCGGGTCCTGCAATATTCGGATAAAATATTCCATTTTGAACTGCATTTGGAACTGTTGTACAAGACCATGTTCCTCCTGCATGTGATGCTTCCAGAGTTATTGGATTGGCATTTGTGCATAATGGATTTATTGGAGTTATTGTTGCATCGGCAGGTAAAGTTAAAAGTGTTTGTGAACCTGAGTTTGAACAGCTTATATTTCCTGGAACATTGATGGTTTCTATCGCTGTTAAAATATATTCGGTATTGGATGTTGGAAATTCCGGTGAGCCTTGATATATGGTATTGTTTAATTGATTGCTTGTATATCCGGGAGGATTTGATGTCCATTGATAAGATGTTATTGAGGATGTAACTGTATAAGTTCCCGGCGGTGTTTGCGGAGGAACAACATAAAGTGAAGCTGTTGATGCACTGCACGAATTATCATTAATTGCTGAATTGATAGTACCCGAATCGTAAGTAAAAGTAGCTTGTCCACAGTCTGTTTGTCCTATAAAAGTTATAGTAGCTCTTGTTAAAGCTCCAACATCGACTGGCTCACAATCATAAATTTGAACAGACCATCCGGCTTGGCCTGCTAATGAACCGAAGATAGTATTCCATGGACCTACGGATGCAAAGTTTCCTACTAAAGGAGTCGGCATATCGCATACGCAAGGAGTTAGAGCCGGTGTCCCTGCGGGAATAGGCATACCACCCGGAACACTGTGAGTTTGAAAACAAAATCCGTTTTGAGCATTACCAACGTTATCTCCTGAATTACATACAGTATTTTCATCATTGGGATTACTGCAACCAAGGGCTGACCATGGAATTCCTGTCCAACTGCCATGAGTTGCGTTAGGTCCCCAGTCTGATGCAGCAGGGCAGAGTTGAACAACACCCGGGGATCCGGGTTCATTATTTTGAAATCCTGGAGCTTTCAAATAGAAACCAAGATCTGATACATAAGTGTGATTTGCCCAAAAACAAACTTTTATATAAGTATTTTCGTCAACTACAAAATTCATCCCGGGAGGATCATTAATTATAAATTCGGTATCAAGGGGATTAATATTCGCAGTTAAATCAAATGTTTGACAACCAGGTGGAATAGGATTTACATCAATGAAACTTCGATTAACCCACACCCATGCCCTGTAGCAGTTTTTTACGCCCCCACAGTTTGTACTTACCATGTAAAGACCTGAAGAAAGACCTGATGCAGTTGATGTCGTTACTCCTATCGGAATGAAACTGTTGCCGTCGTATCTATACCATTCTATAGAACAACCGGGTGCATTTATCGTTAATACTCCTATATTTTCTTGGTTATGATTCCCGCAGAAAACAAAAACGTTGTCATTTGTCCCGCCTCCTGATAAAAATGCTGAAGAATAATTAGTCTGAAATGAGCCAACAGAGCCCGGAGCAGTAATTTGTGCATTAATAAAATTAATCAAAATAAAAATTGGGAATACAACTAATAAACTAAGCTTTTTCATTAATTCCAATGTTTTTTAGACTTACTCTATAAAGACAAAGATAGTTCTTTTAATGTTGCCAAAACAAAAATAATTAAAAAAAAGCCGAAATATTAATTCCGGCTTTTATTTTCTTAAAATATTTGTTATTAGAATTAATCTCTCATAAGATGAAGAACTCCTTGTAAATTATAATCTTTATCATCCCAACCTGTTGCTTTGATAATGTAATAATAAACTCCGGGAGCCGCTTTTGATCCACCTTCAAGGTTGCCATCCCAACCGGCTTCGTAATCCTGCCAGTTTTCCCAGGTATAAACAACTCTACCGTAGCGATTTACGATTTGTCCTGTGAAAGTTTTTAAAGTTCTTGCCTTAACCTGGAAGAAATCGTTTATGCCGTCGCCGTTAGGAGAGAATATGTTTGGTACTTCAATCATACTTTCATCATCAACTTGAATACATGCCGAAAGACGAGCAGTATCTCTACATTCTGGTAAGTCTCTGTTCATTACGATAAGGAAAGGTTCGTAACATCCGGATTTGGTATATGTATGTTCAACCATTGGGTCGCAATTTTTGAGCTTAGTGCCATCCCCGAAGTTCCATTCGCAGCGTTTGCGTACATCATCGTAAATAGAGTTGTTGAGAAATGTAACAACAGCATTTGGAGCAACAAGGTTTTCGAGATCAACAGATGCTGCTATTTCCATTTGTGCATCAATCATACCAACAGTTTGAATAGTGTAATAGAAAGTATCAATACAGTATTGAGTTCCGAAGGTACTCAGGTAATGCGATATGTATTGAGTATTTGGGGTAAGGTATGAAGTTCTGATACCGTAATCACCTGCCGGTATATTCAATACCTGAGTAATAGGTCCCGGAGCAGGTCCGATTGTGTCGTAAATCCAGAAGAAAGCAGTGGTCGGAGAATCTTCATTAAATATAAGCCCTCCTTTACCCAGAGCACAAGTATCTTTAATAATATTTACATCAAATTCAGGAATAGGGGGTTCATAAACAGTATCAATAGCAATAGGAGAGTTACATCCCCAGTAATTTGTAGTAATCAGATTAAATACATGGAAATCTGTGCCGTCGTTCCAGCGTACAAAATTTCTGTGATTTCCACCTTGAGAGTTAGTGAAACTTTGTACAATTTGTCCGTTAAAGAAGTTCCATGTGTATTGTTGCAAAGTGTCTTCAACAGCTCTGATAGTGGCTTCTTCGCCGAAACACTTTGGAGGAATAATAATTACGTCAGAAGAAGGAATTCTTGCAAACTGTACTTTGATTGTATCTTTATCGGTACAGCCGTTTGTATTGTCTTCAGTCCATATCAGCAGGAAGAAAGGATTAGCGGGATTTCCTGCATTGAGTATGTTGGATGTTACAATAGCGTTCGGACTGCTTGGATTATTAAAACTGATATTTTGAGTTGAAGGAGTTGACCAGACTCCAGTTCCAATGCTTGGGATAGCATTAAGAGTTCCTGAAAAACCACAGAAGAGAGTGTCGTTACCTGCATTAGCAGTTGGAATTTGAATGAAATGAATTCTCAAAGGACCTGCAGTGTCAGTACAGAACCCGGGCATATCTTCGGGACCGGTTTCTTCGATCCAATAAAAATCGTGATATCCATAAGAAGGAACGGTAGCAGAAGCATTATTCCATGTATTTGCATCTGGATAGAACTCTGTAAAAGGATTATTTGTACTCCAATATCCACGAATACCTGTTCCCGGATTTTCAGCTCGAAGTCTGGGGAATGTCAATCCACAAACTGTAGAGTCTGCTTCGTCGGTAAGTATATTTGCAGAAGGTACTCTCCAGAAGGTAATTATTACTGTATCTTTTGATTGACAGGCAAGTGTGAATGGGGGTTGCGACATGTTTGTTTCAATCATAACAAATTCACGAGGGCCGTAAACATTTACACACACTGTGGGGTTTGGAATACTGTAATCACTGTAGTCTGCTCCATTGTCTACCCAGCTCATGCTGTATCCGGCAGTAGTTGCTTCGAGTTGTGTACAATTTCCACAGACATTTTTATCGAGACCTGCAGAAATTATAGGAATTTCAACAAACTCGATTTTTACGGTATCTATTGAATAGCAAGAACTTAAATAGGTGTTGTTTTCTCTAAATAAAAATTCCCAAAAACCTACATGGGATACAATTACATTAGTTGTGTCATTATTCAAATTATCAAAATTTGCACTAGGTGTAGGATTTACATTTGGCCGTGAAAAAACAGACCATAATCCTGATGGTATATAATTATTCGAATTCGGTAAACTATATACAGCACCAAGAGTATAATTGTTTCCGCACACTGCGTTGTCTAAACCTGCATTTGCCTGAGGCCTTCGATAAAATGTGACCCACATTGTATCAACAGTTGTGCAACCTCCTGCAGGATTTTTCATTGTCCAGATAAATGGAACGCGTACGTAAGCAGAATCTCCAAAAACACCGGGGGATGTTAAAGTTACAGATGTATTTGGTGAATTTTGATTTTCAAATGAACAGATAATATTTTTGCCTGCAACCCATAATCCGTTAGCCCATCCGGAACCAAGCGTGTCGGCAGTAAGATCGAAAGTATTTCCACATATTTCTGCTTCGTTAACAGGACCAACGCTTGCATGAGGCATTTTTGCAAAAACTACCTCAATACTAACTTCACTTGTACACTGGAGAGTTCCAATTTGAGCAGTTTCTGTCCATACAAAAGTTACAGGTTTAATTAATCCAGAAAAGTTGCTAATAGTAACATTTGCATTTGGATTTGTATTTGAAGGAATGTAAAACGGTGCAGGAACCATTGGGGTTAAAGGATCTCCGGTATAAGCTGTCCAATATCCGGGATTCGTACTGTTGTAAACATGTAGGTTGTATGTTACATCACAAACAGAATCATGAGGCATTGGAATAACCGGATTAGGGCTTTGAACGAAAGTAACAGCAATATTATCTTCGCTCCAACAAGGGCCAATAATTTCTCTCCATGTAAAAATTTGTGTTCCAAAACTTGAAGTAACTAATGTATTTGGCGAAGATTGTGATTCAAAAGAACCTGGTCCATACCAAAAACCTGATGTTCCGGGTAAAGAATATACTGCATTTAGTTGAGCTTCATTTCCACAAACTGTAATATCTTCCCCGGCATAGGCACTTGGCGTTTGGTAAAAATGAACCAAAATACTATCCGAAGCCTGACACATCCCGTTTATAACAGTCCAAGTAAACATTACATCACCATAATTTTGTACAAGTACACTTACATCTGGCGAATTTATACTTGTTCCTCCGGTTGTAAAAAAGTTTGAATTTGCTGTCCAAACGCCGATCATTCCAGGATCAGGAGGTGTTGCATTTATGTCTATGCTTAATCCACATGTTGCTAATTCAGTTTCAGAAATGTGAGCAATTGGATTAGAAAGCCATATTACTGGAACAGGAGGACTTTGAGAATAGCATGGGTCACTTTGATCTACATGCCCTGTGCCATCATTATCTCCGCATATTGCTGATACATAGTAGGTTGTTCCGTACTGTCCGTTAGGGATATCATTAAAACAAAAATTTGGAGTATTTTTTCTTACTAATATATTTGCCGGATAACCTCCAGTATGAAGAGCAAACTCAAAAACATCATTGGTTTCCGTAAATTGATTTTCATTGTGAGTTATTGCAGAAGAGCACTCATTTTGACATAATATCAGAGGATTCAGATTTGCCATTGTTCCTGCAAAGGTTTCACAGTTACAATCTCTGGATCCGGAAAAAACAAATTGCTGACAGTTATTTACATCCGTTACAGTAATATTATACATTGCTCCTGAAAGAAAATTACCTGCATAACTACCAAAATAAGGTACAGATCCTGTTCCTGTATTTACTCTGAAGGATGTTGGGTCTCCTTGGCTGTTGACAACGTCAAAGGTAACAAAATAAGAGAGGTTGTCGCCAGCACAAACATAATTAGCAAAATTTTGAATATTGATAGTTTCAAAAACTACAACGTTAATTTGATCCTGGTCTTCGCAAGGTCCGGTTATGGTATAGACAATTGTATGAGTTCCGGGTCCTGCAATATTCGGATAAAATATTCCATTTTGAACTGCATTTGGAACTGTTGTACAAGACCATGTTCCTCCTGCATGTGATGCTTCCAGAGTTATTGGATTGGCATTTGTGCATAATGGATTTATTGGAGTTATTGTTGCATCGGCAGGTAAAGTTAAAAGTGTTTGTGAACCTGAGTTTGAACAGCTTATATTTCCTGGAACATTGATGGTTTCTATCGCTGTTAAAATATATTCGGTATTGGATGTTGGAAATTCCGGTGAGCCTTGATATATGGTATTGTTTAATTGATTGCTTGTATATCCGGGAGGATTTGATGTCCATTGATAAGATGTTATTGAGGATGTAACTGTATAAGTTCCCGGCGGTGTTTGCGGAGGAACAACATAAAGTGAAGCTGTTGATGCACTGCACGAATTATCATTAATTGCTGAATTGATAGTACCCGAATCGTAAGTAAAAGTAGCTTGTCCACAGTCTGTTTGTCCTATAAAAGTTATAGTAGCTCTTGTTAAAGCTCCAACATCGACTGGCTCACAATCATAAATTTGAACAGACCATCCGGCTTGGCCTGCTAATGAACCGAAGATAGTATTCCATGGACCTACGGATGCAAAGTTTCCTACTAAAGGAGTCGGCATATCGCATACGCAAGGAGTTAGAGCCGGTGTCCCTGCGGGAATAGGCATACCACCCGGAACACTGTGAGTTTGAAAACAAAATCCGTTTTGAGCATTACCAACGTTATCTCCTGAATTACATACAGTATTTTCATCATTGGGATTACTGCAACCAAGGGCTGACCATGGAATTCCTGTCCAACTGCCATGAGTTGCGTTAGGTCCCCAGTCTGATGCAGCAGGGCAGAGTTGAACAACACCCGGGGATCCGGGTTCATTATTTTGAAATCCTGGAGCTTTCAAATAGAAACCAAGATCTGATACATAAGTGTGATTTGCCCAAAAACAAACTTTTATATAAGTATTTTCGTCAACTACAAAATTCATCCCGGGAGGATCATTAATTATAAATTCGGTATCAAGGGGATTAATATTCGCAGTTAAATCAAATGTTTGACAACCAGGTGGAATAGGATTTACATCAATGAAACTTCGATTAACCCACACCCATGCCCTGTAGCAGTTTTTTACGCCCCCACAGTTTGTACTTACCATGTAAAGACCTGAAGAAAGACCTGATGCAGTTGATGTCGTTACTCCTATCGGAATGAAACTGTTGCCGTCGTATCTATACCATTCTATAGAACAACCGGGTGCATTTATCGTTAATACTCCTATATTTTCTTGGTTATGATTCCCGCAGAAAACAAAAACGTTGTCATTTGTCCCGCCTCCTGATAAAAATGCTGAAGAATAATTAGTCTGAAATGAGCCAACAGAGCCCGGAGCAGTAATTTGTGCATTAATAAAATTAATCAAAATAAAAATTGGGAATACAACTAATAAACTAAGCTTTTTCATTAATTCCAATGTTTTTTAGACTTACTCTATAAAGACAAAGATAGTTCTTTTAATGTTGCCAAAACAAAAATAATTAAAAAAAAGCCGAAATATTAATTCCGGCTTTTATTTTCTTAAAATATTTGTTATTAGAATTAATCTCTCATAAGATGAAGAACTCCTTGTAAATTATAATCTTTATCATCCCAACCTGTTGCTTTGATAATGTAATAATAAACTCCGGGAGCCGCTTTTGATCCACCTTCAAGGTTGCCATCCCAACCGGCTTCG
>Ga0209409_1003415_pt1 | contig 10444 bp, 7 predicted proteins | sample AD_JPNMR1_MetaG_FD_184424 | JGI IMG/M metagenome (GOLD analysis project Ga0209409, IMG submission 184424) | Active sludge microbial communities of municipal wastewater-treating anaerobic digesters from Japan - AD_JPNMR1_MetaG (SPAdes) (version 2) | ecosystem: Engineered > Bioreactor > Anaerobic >...
AATTCCTGCCGCAGCATTGATGCAGGAAGCAGTTAATAGTCCTTCTTCTGCAAGTTCTACCACACACTCGTAAAGCAAACTTGCGTCAAGCCCGCACTTTTTCGCCTTTTCAATAATTGAACTGATTTCAGTTTGATTTGTGTTTTTCATAGTACTTGTTTATCTTACTCTGTTTTAAAAGAACTTTCAAGAAAATCTTTCATTTCTTTTCTTAAATAAAAAAAGTGTCTTTGAAAATACCAGAAAAATGGTAAGATATGATTGAAAATACGCGAAAGTAGCAAGACAATGTCAATGCATAAATTTAGCATTTCTTGGATAGGTATTTTTTTATATTTGCTTGCCGTGGTTACACAGCCACTTGCGGCTGCACACATTGATTCCACAACCCGCAATCATTCTATCAGCGCAGAAACTGTCTTGATTGCAGAAAACGGCACTGCGAAATTACCCATCATTATTTCTGAGAAAGCCAGTAAAGATACAAAGGCGCGCGCTGATGAACTTGCTATGTACCTTGAAAGGATTACAGGCGCGAAATTTGAGGTGAAAACCGGGGCAGGTCCAGGAATTATTCTGGGAACAATTGAAGAATTTCCCACGCCTTCAGCATCTGATGGGCTAAAAATCTATGATGTCTATGATGGCCGCGACGCCTATGCAATTCGGACAGAAGGTGGCAGTATCAAACTGCTCGGCGCAACTGATTTGGGTGTTTCCCATGCAATGAGTAGGTTTTTAACTCTGCTCGGTTGTCGCTGGTTCTTCCCTGGTCCAGTGTGGGAAGTAATTCCGAAGATTTCAAAATTGAGTTTCAACATCAATGAAACTGACAGGCCAGAGGTGCTGGGGATGCATTTCGGATATGACCTCGGACAGCAGTACGAAAAGACAGACCCTGATGCAGGCAACGCCACAAAGTCCTGGAACAGAAAGAATCTTCTGGCAACAGGATTTAAAAGTGCTGCTGGCCATTGCGCACATACAATTGTCAATTATTTCCGCAAGGAGTTTGAACAGCATCCAGAATATCGGGCACTGATAGAAGATAAGAATGGGAAACGTTTCAGAACAGGGACACAATATTCACCCACAGACCCAAGATGGCAGTGGGGGCAACTGTGTGTTTCAAATCCTGAAGTTGTGAAATTGGCATGCCAGTATGCAGATGAGTTTTTTGATAAACACCCTGATGCAGATATGATAGGAATGGGCCCTGATGATGGTGGCGGCTGGTGTTTATGTCCTGAATGCGCCAAACTCGGAAATTGCGGCAATCAAGCATTTTATCTTGCCAACCAGGTCGCAAAACACATTCAGAAAACCCATCCTGGTAAACTTGTGGGACTTCTTGCCTATAACTGGCACTGTGACCCACCAGATTTTCCGCTTGAGCCCAATGTATATGTTGAACTGACCACTACTTTACTTATCAATACGAAACTCGGGTTTGACCGTCTTGTGGAAGTATGGCCGAAAAAGGTCAAATACTGCGGACTTTACGATTACTGGGCTGTCTATGACTGGACGCGGGACAATATGCCAGCAGGCAGAACCGGAAATCTGAAATATGTGGCAGAGAAGATTCCATTTTACATCAAGCATGGTCTTACGTGTATGTGTGCAGAAAGCGGAAACAGCTGGGGTGGTCAGGGGCTTGGCTATTACCTTGCCATTCACCTAATGTGGAACACATCCACAGATGTTGAAGCACTGAAAAACGATTTTTATGAAAAAGCATTTGGTCCTGCGGCAAAGGAGATGAAGGCATATTACCAGCACACTGACCTGGGCAACAACCCGCTTGTTGGTCCTACATTTTACCGCATTTGTTGTGATTACCTTGAATCTGCTGAGAAAGCCGCAAAAGGTCATCCTGATGTGCTGGCACGCATTGAACAACTGAAGCAGTATAATGTTTATGTCTACCTGCTGAACAAGGAGCGAGACACGACACTTCCGCCTGGAGAACGCAAGAAATGGGCTTTTGAAACACTTAGATGGAACTATCGTATGCGCAACACATACATGACCTTCTGGACTTTTTTTGCCGGCATGACATCTGCTCAATGGGCAAAGGAATTCAAGGAGGACTCCTGGGACTGGTATAAAAACTACTGGGTATTGAAAAAACCAGAACAGATTCCATATCGTGATTCCAATCCAATTACGCCTGAAGAAACTGCCCGCTGGTTTCAGCAGATGAAAGCAGATTACGGTGAAGTTCCAAAAATTACTGAAATAAGTTTCAGCAAGAAACTGGTTGCTCCTGGCTGGGTTTCAGATACTCCAAATCCTCAGAAGAACGATAGGGTGATTTTTCACGGTCCATTCACGATGGCTCTGGCAAGTATGAAAGGAGAACCGCTGCGTTTTTCAATGAACCATGGAACAATGTATCCAAACAGCCCTGCTGGCGATTATGTTCTGACAGATATGTCAGGCAAAGAAATTACAAAAGGCACAGTACCGATATGTCCGAAAAATCCGACAGAGATTGAACTGAAAGTGCCTGGTGCAGGTGTCTATTATTTCAAATTCGATGACCATGGTGGTGGGACTGCCTTTATGCCATCTTCTGGTCTGCGCGCGGCTTTTGTACCAGAAGGACCAAGAGGTTATACTTTGCTGTACCGCGTATGGTTCTATGTTCCAAAAGGCACCACAGAGATTCAGTTTGCGCCTTCATGCAGTGGAATAAGATTTGGGATACAGACTCCTGACGGAAAATGGGTTGAATGCAAGAATAGGGTAAACCTTCCTGCCAGAAGCGATGGACTCAACTTCAAGGCAGATGGCTACTATTATGTGATACCAGTGCCAAAAGATATGGATGGCAAAATGTGGGCAATGTCTATGGCTCAGTGTGGTTTCCATATGCGCTTTTTCAATATCCCGACAATTCTGTCTCTGTCTTCAGACGGGCCAATCATTCCAGAAGAAGTAGCGAAAAAAGATGGACTTCTAAAATGATAGGAGGAGCAATGAAGCCAGTGTATTTGATAGTCAGTATCTTTGTAGGAATTTCTTTGTTGAAAGCCGCACCAATCACTATTGTAGAAAATGGCAAGCCGCAGGCAGTAATTGTGGTTGCTTCTGATGAGCCAAAGGCAGACAAGGCTGCTACAGAAATTCAAAAATACATTGAAAAAATGAGTGGTGCGAAATTGCCCATTGTAAAAGAAGGAGAACCAGTCAATACAGATGTTTCTATTTTTGTTGGTCATACAAAGGCAGCAGCAAAAAATGGGGTGAAGATTCCTTCTGGCTTCAAGGAAGTTGTGGGAGACCCAAAAGTTTTTGAGGAAGAAGGATTTGTGATAAAAACAAAAGGAAAAAATATTTTCATTGGCGGCAATTCAGACGGACCGTACCAGGGCACAATTTATGCTGCGTATGAATTCCTGGAACGGCTGGGTTGCCGATTTTATTTTCCAGGAGAATGGGGTGAGGTCATTCCTGAAAAAAAGACAATCACATTTCCAGAAATAGATTTACAGTCAAAACCTGATTTTGCGATTCGCGAGATTGGACTTGGTGGATGGATTCCTTCAAGCAAGCAGGAATGGGCTATATATGCTGACTGGCAAAACAAGGTCAAGATGACTAATACTTTTTTCTATCCACCTGTCGGAGATGGGTTCCTTGCATACCTGATTCCTCCGAATGAGTTTTATCCAAAAGAACCAGAACTATTTGCGATGAACCAGAATGGAAGTCGTGAACCTATGAAATGGTACAATGGCAGATACTATGAAAATGTTACAATGCTCGCCCTTGGAAATCCGCGCACACTTGAAGTCGCAGTTCAAAACCTCAAAGACGCCTATGCAGGTAAGCGACCCAGATTAGGAAATATGTCTCCAAGTGGCAATGGTTTTGGTATCAGTCCGCCTGATGGCGCGGTTTTTGACTATGACCCAAAGTACAAGGATATCAACCAGAATTTCAATTATCCTACATATATTCACCACCCGATGACCAGTGAGGAATTTTTTACATTTGCTGCAAAACTTGCAAAAGAGTTTCCTGACAAATGGGTATCAACAATGGCATACGCTGGTCGAGAGATGCCTCCGCAGGGCGTAAAAATTCCACAAAACATCGCAGTAATGTATGCTCCGATTTCCTCCTGCGTACTTCATCCTGGAAATGATTCTTCTTGCTGGCGACGAAGTGAAACAATCAGCATTATGCGGCAATGGTGCAAACTTACCCCGCATGTGTGGCTATATGATTATAATCCAGGATTTTTGCTTGGATGTTTTGTGCCTGAGAGAGATGTTGCGAACTTTGCAGTCAATGTCAAACTTTACAAGGATATGAAACTGAAAGGGTTTCAGACAGAAGGACGCAAGGCATTCATGGCGACATGGATTAGCTGGTACATACGGGCAAAGTTAATGTGGGATGCACATGCAGATGTAGAAGCACTCAAGAAGGACTTTTATACAACATTTTTCGGACCAGAGGCAGGCTTATTTGTTCAACAATGGTGGGATGAATGTGAAAAAGCATTGGGCTCTGCGACAATCCATTGTCATGAGGACTGGCTGGTCAATCATATTTACACTGTCCCATTCACAAAAAAGATTCATCAGTATGTAGAAAAGGCAGCGAAATGCGCAATGACGCCAGAGCAAAAAGAACATTTCAATGCATTTGCACTTATTGCTGACCATCTTGAAGCATACGCAGCCAAAGAAGAAGCAGAAAAAAACCTTGATTATAGAGAAGCAGCCAGGCAGGCCCAGCGTATGGAAGACGACAAGAAAAAATTATATTCCATTTATCCATTCTTTATCGGTCCAAAGTATCATCCAGAATTCACAAATGGCCAGGAAATCAAATACAGACAACTCTATGCAATGACCAATGGTGAAACAGGAATTTTGATAGCACCTGTTCCTCTTGAGGCAAAATTCAAGAGAGACCCATTCAATGAAGGCGTTGTTGGCCAGTGGTATCTTCCTGAATTTGATGATACACAATGGGAAACCAAAAATACCTTTTTCACATGGGATGCCCAGGATAAGCCAGAGGATGCAAAAGGACACGATTATGATGGCTATGGCTGGTATCGTTTTACTCTTAAAGTGCCATCAGATGCAATCAGTAAACAACTGAAACTTCATCTTGGGGGTGTGATCAATGAAGGATGGGTCTGGATAAACGGGAATTATGTGGGGCACAGGCAGTGGCAGCTGTGGTGGGCAGGCCGCGAGGCACTGGAGATGGATGTAGATGTAACAGGCAAAGTAAAACCAGGTGACAATATCGTTGCTGTTCGGGTGTGGAACAATGCAGAAATCGGCGGCTTATTCCGCAGGGGATTTTTATGGTCACCAGCAAAATAAAACCTGGACTTGACAAAAGTTATGAGCGGGGGTAGAATTGCATATGGGAAAAACTTGAAAAGGAGGTGAGAAAAATGAAAAAGGGATTCACGCTTATTGAACTGCTGGTGGTGATTGCAATCATTGCAATCCTTGCTGCGATGCTACTACCTGCATTGAGCAAGGCAAGGGAAAGGGCAAGAGCAGCAGTATGCATCGCCAACCTGAAGCAAATAGCACTTGCTTCAAAACTGTACATTGATGATTATCCAGGAACACTTCCCAGAATGCCAAGCGTATTTTACGCCAATGGAGTTCTGGTCGGATTCTGCACAGGACTGTATGATTTGAACTATGTGAAAAACTGGCAGGTTTTCAAGTGCCCATCTGATACAAGAAAGGTGGATTGGTCAAGTAATGGCCAGAATGCCAGTTATTCCATGAATACTGGTAGGGACTGGGAAGGATCTTATGGTTTCCCTGAGGTTTCAGCAGATGGAACTGCTGATGAAGAGGGAACAATTTACATCTATTGCACTCGCAACTGGACAGGAAATGGGGCTGTGCATCCTGACTCCTGGAGGCAGGCATACCTTGCAGGAAACTGTGGAGACCATAATGGATGGGTGAATATTATCTTTTGCGATTTGCATGTTGGAGCCCTTGGTGCAAGATATCTTACAACTCAAATGGGTGCTCCTGGTTGTGTCTGGGGTTTTGGTCCATGGTCTTATTCAAAAAATGATTAATGATATGAATGAGAAATTGAATTTTAGCAGAAGGAGGTGAAAGAACATGAAGAAAAAGGGTTTTACCCTGATTGAACTGCTTGTGGTCATAGCAATTATAGCGATACTTGCAGCAATGCTTTTACCAGCACGGAAGAGGGCAAGGGCAAAGGCAAGAATGACAACATGCTTGAATAACCTCAAACAGATAGGACTTGCTGTCCAGTTGTATCTGAGCGATTACAATGAAAACTGGTATCCACACCTCAATGGGGTTGACAAACTTGGCTATACCTGGGAATGGGGACTTAACTATCTTCCTGGCAAGGCAGTGACAGCATTTCTCTATACCCTCATTGATAAAGGCTATCTTACAGGAACAATGACCTATGGGACAGGTGCCTATTATGGAGATCAGTATAATGACTTCCTTGCAGCCTCAACAGGCATGGTCCACTGCCCATGTCTTGATCCTTACTGGGAAAATGGGTATAGAAGGACAGGATACCCTGGCTGGTGCGATTATGCTTATAACAGAAACCTGCCTGTAAATGCAGTAAAACTCGGCAGGGTTCCAAAACCAGCAGAAACACTATTGTTTTTTGAAAGCAGGGCAGGCGAGGTTGATCCATTATATCCTGATCCATCTTATAACCAGGTATGGGTTCAAAACTGGATGTACTACGGCTATGGAAGACACTGGCAGTTTGAGCTAATCAATGCTGTATTTGTTGATGGCCACGCTGCTTCTCTTACATGGAATGATTTTATAAAAGGCGGATATCCGCAGTAAAAAAAACAGTCCCTATTCTGATGTGCTGAATTCCAGTTGCTCAGGATAGGGACTGAAGTATTTTTGAGACATAAGGTAAAAATTTTCAAACCTCAAAGCAAAATTTTTTGCTATTTCCACAACAGCGCTGAGTGGAATTTGCTCATTTTTCAGTTTTTCCATAAGAGATAAAAAATGCCTTTTCTCAGATGGCTGGATTTTGTTTGAGAAATAGCCGTATATGTGTTGAAGGACATTGTAGTGTTTTTTTATTCCCGGCTTTCTTTCAAATACAGAATAGAAAATTTTTTCATATTCTGAAAGAGTTTGTTCAAATCTTCCCTTTTTGTATCCTGCAATAATTCTTCCAAGCTGGTGTAATTTTTTCTGACTGTACAGCATCAAAAGATACTTGTATTTTGTGTGAAAATCAATCAGTTTCGTTATTGCTTTTCCGTTTTTGTCAAGATTTCTCATATCAGCAAGTGCAAAAATTGCTGTAAGAAAGTGATGCCTGATTTCTGGATTTTTTAATCTCAATTCATCTTCAATTGGTTTATCTGGAAATTTTTCTTTCACAATTTGTGCAAATAATCCCATTCCCCTTTTCAAAATATCATTTGCGTTTTTATCTCGATAAATTTTTGTTCCAGAAAAACCGCAGGATGGCGACTTCCCTTTGAGCAAAAATCCATCAACACCTTTTAAGTGATTCAGAAATTCACTCGAAAATCTGTCCATTTTTTCTGTCAGGTCAATGCCTGTTTTTGTCTGGTAAATCCTGTAAGTATTTTTTTCAAGATAAAGTTTGATTGGGTCTCGCGGTACAGATAGCCCGATTTCTGTTTCAGGACATACTGTAATCACATCGACAAAATTTTTCAGTTTTTCAACAAAGGCATTTTTGATGATTTCGCCATTGTATCTGACTGGCTCTGAATTTAGACACGCGCTCAAAACAATCACGGGTCTGGGAAAATGATTTTCACCCATTATTAAAATAAATTTTTGTTAATAACCCTTGAAATGGCGCAAAGATTTTCCTGCCATCGATCTTCAGGGATATCTTCAGTAATGCCCATAATCAGATTGTGCCCCTTTGATACATCGATAATGTGCTGGGTGGTTTTCTCTATTTCTTCAATGGAACGCAGATGCACAGATGAAGGAAAGTTTATCCACAGCACCTTATCATGCCAGATATTGAATGCGTCCTCAATGCTCATATCAGAATCAGGAGAAGGTGAAAATGCTTCAATATAATCAAGCCCTGATTTTGCAACAAGGTCTGCCCATACTTTATTGTTTCCATCAAGATGGCAGCCAAGAAGTTTCCCATGTTTGTGCATTACCATTGCTGCTTCCTGATGATGGGGAAGCACATATTTCTCAAACCTTTCCCTTCCCATAACATTTCCAGTTTCATTCCCACCAAAGTTCGCAATCAATGCAGGGGACTTTGCCACAATTTCATAGATCTGCCTCAGTTTTTCCACCTGTATATCTACAAGTTTTTCAATCTCATCCCTTCTTTCAGCCCATTCAATCGCAAATGTTTCTACTCCCATCCACCCAATCATAATCTGATGAAGTGGTGATGACCCTATGCCAGCTCTTAAAATCACATCTTCACCAAGTGACTGTTGCGCGTTAAGAAATTCATCGTAATGTGGTTGGTATCTCTGGTCAGCAACCATCGCATAAAGTTTTTTGTAATCCTGTGGACCTTTAAAAATTTTTTCTATAGTCCATGAGGTAAAGCCAGCAGGTTTTACAAGATATGTCAGTTGTCCATGTGGTGTGTTAATAAAGTACCTTGTGAAATCAAGTCCGTTTTCAGTATACGAATGACTTTCATATGAGACATTGGGCGATATAACTTTGAATACTGGATATAATCTGTTAACGATGCACAGTCCTTCATTTCTTAACTGTCTTTCCACACTGCACTGAGGAATTTTTGATTCGTAAATTGTCAGTGGAATTTTGTCAATTTTTTCACCCTTCAACACTGCCTCAACTCTTTTTCTCGGCGTCATCGTCATCTCCTTTATGGAAACTCAATCTTTATCTGGTCTATCATGACATAGCCAGAAGGAAGTTTTGTTCTATCAACCTCGTAATCTCTTTCTGCCCATCCTTGGTAAGGATTCACAGCAGGATCAAGTGGAACAACATCGAGCGGAAATAATACCAGAATGATATCTCCGTTTACATCCTTTAAAAGTTCTTCTATTGGACCTTCTCCATAAAAATTCATCCTGTCCTTTCTTGAACCGAGATTTGTCCATTGTTTCTGGTCAGGCACGCATACAATACTCTGTGTTGACCAGTCCTTTGTCACTCTGATTGGTTGAGACGATAGTACCTGATTAACCCAGATTTTTCCATTATGCCCCTGAACAAGAACAAGAAGTTGTGACCCTTTCAGGTCACAATCACCTTTCAAAGTTATTGTAATTTTTGCATTGGTGAAATCTGTCGGGAAATTGCCATCCACAAATCTATTTCTACCAGCAACCTTAATCAGTGGCTCTGGATCTATCTTTGAATGACTCGTATGAAGAGCAAAAAGAATGTGAAGAAATCCAGCTTTTGGCGAGCAATGATTACAGTCAATCCACCAAGGACTTCGTGATATGATGCAGCTATCCCTGATTTCCAAACTCAATGCTCCATTTTTATCCCATCCAAGCCATCCACCAGGTCCACTGTCGAATGTTTCAACATAAGTTCTTCCCATATTTCCTCCGTTGTTCAATACAGAATCTTCACAAAATCAGTTTCCTTTAATGGTATTGAAAATTTTACAGAGTTTTTTTCCTGTTTGAAGGAAATACTTCCACAATGCACTGACTCCACTGATTTGACTGGTTTTTTCGTTTGAACCTCAAGGTTGATATTGCTCAATGGTTGTAGAGTATAATTTGCAATCGGTACAATCAATCCCTTCTCACATTCCATTGCCACAGCGTCAACAAGCGGTGTATCACAGATCACAGGTAACTGAACAGCTGCTTCGAAAACAGGAAAAACTATGAAATTTCTTATGCTTTCAGGATATTTCCACACATTGTATGAGCGGGCAAGAATTTCTGTGTCTGTTGCGATTTTATCAGGTTGGGGTGCTTTGATTTCATTGATATTAACGCCTGCAGCAATTTGATTCCTTTCAATAAGCGCCTGGTAGGCATAGGCAACAGCAGGAAGAAATCCAGCATAGTACACCTGTCCTTTTCCTGTTTTACCAGAAACTATTGCCACTGTACCATCAGAAAAATTTCCCAGCACAACAGAGCCGGGTTTAGGATTGAGAACCTGTTTTACTGAAAGTACTGGAATAGTCGTTCCATTTTTTGTTGTGACTGTGTCTTTTGGAGTTAATCGATCAAGGTATCTACCGCTTGAAAGATAACTCTGAAGTTCCTGGAGGTTTTCTCGCTTTGCAGGAATAATTTCATCAAGAATATTGATGGGTCTATTATAATGGTCAAGAGAGCCTGCGCCTGCTGTTAAACATAGAACTCCACCATTTTTAACCCACTGCTTTAATTTTTCTGCTGCCTCAGGAAGCAGGTTTCTTCCTGAAAAATAACATACCTTATATC